>Ga0181612_181984_pt1 | contig 16815 bp, 10 predicted proteins | sample HoacroProtozoa21_FD_119630 | JGI IMG/M metagenome (GOLD analysis project Ga0181612, IMG submission 119630) | Hoatzin crop microbial communities from Cojedes, Venezuel. Combined Assembly of Gp0051906, Gp0051904, Gp0051908
ACATGTAGAAGATGGGGCCCCCAGCCTGCCAGAAGTCCTTTCAGGCTCAGTGAAGGCCAGTTTCAACTTCTTGATCCCCAGGCACCTCAAGTCACAGGGAGCAGAGGCTGCCCGCAAGCAGCTCCTTCTGATGCTGCTGTGGGCCTGTTGCTGAAGTTGAGGCATGGGAGATCTCCCCTCCATCAGACCTCGTTCCCTCTCCCCTCCCCAGGCCCCATGCCAAATACCCCCACCCTGCAGAACCCCTTCAGAGTGTGGTGAACGCTCACTGGGATCTGCCCGGCTGACCTGGGGCTCCTCTGTGCTGCAAAGGGGTCAGGTACATGCCCAGCCGAATAGACAAGGCAATCCTCTCCCTCTCGTGCCACAAGAGTGGGTCCTCTGTAAGCAAGGAACAAAACGCAGCATTATTTTTTTTAAACGTTATTTATTCCCAAGAGCGAAACAAGTAGGACTTGGATCACATCTGGGGTTCGATGCATTACAGAAAACTCCCAGAGCCCTCCCTTCTTTAAAATCGCCACATCTGCAAGATGGTCATCGTGCCTCTGTGCATTCTTCAGGCTGTGGTCTTCACAGCATCAAAAGGTCACAGACCGAAGGCCTGCAGACCACGGTCTTCAGAGGAGGTTTCCTTCCTGCTTCTCCAAGAAGCTGCTTAGCAAGCCCTGCCTGTGTGCCATGCCATAAGAGGTGACAGATTTTCAAGTTTTGTTTGCTCAACTTTGAAACACGGCCTTTTCTTCTCTGGGACTCAGGATGTGTTTAACAGGAAACAATAAAGATGCAGGACAGTTTTGGAGAGGAAGTAGGACATTTTAGGTACGCAAAGAATAATTACTTACACTGAAACTGGGTCAAAACACCACAGTGTTTACCACGGCTCTCAGGAAGAGTGCCATGGGGTTTTTAATAATGACAAAAATTCAAGATCTCAGCATTGGGTCTCATCCCAAAAAGTAATACGGTTGCAGACCAAATGGAAACTAATCCAGCCTGTAAATCACGATGCAGCAGATGTAACCCACTCAGTCCTGAACCTCGTCACTTTTGGTCAGCTAAAGCTGATCTTGTAGCTAGCTTTGTTACAAAGGGATCAAGAGATACAGCACTTGTCTTCATCCCTTGCTGTCACTCCCACCGCTAATTATGTTCATTGTTTCAGCTGAAGCTAATTTATCTTTTTAATCTGGCTTCACCTTCTGGCTACTAGATCTTGTTACATCTTTCTCTGCAAGGTCAAAGGCCTGTTAACACCTACCGTTTTCTCCCCATGAAGCTGTTTACTAGACCAGTCACGTTTTAGTCTTCCTTTGGATACCCTCAGTGAACTCGTCTTTAAATTTGTCACTGCCAGACATTTTCCCCAGTCCTGAAATAATTTCTGCAGTTCTTTTCCCTACCCTCACCTGTTTTTCAACATCCATTTCAAATGTGCGTGCCAGGTCTGGATTCAGCATTCCACAGTAAAATTACCTCCTTACTCCTACTCGGTATTTTCCTGTTTATTTGTTCAAAAAGTACATTAGCACCTTTGGTTACTACATTACTAGGATGACTTGTGTTTGACTGCACGTCCATGTGGGCACTTAAATCCTGCTCCCCTCTCCTATCTATTACACCAACTTTTATCAGATATCTTTAAATGATTCCGAACCATGTTGCAAACACGTAGCGAAGACCTCAAGCCTTTTGCAACATGTGGAGCATGGACCACTTGAAACTACTCCTCAAGCCCTCAGTTTCCTGCTCGCTGGCCCACTGCAATAACCCTTGCCCTATATTTTAATATGGAATTCAGTGAATTTGACACAACCCTGGAATGTCCAGTGTATACAGATTTAGGAACTGGGAGATCTGTGAGGAATGAAGTTCAGGACAGCTGGATAAGGAAGATCTGGAGCTGTAAGCACACAGGAAGAGCTGAAGTCCATTTTGGGTTTCTGCAGCCTGTGCTCAGCTAAGGCTCATGGTAACAGGGACAATGCGTAACCCCTAAATCCCTTCTTCTCTGGGAAAGGAGCAGAAGTGATATCATTTTTATGCAGGAACAGACAGTAAATTACCCAGGTTCTATATGGCAGATGTTACAGGGCTGGCATGTGGCTCTGTCTAGCTTTGCAGCAAGAAAACCAAAACCAAGGAGCTACTTTGGCTCATCACTTCACACCCGGATCCTTGCCCTCTGATCATCCACATGTAATGAAAAGCCCATCTGCGGTTCTGGAAACAGCCAGGCACCTCTTACTCCCTTTGGGCAAGCTGTTCCAAGGCTGGTTCTCTCCACTTTACCCAGGTCACCAACCCAGGCCATGCAGCTAATGCACCCTCACATACCTCCACCCGCACCAGTATACACCCTCAATGCCATGCTGAAAAATACCACTCTGAACCATGGTAGGGATCTCAACTTATTTCAAGTACTTTGAATAGAAAAAATATGATCATGGGTGAGGGTGACGGTAACACTGCTAAGACAAAAACTGAGACCTAAGGAAGGCTGGAGCCAAAGGTAACACCACGGCCAGGAGAAGTCTGCTCTTCAGGGGCCACCCAAGCAAATGTAAGCCTTCTAGTATTGCTTGGTGGGAGAGCCTGAAGCAGATGCCTCGAGTCATTTGCTATTTAATTTCGTTGTTTCCAAAGGTGCTAGGGTGACAAGTAACCATATGCTTTTTTCTCCCCCCAAATGTCAACTCTGAATCTTCATTCTGGTACTAGAATGCTGCTCTGGGGACAGTCTGGCTTGTTCAGCCTCACTAGGAACCAAGACCCATGGTCAAACTCTTTCTTTGTTGTTTCTCAGCCCATCCCAGGGGCTGTCACTGAAAAGAAACAGGGATACGCGAGGGAAACATCTGGCCAGGCCGCCCATCAGTATCAGTACTATTGATGATGTATGAGCCAGAGCAAAGTCCGGCTCACACACCCAGAGTCGTGCCAGCTCAGCAGGACTAAAACACAAAAAGAAAAATAAGAAATAAAAAAGAAACCTTTATTTTGTCAAGCAGCAGCCACTCCAGCAATCATTACAGTTTTGGAGAGCAGTTTTGATGAGTAGAGAGGTACTGTTCTTACAGTCTTTTTCTACGTAAAATCATAACACAGAACCTGGATTTGAGCTCCTTGGCATCTATGCAGTAAGGCAACATGGTACTGCTCCCCTACCCGCTGCCTCTTGCAGAGGGATAAAAACCTGATTTAGCGCTGCTTCTGTTCCAAGGAGGCAAAGTATTTCATTCTTTATGTTTTTGCTTAGAAGAAATAATGGGAAACACCATCCCTAGGGAAGATTCTTTTTTCTATATTTTTCCATTCCCCCCCCCCGACATCACCTAAAAGAGCACTTTCAGCCTCAGATCCAAGAGGGGTCTTTTCACATAGGGTATCTTTTTACACCCCCTGCGAGCCTTGTTGTCTGCAGGAATCACCCTAAGCCAGCCCCTGGGTTAAGGTGGTGCTGAGAAGGGAGCAGGGCCTCCCGGGAGCCCTCTGACATCGTGCCACGGGGTTTCAAAGAATGGTGGCCTTTCACAGGCTGCCAGCAAGAGCATCAGCAGCCAGCTGACTTTTTCTGCTGGGTCAGCAGATCAGAACTGGGACACGATGGTCTAAACCTCCTGTTTTACGATAACTCTGAGTAACGCAGCTCTGACATACCCGGCAGTGAGTTTTGCACTAGGCTTTTCAGAATTGGCACACCAAACTTCACCCCTGGCAAGAAAACAGGACAAAAAAGAATGCTGCCCCCACCTAAGGCCGAACACTCTTCAACACCAGTTAGCAAAATCTTTTTTATCTGTTTAGGTGACAACACTGTAAAATCACAGAAAAGGGCATTTTAGCCAACAAATGCATCAAAAGGGAAGATATTCACCCACTTCTCCACACCTTTTTCTTTTTAAACCCAATGTTTCTAAACTGGCTCACTTTGCATTTAGATAGGGATTTATTTTTTTAAAATCATGAGATCCAAGCCCACATGGCCCCAAGGCTACCAGGACTAGGGTACGCGGCCACATCAACCCCCAGGGAGCAAGGACATGACATCTCCCGGAACCAAGCCTGGCATGACAGCCCCACTGGGAAGGGTGAGGAGTCCCCACTCCTGGCCAGCCGGAGCAGCCCAATCCCCAGGCAAGGCTTGGCCTGACCTCTTTTTTGCTGGAAGCCATTCCCCCTCCGAGGGCTGTGCTGCAGCATCCATCCCATGGTCCTCATGACACCTCCACGGTAAGGAGATGGCCTTGACTCTCTGGGTTGGAAAACCAAGTGGCAGATTCTCAGCTGGTGCAAATCAGCATAGCTTCACTAGAGGCCAAGGAGCTATCCCAATTCACCCCAAATGAAAGTCTGGCGCAGAGAGGTGAAGAGATGCATTGCTGCCACTCCACGGGTTGACAGCAGCTCTGGGCACGGAGGGTGGGCATCCCGGCTTCCTGGTCTGACAGTACTGCTGACGTGGCTGGAAATCACATGCGGCGTTGTCTCTCTTCAATCAGCCGAGCAATGCAGAGGATTGGTCCTCAGAGCCAGCGAGAGGTTTTCCATTCCCCTCAGTAGCTAAAATTCACTGTTTTCTCTTCGCAGCTGTGCCACCCAGTTACATCTGCAGTGGGTGACAGGCAGGTCTGATCTTTGCAGACACAGGGGACCTGGGTGAGACCCTTTAGCTATGGCATGAAAGCCAAGCAAAACCATGACAGTCCTCACAAGGCATGGGAGCAGTTCCCCAGACTTTCACCAGAAAAACCTCCCACATGCCAATGAGGGGCTTGTGTTGGTAGGAGCGGGGCCCTGGTTTTACCCTTCATCAGAAAGCGTAGTGAGGCGAGCTGCAGAAAAGCCACAGGCAATGCAGACTTAGCTAGCCAGAGCAGGCGCCTCAGCTGGAGACCTTCCCTGCAGCCATCAGATCAGACACGGCGCCCGTACCAGGTACATTTCCATAGCTTATAATGTAGCTTAACAATTGCATTGGAGATGAAGGAAAAGGCACAGTGTACAGGAAAAAAATATATCCCAAAATGATACCCTTTTATTTGTAAAGCTCTGATGAAACAGCTTTCCAAATGACATCCCACTTAAAAACCAATGGAAACCAACCTAACTATGCGTCCATCACACTATACAGATTGCATCCTACATTTTCAAGATGCCTAAATATCTTATGGAGTATTTACATATGTGTCAGTTAGGTAGTAAAGTTTCATTGTGATTTGTTTCTTTCCAGCATGTACTTATTCAATGGCAAAAAAACCCCAGGGATGCATTTGCATTTTTGTACAATACTTCCGAGCAAACGGCTAGGGCAATTTTCCTGAGAGAAGGCTTGTTCTTTGAAACTCTTGCTTTAACAACTGGAAATACAGGAAGTGGATGGGTTTTTGTTGCTCTAAAAAGCCTAAGGATGCCTAGTTAAGTTTTTCTTTTAAATTATTTACGTACCATTAAGTTAAAATGTTTACATTCATTCATTCATATAAAAACCATTGTTAAATCTTATGTAAATGATTTAACACTGATTGCTGCAACGCAAATTGCACTTCTTTAAAAAAATTATTGTATATATGGAAGAAAAATATCTGATTGCTACCCTGTTTACAAATTTTGACTGACTCTATACAGTTCAGCCAGGAAATACGAACTTTCATAAACCTCAGTCACAGTGTACTTTAAAAGTTATATTGCAGTCTGCAAAGTGAGTAAATATTTTAAACCAAAAAAAAAACACCCCAAAAACCAAAAAACCAAAATCTTCTTAACAAGCTGGACCTTGTGAGACTTGTACCAAACACTGTGATTTCTTCCAGGGGCGTAGCTGGGCTCTGAAGAGCAGAGCAAGGCACGCTGGAGACGGAGGGCGCAGGAGGAGAGGAGCAATGGGGCGAAGACATCAAATGTTTGGTGCGAGACGTCTGCGCCGACTCAAGCAGTACACTCTTCTGACACTCGTTAAAAAGTATCTTGCCATCTCTAGTAATTAAAGCCTTTGGTACTCCCTCCCCGACACTGACGACTTCCACCAAATTCTCGGGGGAGAAGGTGATGAGAGAGCAAAAACAACTATACAATCAGAAAGGCAGCGCTACTGGACAAGTTGAGGATGCATTTGTGGAATCTATCAATAGGTCTAGGTTTATCTCTTCTTTTTTTTTTCCTTTTTCTTTTTTTCTTTCTTTTTTTTTTTTTTTTTGAAGAGTGTAAGGCTGCATTAGCTATCCCCGGTGGGCATTTGCTTTCTCTGTGTTTTTCTTGCATATATGAGGAACTGGATGCTTCGGCAGAGCCTCTCTCAAAGGCTGAAAAACACCTCTGCCACCAAGGCACGAAAACAATTTCGGAGGAATGGTCTTTGCCAGCACTCTCTCTGCCACTGCAACTGCTCTGCAGAAGAAACCGTGCGCGGACGTCTGGGGGCTGCCGCGCAGCGCCAGGATCCAGCTTCCCTCATGCCGAGTCACGCCAGAGCCAGGGCACACCAGGGATCCTGTCTCACAGACGCCGTCACTTCGGCCGTGGAGGTCAGGCTGACTCCTGTGTACAGCGCATCTTGACCCGAATACTTAAGGTTGCTGCTTTCGGGACTGGTGCTATCTCCTGGGCCTGACATCACCGATGAGCTCGCCTGGAGTGGGGGGAAGAGCAAAGAGAGATTTTGTTGAGCGGGTGAGCTTTGCATACATCAAGGGGCAGGCTGGATCACAGCGGGCTCGGTGTTTGCCCTCTGCTCACCCCTCTGCCTCAGAATCCTGAAACTGAAAAACACCTCTCAGGGTCAGACCGCTTCTTCTCCCCTTTGTTAAACATTGACTTTGCTACACTGGCAAGGTCTGACATGGTGACAGCCCTCCTTGGAGAACAGCACATGGTTATCTTCACAGCAAGGTGGGAAAGAAAGAGCATGACGTACAGAACCTTGATGAAGAAGGTAACGTGCATGTGTCCCGCTGCCCCCTACTGAAGGGACACAGATGGCCAACAGCAACAATGTGACCTGGGAGTGATGGCACCTATAGTTTTGCTTCCACAGTGGGAGAAGCCCAATACATTCCAATTGTCCAGCAGCGGGGGCAGAGCACCTCCTGGAAATCAGCCTTCTTTGGCTCCCTTAGACCTTGACATGCCTAAAATCATTCCTCACCCTTCAAAACGCTAGCCACAACCACTTCATCCCTCTAAGACTGGCCGCTAAAGGAGATGCTCCTTTCATCTCAAGTGGAGAAACACTATGCCTTTGAACCACGAGCCTTTTTTTTCCGCCACCTACACTCACAAGACAACGTGCAGAGGAGCCCTGGTAGGCACGAAGATGAACCCTTGAACTGCACTGAAACCCGCCCATTTATTTTAACAGAGAAATGGAGAGTTACAAAGACAAAGAAACAATCATTTTTTCCATGAGGCTGAGCAGATCCGCTACAGAGGAAAAATTCACAGTGCCAGACAGAGAAGGGGCAACAATTTCACCTGATAAAGGAAATGTTTAAGAGCTGACTTCATACAAAATTAACTCTCGGATATGTCAGTTTTAAAACCTTAATTTACTTGTTAATGGATAGTCTTCGGACGAGATTCCTTAAAAAGAAGAAGAAAAAAAAAAAACTATGCTAAACTGTGACTGCAGAAGCTTCCTGCCTGCTGTTTAAGTGAAAAGTATACAAATTTAATCATTTTACAAGAGTAGAGCTCTTGGCTTTCCTGGAGCCATGCCAAGCTAGCAGTCCTGACACAGGAAAAGCAAGGCTTCATTTATCCAAAGGCAATTTCCAAACAGTGCTGTGCAGGGTTCTTGTTGCTGTGCTCAAGCCACCTCACCTTCTGAAAGAGGTACTCATTGCCAGCGATCACTTTTGTCTGAAATAACCTGGGCTCCAATATTTTCTTTAGCTTTTATTAAAATGGTTGATAGCTGCTATTCTTCCATCCAGTCATCAATCACCATGCTGCTCTGTCAGTCGCTACCCAGAAATGCAGAGATGGAAGGGACAACTGCTTGTCCCCCCAAACCAGCCTAAATAGCTCTAATCCTAAGAAATCTGTTTTATCGCTCTCTCAAATAGACCATTGCCAATCAGTGGCAATGAATTTCCGTATCCTCTTTCCTTATGACTACGCTCAGAGAATTCAACGAGGCAGATTTCATGCTAACCTTTGGGTCCGTTTTTGGTCTTGCATCAGCCTAGTTATTCAAAAAGGCTTCTTTTATTTCTAAGACATCAAATAGACTCCCATTACCACAAAAGACGTCATTTTTAACAGCTTGAGTCTCCCTGCAGTGGAAGAAGTGTTTAGAGTTTAGCAGTGTTTGCTCAACCTGAGCTAAAAACACAGAGTGCTGTTCTGAAAAGTTCCTGTTTGACCATATTTGCCACTGTTGTTCCGGCAGGCAAATATCTTATCATTGCCTGTTTCTTCCGGGCTTGGAAAGTGTAATTCACCCTTTTCCTGATTCAGCCCTACAAAGGTGGGGCGCAGGGACCTGCAGTTCCCATGTGGGGTTATCAGCTACCCCTCCCTTGGGCACCCCAGAAGGGAGGACGTGGAGCCACGTCCTGTTTGAAGACTGCCCATCCCTGCCTGACCAAGGCTGGATCCTGGCTCCATTGAGCTGGGGTGGGCCGGACCTGGGCAGGACCGCTGGGCCTGGAAACCCCACCCTGGTAATGTCATGACAAATCCAGGCAGCTCGGGCAGCTCCCAAAGTGAAACATGGAAAACAAACTTTAGCTCATGAAAAGGATGTGGCTGAATCACAGCTCTGCTCCTGAGCTTGCCTACCGCTGCTCTTACTTCTCCAACTCTAAGAGATGAAAGATTATAGAGGCTACAGTTAGTTATTAGAGGACATTTGTCAGCTGGAATAAATGAGCTGAACAATGCTGCCGAAGTCAACCAGCTCTTCAAATTCACAACAGCTGGCTCTATCAATGAAAAGGTAATGGATATAATTTTATTGCTGAAATGTGATAATAGGAGAGATAATCAACTGAAGCTCAGCTTCCTGAGGAAAAAAAAGATTTTTGGGAAGAGCTTGCCTCCCAAACAAACAGAGGAAGTTTGCATTTGTATCTGTAAAGGTGGTTTAAGGATCCTTGCTTTTTACCCAAACCAGCAGGAGCTGGTCATGGGGCAGCCCCCAGGCAGGGAGGATCAGAGGTGGCCTTTCTGAAGAAGTCCTGCCCACGATGCTCAGAGAGAGATCTCAGCCAGAGCCACAGAGAGGTTTAGACACCTACATCCTACCCAAACCTGCCAGCAGCACCCCAGAGCTAAATTCACTCCCACTAAACCTGTCCCAGATCAAAACCAGGCTGCTCAGCCTGTGTGGCCAGCACTTGGGGAACAGCACCGGCATCTCTGCCTGAAGGACTCCTGCTTTCTTCCACCCACTCCTTCCTGCACCGTCTGCCCACCGTGGGGAGCCAGGAGAGGGAAGGGACACACCCCCCTCCCCAGTCTCCCCCCACACCTCCGTAGCCAAGAGGCAAAAGCTCTGGGCAAGGAGTTGTGCTAATAGCTGGAGGGGGTGGCGAGCGGCCTTGATCTAGACCTTTGCTCCGTCAGATAGACCTTTGCTCCATCCACCTCACAGGTTCAATATGCTCTGTGAATTTTGGACGTTACGCTAGGTCTGTAGTAGGCTGAGTCTCAGCTGATACTCTCTTCCTCTTTGGTTAGCATAGTTCAGTTTTGCTGCGTTTAAATGCTAAAAGTAGTCAGCTGAAATACTCTCGCAAAAACTTCTTTCGCGTATAAAGCTTTGTGGCAAATTAAGTCTTTAATTTTCCAGCCTCACCCTCCCTGCAATAACTGCCATCCCCACGAGGTCCCAATACTGTCACTCCTTGGTTTCTGAAGAGCAAGTCTTGGCACTGCAAAACCACAGCTTTTTTTTTCTGATTTAGTGGCCTTCTTACTACGCAAAGTTGTCATTTCTTGCTAGTCCAGTTGATCCTTTTTTTTATATTGCAGATGTGTAAGTTTACATATCTTCTAATCTCTCCTTTGTATTATAACAACATAAATCTGAGGTTAATAATTCATTAATTTCCTAAGGGAGGCAACTTCCAGCATGGCTTGAGAAAGATGATGACCCCTCTGCTGTCGAGGGTTGTACGGCTAATTGGCTTTATTGTTTTGGCAATAAGACAGAACCAAGCAAAATGTATGTGTCCGTATGCATGTAGACATTTTGGGTAGAACCAAAAATATGTTTTTTCCTTGGTTTTCCCTGCTGAAGCAAAAAAATGGATTGCCTCATTCAGCTTGATAAAAAATGAAATGCTTTCATTTGGATACATATACACAGAACAAAGAAAATGAATGACTGATTTTATGAAACGGAGTGTGGAGAAGAAAGCAGCATCCTATTTTGTCCAGGAGTGAGGAATAATGCAGAAGAAGTAGGAGATGAAGAGAAGATTTAAACTGGAGTATCAGATCTCCCAGCGTAATGCCCTGCCTACCAGACTATCTGGTATTTTAGGTTGCCATGTTCCTCATGCTTCCTGTTGATCTTATTCCACCTGGTTTAGATAAATATTTACTCATACCAGGACTGAGGCACTGTGTTCCCATTTTCCAGGTGAAAGTCCTAACCACCATGCTGGTGAGTCTTTCTCACGGAAACTCTGTCCCAATGGCTAAGAAATCATTCTATACCAACAGAAATCTTATCATCAGATAGTCTGAAGGACCCTCGGCCATTCAACTTTCCAATATCCAGGTGGTTAAGAGATTTTTTTAGAGAGGTCGAGTATCTGGGTTTGTCCAGACTCTGGGAGATACTGTACAGAGGCTGATTCCCTGTTGCCTCATGAATGTCCTACCAATATGCTGCCTAAAAAGGAACGAAGAACAACACCTCTAAGCACCTCACAAACCCTCTGCTGAAAACAAAAGAAAGCAAATCCAGGAGAAGCTATTCAGTGAATTCAGCCCAGGTTGTCAGGCATTTTGGCGACAGTTAGAACTGTATTTTCCTGCTAGCTTACCACCTGCCAAGGCCATTTCAGTCAGCTCTCACAGTTTCCAGCCCACGACACTGAAGAGCCAGTCCTGAACCACTTCTCAAGGTAAACCTCCAAGGAAAGTAAGCGCTAGTTTTACCTGCACAACAACTGTCCTAAATTATTCAATGGGGTGTGATTACTGTCCTTCTGAGAAAGCTCTAAACTGGAGGCAAACGGCGCAGCAGAATCTTCTAGAAGAAGAGCTCCCCTGGTGCTGCTGAGCCTTTACTGACATCAGCTCTGGCTCATGGAGCCTCCATGTCCTGCCATAAAAAGCAGATTTTACAGCAGTTTTCATATTGCCTTTTATCCTAATAAGGGAATAAAGGCCTTCTGGTAATCACACCAGTTGGAGCCCCTGCGTGGAAATGGATGGGTGTGTGCTACAGACCCTTCGTTTAGTAAATTATTCTGTGCAGCTTTTCTCTGTACAGTTTCAGCTGCATCAAAGGGAGACCAGGTATAGATGCAGATGCAGGCTGTCTGAAACCTTCAAATCTTCTTTTTATGGGGATGTAAGGCAACTTCATATATCATGCAGCTGGACATTTTCCATATTAGTAACACAGGACACCCAGTACTTATACCGCTTAGGAAAACAGAAATAGGCCTAAATCCTAGATCCAGATGTGAATTTGGCAAATAGCCCCTTTACAATGGGACAACGAAGCATCTCTGATCCAAACACTTCTACATTTTGGGAAGTTTGAAATCAACTTTGCACCCACAGCAATTCATTAATCATATATTTTAAATGTTTAAACTTCAGCTAGAACATAAAATCAACATTTAAGGTTCTTGCTAATTTGTCTCAAAATTGGCATCATCTAAGATTCCCCTTCATGAAACAGATAGTTTCAAAGACATTTCCAAGAGTAATTGCCGCCCTTCTCTTCTTCTGCCCTGCCCTCTTTATTTTACTTTAAAAGAGATAAAGAAAGGTAGGGCAAAAAGTGAATATTACTGACGTGAATTCTGCTGAGTTTCATTTCCATTAGATTTCTACATAACCAGGAACTCTTTTGGCAGCCTCCCACAAAAGTCATAATAAATTGCTTTTGTACCAGTAGAGGAATTAATTTTCTCTGTTTCATTTAGCAACAACATTGCTGTGAATTTCAGACAACAGTTTCTAAAACGTCATTGGATTTCTCTGCCTAATGTCAATTTGGCATTTTTCCCCTCCTCACAGAACAAGGGCTGGAGAAGTGAAAACAGAGCAAAACAAAAACAAGTTGCCATGCCGGCTGTGTAACGCGTGGGGAATGAGCCAGGTTCGCTCTTCCAGCAGGTGCCTGTGTTTCGGCAACGTCACCAGCGCCGCTGGCAGGAATTGACGCTGATCTTGTTAAAGTGGTCGGAGATTACAGAGCCTGGATTCATCCATCTGAGGGTTTTTTCTCTCCTGACATGGCCTGGAGAAATTTATTCTCCTTGTGCAAAGGCATTGCCTGTTCTAAGAACAAACACAAACCTTCGGGCTATCGACGGGTCAACTCAAATGAAAAAAAAATCAATGAAACCAGAAGTCCAGGAGAATATCTTTGCTTCAGCATGTGATCAGATTGTTACAGGCTGCCTTGGTCTAAAATGCTGACATCCCTTAACTCCCAGCAACTTGTGACTGAATGGCCTGGATGAGTGCTTAGCTTCTCCCACGGGATTTAGGCCCACCAGCAATGGTCTCACTTCCTTCGTAAGCTGGCAGTCATGTCCCTAGGTGATGTCTGGGGCAACAGGAGCAAATCTTAACAGCCACCGCTTTCTACTTTCAACCTCCAGTCTCTCCGGCCTCATCCCATTGAAGTGCTGCTGCCTGGGCAAAAGCAGGAGCCCAAGGGAAGTGTGTGGCCATACCCACAACATGTCCTGTCAACAACCCCCCTGCAAATCCCATCCCCATTTATGTACATTTGGGGCTGGGGTGCAGGGGTAGGAGATCGCTAGCCCTTCAGGCAGGGTAGTGGGGAGCCAGGGGGATGCCCGTATGTCTGGTGGCTGTGGCAGCCTCCCTGCCTCAACGCTTTTCACAGCCTCTCTCCGTCGCTTCCTTTCGTTGAAATTTTTCACAAGAGGTAATTTGCAAGTGCTTTGCATGTGCAGGGTACGTATGATCAACTCAGGGTGGGGAAAAGGCTGTGTGGATGTTACCGTGCTGCCTACTGGATACAAGGGGGCAAATTTCCCCAGCCCTCATGTAGCGGTCCTCTACCAGCCTGATCTACTACGGAAAAATCGGGGAGAACTGAAGTCCTGGCTCTGGGGGATGCTGTCGTGTAATTAAAATCATCCTCGGGGTTGCTGGGAGTTGCTTTCAGTTGCTAACAGCTCTCAGCTAGCCTTTTGGCTCATGAACCATGCCCCCACCCCGCTCTCCTCTGGTACCCACACAACTCCTCCTAGAAAAATTATATTACAAATGGTACTTTTCAAATTGTAATATAAAGATTATTAAGAACAGGTTTGATATGCTCTCCTAGGGAAACGGCTACAGAAAGGAAGGCAGGCTTTAGCCAGCCAAGAAAGCAACAGCACAGGGGAAACGGGATCTCGTCCACACAGACTGTCCCTGCCCAAGCAGCAATGTGGCCGCGCTGCCTGCAGCCTACGCCACTGCCTCGACCTCAGCTGGGACTGGGCTTCTCATGCTGCCCGTTACACAAATCTCACGACGTTCCTCAGGACTGGTAGTCCTGCTGAAGGCAATGTAAGGAAAATTTAAGGAAAATTTGGCTGCATTTTTTCGTTTGCAAAGATTAGAGGAGAGCCTAAAACGGTGCATAGTAGTTCACTGGGGGGAGCCTGAAACACAGCAACGGTTCACTTCTTGGTTAGTGTTTCTCCTTTTTTGATGTGATCTGTTTATTTTATTGGACTGACAGGATTTTCTCATGTCAAAGACAAGCCCTTTTAGTAATATCCTTGTCTGGCAGCATCCAAATCCAAAACCCAGTCCCTCTGAAACTGGGTGGCCCTGTCAGTCCACGAACAATCGCATTTGCTAAAATGTTTTTTTTCCTCCCCTTGTACAATGAAACTTTGTACGTCAGGAATTGAACTATTGAGAGGAATTTGGATGTGGGAACACCGAGACATATTGAAAAATAGTTATGATAAACAATGTCTTCTTTTTATTAATAAAGGAGTAGAGAAAGCCACATTAGGAAAGCTCTTCAAAGAGACGATGTGACAGATTAAAGCATACAGAAGGCCCAAGGAATGAGTGTGGATACGGAAATATATAGCCAAGGGGTTACAAATTAATCTACACTAAGCTTTGCAACTAGTAGTATTTGTTATCACACATGCCAACTGGGTGAAGAAAGGAAGTTTGAAACGGTTTGAGTACGTGACGTAAAATAAGGATCAAAACTGAAGCAGTGGATGATCAGCGCTCCTCTGGTGCTCCTCTGGAGCTCGGTGCTGCCAGATGCTGAGCATCTGGCCCCCGACGAGCCCTCTGCGAGGAGAGGGCTGATCCCCTACGCGCTGCAGTCAGTGGGGCACACCAGCCTGGTTTCAGCTGGGTCTGGATCGGGGCTTAAGTGCACACCATAGTTCGGAAAAAAAAAAAAAAGCCTTTGTGTTTCCCTTCATACAGCAGGATAACATTCTACTGGGCTTTACCTGTCATTTGGGATAATGCGTCAAAATGCATGTAAAATATATGTAAAATATATAATACAGCTTTTGGAAAACGTGAGAGCAGCAGTGCCTTGAATTATGAATTCTTACCAGAGCATTTCAGAAAAAAAAGGGGTACATACACAATTGTTGCTTGAAAGGATCAATTGGGCATGACTTACTGTCTTTGCTCCAGAAGAAAAGCTTTGAAATGGAAGAATCTGAACATTTCCAAACAAATTGTCTGGGGTTCAGCTGTGGTGAACATAATCATAAAAATTATATAGATCTTAATTAAGAGGTTTGTAAAGTACTTCAGCTTGTCGTTCTGTTTACAGCTATAGGTAATATCCTCCGAAAATCTTGTTCCAGTATCAGCTAACAAAACTGGAAAGTTTGTTTAGATTATTGTTCTGCTAGATAAGATAAAAGCTGTGATAACATTGCACAGTGATCAGCCTGCTTACAGATACGGACACCGGCTTACGGCTTACCCCGGAGGCTGCAGTCTGTGTGCTGGGAGAAGTGGTTTTGCTGCAGTCATCCGAGTTAGTAGAAGACGTGGATGTTGGAGTCATAGGAACCGCAGTAGTACTGTTACCTGAAAGATTTGGAACTGATATTAAAAACAAATATTTTCCAGCCAGGGGAAATAAAAAAAATTCTTGCAGCTCAACTGTCTTATCTTTTTATATTTACCAGAGCATGCCTTTGACTTATTTATGTTCTTAGGTTTTCGCTTCCTGGTCTGAATTCCTTCTTTTTTCATAGCCAGAGGTCGGGGAACCTGAAAAAAAAAAAATTTCCGCACCGGTCACAGAATTATAGAAGTGATTTAATATCAAAAATCAAAATACACTACAAGATCAAACGGTGATGTTGAAAATGACTGTATAGCAAGTCAATTTTTCCTACGTCACAGTACTGATTCTGAAAACCTTTGCATTTTATTTGGGCAAAGAAATGGCTTGTTTCAAGGGGGTTTTTAGCTGAATAAATACAGCAGGGTAACTTTTTTCTTGATGTGAACCAAACAGTTTTTCCGACACCTCAGTCAGTCCAGAGTTAAACAGCACACTTTTAGGGAAAACCAGCATCATTTGGCCATAGGTCATATGAAATTAAATTGGATGGGGTGTATCTGATCCCTGATTCACTCTTCCAGTCAGTTAGGAAGTATCTTCAGTGGCTGATTCTGGAAAGCAAGCATGCATATGAGGGGAAAAAATGCTCCTGTTCCTGTGGACCAGCTACGCAAACCAGATCATTGACGATAAGTGTCTTAGGACAGAAGCTTTAGGACACAGTCAGCTTAGTATTTGTTCTTATGAGCAGTTCTGCCTGTGATGCAGATTTATAGTATCCAAATTTGTATTTATAGGGAAAATGTGCTCAAAAATCAGCTTTATGTTCTGTGTCATCACAGTGATAATCATTATACAGAAAACATTGGCTTAAAATACATTTTAACTTAATGATAACATGAGTTTGGAGAAAGACAATTCAGGCATATGCTTACGATCATGTTTAAACTTGTGATATAATTTACTTTTTTTCCTGAGGACTAGACCAAGTCCCGATCACTCCTAATGCCCTCACTCTTCAAACACTTGTGCTCGACCGAAGCTTAATCCACAGGGGCACAGCAGTCTCCAAGCCTCACCCAAAACATACTCCGTCACATTCAGGATAGAGCTGTTTTCTTCCTCTATTATTGCCTAGCAAAGGCTGGAAGGACACTTTAGGTTTTGCTGTCATAGCTATGTCTGTCCATGAAAAACTGTCTTATTAAAGGTCTAAGGGTTTTTTTTCCCACTGAAGAGCTGGTTTAAATTCCGGTGGCAAAAAGATCTCTGTCACTCATCCAGAGGTGGTTTCTTTGTACAAATGTGTTGGGAGAGCTACAATGGCAAACACGTAACTTGTCAAAGGCATTACTGGTTAAAACAGCATAACCATTTTCTAATGCCACAGATTTTTTGATCATTTTATCCATTTTTTTGGTCAGTTTTTAACTCTGCACTCCAAACCACAAGCTGAGACAATTTGCACCAACAGAAACTCTGCCCCAGCTTGAGGAAGCCCGATGCCACCCCCCGAAGCCACCGGGCACCTGCTGGCGGGATGACCGCCCCTTCCCCCAAGGAGCATCCCCGCCCGGGGGGCATCTCCGTGG
>Ga0181612_115552_pt1 | contig 16814 bp, 7 predicted proteins | sample HoacroProtozoa21_FD_119630 | JGI IMG/M metagenome (GOLD analysis project Ga0181612, IMG submission 119630) | Hoatzin crop microbial communities from Cojedes, Venezuel. Combined Assembly of Gp0051906, Gp0051904, Gp0051908
CCTGCCTCACCATGGTCTTCTCCAGAGGCTGCAGGAGAATCTCTGCTCCAGTGCCTAGAGCACCTCCTTCCCCTCCTTCTGCACTGACCTTGGTGTCTGCAGAGTTGTTTCTCTCACATATTCTTGCTCCTCTCTCCGGCTGCAGTTGTGCAGAGGGTTTTTTTCCTTCTTAAATACGCTGTCACAGAGGCTCTACCACTGTCGCTGGTGGGCTGGGCCTTGGCCAGTGGTGGATCCATCTTGGAGCCAGCTGTCACTGGCTCTGTTGGACACAGGGGAAGCTTCTGGCAGCTCTTCACAGAAGACATCCCTATAGCCTATCCCCACTATTAAAACCTTGCCACGCAAAACCAATACACTTAAAAATAAAAAAAAACCCCAACTCTACTAATGATTGCTTCCAAAATTTTAATGCAGCAATTTGAAAGTGATTGCTATATGCATTATTGTGTCTATGCATGTTATACATACACACACAGAGTGCTCATCGGACTTCAACATGCATTAGCAAAACTTGTAGAAATGCAGGAAGAGATTAAAGGCCTTCTTTAACAGTAGTTTCATTAAATGATGGAGCAGAAATACTAATTGTCTAATCTCATCTGTTCCTTGTTGATTTCAGAAACATGACAGAAGACACAAAGTCATCTCCATGGTGACTGTTAGAGCTGGAGACAAAAACACTGAAGATGCAAGCAATGATATTTAATCTGACATTTATACTACTCACTGAAAACTTTGTTTGGTTCAACAACCAAACATAAGACAGGCTTTGAAATTTGATGAGGAAAAAGACGACAAAAAAAGACTCCTGATTCCTCATGTTAGATATCAAGGTGGTGACACCTGAGATCTAAAATCTCCTATGCACATTCACTTTCCTCATTGTGTCTTACATGTTATTTTCCTACCAAATTTCCCACTGCAGATGTGAAGGACAGAAGTTGACTGAGAAAAGATGAATGCACTGAAATACTAAAAAAAAAACCCAAACAAACCAGAACTGCTTTTTTCCCTGTCCTATCCTGATAACTACGAAAAAACAGATAGGAAGCAACTCCCTTGGCAAAGAGAGAGCACAATTAAACTAAGCTAACAAATGTCAGTACTCAGAGTTTGAAGTCAGTTTCCTACAGAACAAACATCCCTCTCTGGATTTGCTATGGAGAAGTATTTTTGCAGTCCACCATGCTTTATTAACTTGAATTTGCAGATAAGGGGCAGAGGTTAATGCTCTAGACTGCAAGATACCATCTTACCACTACTACTAGAAATCTGGATTTCTAATTGAAGCATATCATTCTCAGCTTCCTTAGAAACTACAACGAACACATTGTTAATCACAGTTAAAAAAACGTCATTTTAAGTCTTACAGATGAGCAATTCTCAAACTAAAGTGCACAGAAATCTCCAGGATATATTTTGCTGCCACCAGCTTGTATCCTTTCTGCTCACTAGCACTATTGTGATTGTCAAATGTTACAAGTGGGATTACTTGCACAAAACTGTTCAAGGTGACTCAGTTTCCCAACAGAGGCAGAATAAGGAATAGCAGCAAATCAAAGACCCCAGAAACTATTTGGACTTTTTTTTACTCTGAGCAGCACACAAAATGAAGCATGATTTCTATCCCTACCCTGACAGGCATCATAATCCTCCAAGTACAAAATTCAGAGACCCTGCTTCTACCTTTGTTCATCCAGTCTTTCAAGGCATTCACTTGCACTGCCTCTTCCCTTACTCTTGTCACATACACTTATTTATACACGCATAGTATGCCCTTCTTTTGCATACGAAGCTGGTAGGAAAAGAGAGGTGAGCACATGGAATTGTGAGCATAGCCTCAGGTACCTAAGCACATTCCTGCAAATGCATATAATTACAGAAAACATACTCACATATACAGCATCCACAAGAGACAGAGAGAGGAAGAGGAGTATCATCTAAAGGTTGATTATTACTGCACTCTTAGATGAATATACACTTTATTGTTTCAGTCTCGCTTTCTGCAAGAAAACCTGTGAAAGTTCTTTTCCTCTACAGTAACAGAACTGCTTATTTAATAGACAGTTTTTATGAATTTCGTAACATCCCACAGATTAATTGAATCGCAGTGGATGAATATAACACATTCACTAGATCTGAACACTGACCCAAAGATTTCCTCCGTTCTCACAATTTTTCTATATAAGTGACATCCATAATCAGCAATTCGAATTTTTTTTATACATGCACAGCTGACTGTTTAATGCCAGACAACCTCAGCCATATACTTCAGTTTTCCTTTTCCCACAGACCTGCATGTTAAAATAAGTACATAAATAATAAAAAGTCAGAGTAGCTCTAGACACTTTTTTTTTTTAAAACAAGACCTACTGTCTTTATAGCTTCTGGTCAATACAAAATAATTTTGAAACACTTCAAGCTTCAGAAAGATAAATCAAACAGTTTGTGATACTGTGAGTTGGGAGAAAAAAATTCAGAGATTTAATATTGTTGCTAGTTGTAATTATTCTGCCTTAAACAGTTGATCCAAGAAATACTCAAAACCAAACTTCTCCCAGTCTTGAATTTTAACACTGTATGAAACCTTACTGTTGCATTGCAAAGACTCAAATACCAACACTCCATATCAACACTACCAGTTTTGCTACACAAAATAAGCCTACGTTTGAAAAATACAGTATTTGAATGTTTATAAACTATACTGACAGTAATCATCCACATATTTTGCTAATCCTGCACAAGATCTTCACTATCAAAAGTAACCACTGAAAAATGCTGTCACAGTATGAATTTACTTCCCCATTCCTTGTATTCCCCCCCCATGAGTGAAAATAAGCACAAAGTAAATTAAAATTACACAAATTAGAGGCAAAAACCAGCTGTGCTTCTTAAACATAAATTCTTCCTTTTACTACAGGAAAAGTTATAGCCTGTGGACTGTTACTTAAACACAATGCTTTCTCTTAGTCTGAGCAGCACTGTCATTAAGCAAAATGGAAATCAAAAGCAAGACACTGGAGAAGTGTGCCATGCTCAAGCTTTAAAGCAAGTAGTATTTAGAAAAGCATAAGGACATACTACCAGAAGTCTTACTGAAGAGGGGAAAAACTAAATTCTGTTTTCGCCCCATCTCAGTAAGCCACTCTTCCTTAATAGGTCAAAGCTCACTTAAGTCAACCTACCTAGTGAAGCCTCCAAGTACTTCATAGGAACTTCATTCACTTCACATCTTCCATTACCTCTAGCTAGCCTGTAACATGTTTTACAACACAGTCCCAACCTCTGAAAACTATACCTCACAAATCTTACCTAAAAAGATTAACAGCATGACTAAGAAATAAATGTGCTTACCGTTCTTGAATCAGAGAAAGGATTGTACTCATCTAGCCCTGGAGGAACATTTCTTGTCACTTGTGTAACAGAAGGATCCTAGAAGAAAAAACAGTTCTGTGAATGCATGCACACATATATAAGCAACAAGTCAATTCTTACATCACTGTATCAAATAAAACTCAGCTTTTGTTTTGTCTGTAAAAAAGGTTTGTTTTCACTAAAAAAAGCCTGTAAACATCCACCTTTCTCTGTCTCCAAAATGACATCATTCCATCCTGAGCTTCTTATAACCCTAGATTAATGCTGTCTAAAAGAAACTCCATCTGTCATACATCTGATTTAAAAAAAAAAAGGGTTCTCAGAGAAGGGACAAACTGTTTCCTGCTACATTGACCACTGGACTCCACAACTATACAGTTAAAAAGCCCAACAGAAGAAGAGAGCTTTCTGTAACTCTTGGTTTTCCCTACCCAAAAGTACCTACAAAACCTTCAGAAACAGGAAAAGCACTTCAGAAAAATGAAGGTGAGGAAACAGTGTCCCACAATGCCAAAAGCACCTCTGGTTCAGCTTCTACCTGAACTGGTAAAATTAAGAAAAAAGTGTAATGTTTCTCCTCCAATGAACTATACAGTGAGAAAGACTGCTTGATGTTTAGCTTGAAAAAGCTATTTCAGGAAAGGAGTATTTCTCTGTGCTATGGACAAGCAAGCCTGGTTCTGCAGAAGAACAGAAGGGCCCACTACCATAGGCCACACTAACTTTGTACAAAGAAAAACTGTATTTATTCCATGTGATGCCTGGTTCCACTACATTGTTTCTGTGCCTTAATCTAATGTTTTCGTATCTTCAGGACATAGGAATGGATGAAAGGAAGGTTTTCTTGAAAATTAGTAAATCCATTTATTCAATATGGTTAGTTACATTTACAGAAATGAATAAAATAAGTGTATAATATTTTACATGTACATCAAATATACTAAACAGCTGTAAATATACTATTTACTTATTTGTAGCTTATGCATAGATACACACATTTTCTTAACTTCAACAGTCTCTTTCAACATTGGAAAACAAAACAGAGTTGATAAAGACTAGGAAGAAGACAAGTATTTACATTTATATACATTTACATTCATATACATCTATATCCATATTTCCTGTAAAGATAGCTACATTTAAAACCCCTACATGAAATATTTGCCTAATTCTTTTAAAAAAATAGTAACTTAATCAACACTTAAGTAAATCTACAAACTATTAAGCTACTGAAAAATTAAATCTAGATTCTTAGAATCAGCATCTGTCACAGCATCAGCTTAGTCTTGACAGCAGTAACAATCTACAGATGCATGAACTGTATTTTTAATGGCTACAGTAAACTTATTTACAGCTAGAAAAAAAAAGTGCACAATATCTACCCACTCTAAAATCCTGAAGGATACAGCAAATAAGAACACGTCTGTTTTTTTCCATTAGTATAGTCACAAATTAATTAATTTCAGTCCATTAAAATATTTTTACTATAAAAAGTTTTAGGCAAAATCATTGCTTCAAAAATTAAAAAAAAGACATGTTGCATATTTCAGCCAAATTCATGTGCATAAGCATACATAAGAACGACCCTTCTGGTCACATAACATGCTACTACCTTTGGCTGAAGCATACATTTAGATGCAAAGCAGTATTTTTGTGGTGACTGAACAAGAATCACCCTTTCTGTAAATGTACACACAACAATGTCACATGCAATTCAAAATCAGCTTTCCTACATTTGACTTGCACCATAATTAGTGATTTCAATAAAGCCGCCCTAGTGACCGTCTCCCCTACAAGTCTGCATATTTTTTAGTTACCATCCTAGACTTGAACACACTGTTCCAATTAAAATTTCTTCAGGTCTTGCATAAACTGATGGACATTGTAACGTTCTTTCATTAAATGACTGCCACAAAATCTTATGAAGATGAACAACAAAAACAAGGGCAAGTGTGGGGGGGCGGGAGGGAGAATGTTTGCTGTCAAAATTCAACTACGAATCATTTGAAACACCGAATAAAAAGATCATAAAAATACGGGAAGAACTAAATCTGACATTTGAACTAGGCTTTAGTTTACCAGATTTGTCAGTACACAATCAAAAAAGGTGAACTTAAAATACAGTTAATACAAATAAGCTAATTTCATAATTCAATATACAGGATGGTAGAAACTTGCAGACAGCTGAAAACTTTTAGCTTACTGTGGTAGGTCCAGCCCAGCCAGCAGCTAAGCCCCCACCTAATCACTCACTCACTGCCCTCCCCAGTGGGACAGGGGAGAGAATCAGAAGGACAAAAAGCAAGTAAAATTTGTGGGTGTCAAGAAACAGACAGTTTAATAAGGGGGGAGGAGGGGTAGAGAAAAAAAAGAAAAAAGCAACAAAACCCCACAAGTCATGCAAAATCAATCCCTCACCCCCCCCCAGCGGCGGAGAGGTGCCCAGCCAGCCTCAGGGCAACGGTTACCTCGGAACATCCGCACTGCCACTGCCAGTACCACCAACGTTATTGCCGAGCATGATGCTACACAGTGTGGAATGTCCCTTTGGTCAGTTGGGGCCGGCTGTCCCGCCTGTGTCCCCTCCCAGCCTCTTGCCCAACCCCAGCCTACTCCCTGGGGGAGGCAGAGTGTGAATCAGAGCAGGCCTTGATGCCGTGGAAGCACTGTTCAGTAACAGATGAAATGTTGGTGCCTTACCAGCACTGTTTCGGTCACAAATCTCAAACACAGCACCAGTGGGACTGCTATGAAAAAAAATTAATTCCATCCTAGCCAGAACCAGTATATATCTTTTAGCCTCTACATGTTAGTGTGAATTAGCAGAGCATGAAATACACTATTCTTCACTCACGCTTTCAGTACAGTAGCCTTTCCACAAATGCTCTCATATCATCCCCTCTTCCACAAATAAAAATGTTCAAGTATTGACCCATATGAAACTAGTGACAGCTAACCATCAGCCACATAGTGAAACGGTACGTCTACATTATTAAGACCCAAATGCCACTTAGTACTTTAAATGAAATTAGCTTCTTAAAGTACATTTCAACACTAAACTTCTGTGTTCAAGACTGCACTACTAACCAAATAACTCAGCCCAACTGTGCCTGTAAAGGACAATACAACATAATTATTTGAATAACTAGAATATCAGACTCATGAGACAGCCACTGAACAGCAGCAGATTTCCAAAGCTGGAAAGAAGAGGTCAAGCCAAATTCAGAAGAGCAATCTATATTTGGAAATACAACATGCAAACAATAATAAATACCTGATGAAAGAAAGTCTGTTTTCTGCAAATTTTTCAGAGACAACTGGGGAAAAAAAGTTTCTCAGATCTGTCCACACAGCTACTGTGACATTAACACTGACAAACCACAGGAAATGTTATGCTGAGCCAAACAAGCTTACTACATCAAAAGTCTTAGTACTAAAAATAAGTTCTATGTTTAAATACACACAGCAAGTAGAGCAAGAAGCCCTCCATCAGAAGTCCACTACCATTTTGAAATAACAATTGCTCTGTTTTTGACAAATATTGCTATTGTTTGCAAGAGTAGCAGCAGCTTTGAAAAAAACTGAATGACTCAGAGGACATTCAGTATCAGCTCTATTTAAGAAAAGTTTCATTACCTAGTAAAAAAAAAAATATAGTTGTACTGAAATACACAAACTGAACCCCACCTTGGCAAGTAGCATTCAAATTCTGCTCTCAGAAAACCTTAATTACACAGTTTCGACTTCAATAGAAGTTTATGGCCTGATACTAGCTTGGAGATCCGTATTTCTCCTATACTCGTTCATTGTGATCTTCCCTAATGCTAGAACTACCCTCAGCATTGAAAGAAACAAGCTCTTCACAGTCTGTGTGCCAGGTGTAGGCACCTGGACTTCAAAATTGTTCTGCACACCTACAGTGAATCTAACAACTGATACCAACAGGAGCTGCACTTCCTATTTCAAAACACTACTTAACAGTATTTTTGAAGAGATTAGACCTGACATCCCAAGGAACACAAAGAATTATTCTGAATCATTTACCTTACACTCCTTGCATCTTATTTTAAACACGGAGTAAACGCCAACTCGTCTAAATACAGTGAGAAAAGCTGTGAAGCACTCATACTCACTGCTACAGAATAATAAAACATTGAATTTGGAAGTTAATCAGGGTTTGAATAATGAACACAAACAATAAATGTTGTCCAGGACCACATACTCAAAGAAAAAGTGGCAATTAAATGAATGCTATCAAATTTCTGTATTGCATGACACGTATGTTCTAGTGGTTAAAAACAGTGAAAACTGTAATATTCTAAGGAATAAGTAAATCTAGGCTGGCATAACTTATTTTTCCATATTTGATATTCCCATGAGATAACAGTGTTTAAACGCATTATTTTTCAGTTATTTTTGTTTTTCAATATTAAGAAATAGAAAAAAGCCACAAGTTCCAGTAGGTGATAACACATGGACACCAATACAAAGCTGCAGAGTGGCTGGAACTGTGAAATATCCAGGAACCTCAACTTGCTGCATGATTTAAATGATTAAAAATTGGGTTACCCTCTGCAAATACAGAAGACTGAGAATTTCTGGGACAGACTTTAAGTATGTGATGTCAGCCACTGAATGCAGCAACTGCAAAATGCCCAGCCCAATCTCAGACTGAGAAAGCCATGTCCTGGTGGACCAGTACTTCTGTCCAAACTGGACCTGCCCTTGTACTAACTCCTCACCACAGCCTGATTTTCCTCAGCCACCAAGCCAGTCACAATCCCTGCTCCTTTAAGTGCTGATGCCTGTAACTCATCTTCCCTAACTCCATGTTGCCCCCTTCCAATTCATACTTCCCCCTCCAGCTGTATCTCACCCAAACTCCTGCCAGTTCAGCTTCCCGAGTTTCTGGTCTTTTTATTTAAAAATTAGCAATAGCAACCACGGAACAGAATTTAAGAATAGACCATTTTTCATACCCAGCTACAGTAGCTATTAGTGCATTTAAGTCACACAGTCATTTCAGATGACATTTTCAAGATCTGAATTAGTTCAAGAGACTGGAGTTTTAAGAAACCAGCACACTTTATTAACTGTTTTCCATCCAATCTTTCATTTTGCTTGCTTCTTGCAGTCTCTCTCCTATAATGTCAATCTTAAAAGGAGAGATTATCATCACACTCTTCGAACCACTAGGAGTCAGCTACAAGAAGCACCTCAGTATTTACATCAAGACTGGCAAAGTCAGTCAGGAAAAAAAAACACAAAACAAACTGAAACAAACAAAAACAGAAAACGCAACACATTTATATTTCACACTGGCAAGAGCACCTATAGAACTATCAGAAACATCTCCTGTGCCAGGCTAACAAATTGTGCTCACATCACTCAGATACAAACAAAAGTAACTGAACACCCAGTTATCAACAAAGGTGTACAAACACAATTATTACAAGTGAACGTGTTTAAAACGGAGCAGAATAATCCTTTCTCAGCAAGTTTTTACAGCTTTAAAAAAAAAGGCAAAATTAAACAGAACAGAGACCTCTGTTCCCTAGGAGACCAAAACTAGTCATCAGCCACCAGGTTTCATTAATACGAAACAGATTAGCAAATTAAAGACTGAAGTAGATACATCTGTAATGATTCACTGGAAACAGGTCCAGCACTGTTTCACCTTGAGTTAGATACTTTGACAGCATACGTAACCCAGTAATATTCTGAGAAACACCATCAGCTAAGTTCACATTGTTAGATGCAATTTTGACTTACAAGTGAAGAGAAAGTAGTGAGCTAGGAATTGCCCCCTCCAAACTGTCCTTCAGATTGTTAGAAAGTTTTCACTTTTGAAGTACATTGCATCCTTCTGCCAAAAAGGCCAAAGCATTTACCTGATGCACAATTTATTTATGAAAGTGTAAAAAAAAAAAAAAAAAAAAGGCTAAAATTGTAACAGTGATAGTATTGGCTTATGTTGTCTTTTTTTCCTAAGTGAAACTAAAGAAGTGGTATCAGTGCTCTGCACAGAGCATTTAATTTACTTCAGTATTTTTCAGTTTGCTCCCAAGAATTAGCAGGGAAATAAGAGCAACATCTTATTACAGAGGTCAAGAAACAGGGTTTATAAACACTCATTCTAAACATTGATTTGGACAGAGATTATAATGGCTTTACAACACATCAGCAACTGAAAACTAGAATTTCAAATTAAAATCACATAACCGAGTAAAACAAAAAAGAAAACTGTTGGAAAGAGGAACAGGGGAAAATGCATGATACTTTTGCATGGAAAAGAACAAGAGGAACAAAGGTAACTAGTAAGGGAACAGCATAATAAGGTAAATTTTTAACACCGACAAGGGCAAGTGAACAAGACAACTAAGTATCTTCCAAGACTTGGATACTAGGAATATTGTAAATCAAAAGCATAATCATGTTCTTTGGAAAAAGCATAGAACTGAAATGCTCCACACGGAAGTTACAAAATTTTTTTTTTCCTTTTTTCTTTTTTAAATTTACATGGAATTCATAAGACAGCACTAAATACCTGAGTAAACTGACAGGAGTACACCTGGTTAGTCTTAGGGAAAAAAGACTAAGGAAAACCAATATACTATGAACACAAAACCGGATTTTAAAAGAGGATTAATTATTTTTAGTGCATGAAATCAGAAAAAAGAAACATGGAAACCACCTTATCAGTTATGTAGCTCCTTACGTACAGCCAAGGCAAGAATAAGCTACAGAAGACGACTGTAGAAATCTTCATTTTTAAGCATAGTTCTAGGCTAAATTCAAGGGCTAAGAATGATCTCTTCACAAGTGGAGTGGTTGCAATCCAAGCCAAGAAAACAGTACTTCTCATCACAAAATCTCTTAGAAGATGAAGTCTCTTTATATTATCGATAATTCACTGTATCAATCCTGTCATGTCCCTCATCGGTCACTGGCTACCCCTCAGCTCTGCCATTATACAGTTTTCCTCTTTCACTTCAAGATTCTCCAAGTAAGTTTACCCAACCTAACTGCTTTACCAGTCTCTGACATCAACCAGCCTTCACTTTGCCAACGTGTTCAGCATTTACTGTTCCGTAACTACCATCACTTCAGTACACGTTTTTCCTGCTGCCTTCTGTGCTTGGAAGGAAGTTCCCAGAAAGCAAGAGAGGCACAACCCCAATCTTACCTTACCCTCCAAGCTACTCAGCTTGCTCAGTAAAGATGTTATTCCTTAAAAAGAATCTGACTCTATACAGAATAGAAGCAGAAGCCAGAGGTCTACCAGGACAGAATCCAGACAGGTGAATCCACCCTGGGGAAACCATGAGATTAGATCCACAAATCTCACAAAGTCAATGTTGACCAAATAGGATTTCTAATCCCTACCACTCCTACTGAAAGCCTTTGTTTTGCTACATGAGAAGGATAAGGTCTTTTCATTTCATGTTAAGCTCTCCACTGATTATCACAGCTTATTCCTTATACCCACTTCATATTAGCCTTTTCTAAATGTGAATAACAGTAATTGCACGCTTTCCAGTAAGAATTCATCCCGAGGTTTGTTTGTTTTTTGGGTTTTTTAATAGTAACATTTGTACTGACTGCTCTTTGTTGAGCACTTCCTAAGATCACAGCACTGGCTTGGAGAATTAAGAAAAATGCAACAAAAAAATGCGTGAAACTATGCTGGTCTGATTTTTTTGATTTCTTGATCAAAGAGAAAACTATCCATCCCACTTCTCATAAATGAGTGCTGGAAAGCAATCAATGCTATTGCTGTTTCGGATGAAACTCTCCATATGATATACCTTGCTTTCTGTATGTCCTCATGAGCATTTCTGAGGCGAGAACAAAATCAGGAGAAAAAATGTATTTGGACAGCAATAGTTATCAAAGCTTTTTTTCCTCCTGTGTTAATTGTTGGGTTTTAGCTTTTAAATTAGGACCTGACACTTGGAAAAGATGATAGCCTGCACATGAAGGATGTGTTTTTCAGTTCCTAACACTCTACATTCAGTCAGACTAAGCCTCTGAAATTGCAATTTGCACAAGTTCAGTAAACATTTGGTACAAATCACACAGCTACACTCCCCAAAGACTTCCTCCCCATTCATGACACAACAAGCTGCACATGGAAAAGTTAAGTTTCAAGCAGCTACTAACGCTTTGATGTGGTGTCAAACACTGCTGGTTCTTCATGCTTTACTTCTTTCATCATCATCCCAGGCCCAAGAATGTAAAGGTACAGAAACCTCAGAAGCAGCAACTAAATTGAGGTATCATGTTTCACTATCCTAATAGTACATTAGCAGTATAAACAGTTTACATTTAACAGCATAAAGGAAGCCTTAATATGTTGCACCTACAAGACTATATTTTAACCTATGATTAGAAACCACATAGTAAAAGAAAGAATTGTCCTCAAAGGTTACACATGTAACACCTGGAGGAATCATTAACTTAGAGGCAAAATAACGACTCTTTCTGTACTTATAATAATAATAATAATAATAAAAATCTGAGTAACCACTACAACAGTTCTTTCACAATTTCAAGTTTAAATCTCATTCGCTGATCAGTCATTTCCCACGCCCCTCACCGAATGATGTGTGAAACATTTACACTCTAGCACTGCTAGAACACAGTTATTACACAGGATAGCACAGAAGTAGCCAACTGGGGTTTCTGATACTTGGCTTTCAAACAGCGCCCGTTAAATGCCACATTATCCCACAGTAGCAAAGCTATAGCAAAGCTATAAAGGGTTCTGAGCTACTGAGCAAGGCAAATTCCCCAGCACTGAAATCAAAAAGAACTTCAGAGCCTCAGAAGGCAAAATTTGTCGTAAAGCTTGTAACTGTCCCACCTTGCAATGGAGTACTGTATGCCTAACAAGGCATCATCTCCACCTTACAGATATTCTCAAATCTTTCTCCTTCCTCAGCTCTGAAATGTGTGTTACATTCCTTTTTGTAATGTTGAATCTCAATATATAGTGCAATAATAATACTAATGCAGTATATGCTAACACTTTACTGAAAATCTGGAAAAAATGCAGCTAGAACTGATACTTAATATCTATTAAAACACTTCACAGTTTTAATAGATTACAGTGCAGTTACAGCACTGATGAAGTGTACTCTTGAAAGCTAACTAACATGTAGGACAGCTAAAGGACACTTCCAATACCACAATGTTCAGCATTAAATTCTGCAAGATTTAGGGGAATTTATACACTATGAAGTCATGAAGGCAAACTAGCTAATAAATTCAGAAAAATATTTGTAATTTATGTCCTTTACTAATTTTAAGATAGACAACTTAATTAGTTATCTTTTATAGTCATACAAAGGAATCAAAACTCAGTTATGCACATAGGCACACAACAGAACTTTTGAATTCTAAAGCACAAGTACTGCAGAAACACTTCAAGTAATTAGGGTGCCAATCCTTCAAAAATAATTGACTCCTCTTTCTTCCTGTAAGTTTCTACCACTTTAGCTTCACTTGAGCAATCGAGGCATAAACTGTGTAGATTCTGCTGCCACACAAGTTAGCCATCATCTACACTATTACCTTCAGCATCAAATCCAGCTTATACTTCCTGCCAAGCAAGATAGAAGAATAAACTGTGCTCATGTCAGTCAGATTAAATGAAATATCCAAATTATAACTGGAATTACCTCTGTAGTAAATTTAAGCTCTAACATATACTTAGCTCTAGTGACTCAAGTAATCCTGTGACCTCAGTGGGAGCAATTAAAGCGCCTAACGTCATTTTTAGATGTCTTGGTGCATCTCACACATCCGCACAAGAATGGCAGTCATGACAGAACTACAAAAGATCCAAGATTTGGAGCAACAATTCAAAGCGAATTACAGTTTGGATATCTAATCCCACCCAAAGAAACTATTCACATAATTAACATTACATGCATTAGAGGGTTTCCATGCTTGTGTCCTTCCACTCTAAAACTGAAAAACACATAGGCCATTCTGTTTAAATCTTCACCCATATCACACAGTGGTTTGGCTATTACCTGAAGGTCACCATTCACATTTAAAGAGAAATAGATCTTAGTTTTCAGTCCTACCATAATTTCTATAGTATCAAATACCTGCATCTGCTCAGAGTTCTAAACACATCAGATGAACTGACCAAACAGAATTCAGAGAACTCAGTTTTTAAAAGCCCCGATTCCACAATCACTCATAAGTAACTGTTTCATATGTCTGTATAACAGTCCATCCTCAAACCTTTTACAGTCTGTCAGCCAAGTCATAATGGCCTGTGAAATTCATAGCTCTACCAAAAAAAAAAAAAAATCTTTCTTCTCTTACTAGTAGTATCATTCACTTATAAAAGGAAAAAAAAAAAGCAAACACAGAACCAACACATTTTTATTGCAGATGAAATGCCGAATTGTTTCAGAGTAACTGAAACTTACAAAGGTTCTGCAACAGCAGTGTCTTTGTACCACCTGTCAAGACAGAAGAATACAACTATTCCCTATCCTATGACATTTAAAAAAAAAAAATAAGGCAAAATGAGACAGCTACATTAGAAATTTGCCTTTGTTCTGTCATACAAAATTAATTTCACACTGCTTTAGTCTATTCAAGAATAAACTGTCAGGGCCTTGAGGATGCCCAAACCCCTCCTAGGTCTCGCCTGGTCATCATGGGACTCTTGGCTGACCCTGATTACTTTCACTGGACTTGATCCTGACCATGACTTGATTTTCTAACCTGGGCTCAGATCTGCCTCCTCCCTATGGACTTGTCTAGCACTCTATACTCTTGGCCGAATATTTACCGTCACTGGATCTGCTCTGCTTACCCTCTTTGGGTGCTGTGGGAGCACACCCTTTGTCAGTGAGAAACTTGCCAAGTGTGAATTCATACACACAAGCTATGACAAGGGCTTCTCAGTGAAAGAAATGAAATAACTTTCATTATTAGTCTGCTTTCATTTCTGCTACTTGAGGTCACATCAACTGTGTGTTTCTCAACAATGATGCTACATCAATTATAGCAGGATTATCACGTCTTCATTTGTATGGTACATGGACACATTTTCTTCTGCAGAACTTTAACGTAATCGAAAGCTTTTTAATGTTAGAATGTTACTTATCTGTTTGTTTCATTGCCACTTTTTTTTCAGACCTAGATATCTCTTGGTTTTGTTGATACCTTGGTAAGTTTTTGTTGGACAGCTATTCACAGAATACTATGACTTCAAAAGCTTATCAGCCTTTGAGTTCAGTTCAAGTCTGAGGGGTTTTCTTCAAGGAATCAAAAAAAGAAAAAGCAGAAGTTAAGTAACTACTGTCTCAAAATCAGTAACATTTTATAATCAATCCAAGTAAGCTAATACTTCAAACAAGAAATTCTGTTTTACAAACTAAATGTCATTACTTCCAGTAGATACCAAAACTGAAACATAATTTAATTTTAGGTTTCCAAAAGAATTAACTCCCCAAAATATGGAGCAAACTAGATGTTTTTGCTTTACCTTTATTTTCCCAAAGAACGTGTTTATTTGATTCAACATCAAGCAAGAATCTCTGCTTAAATCTTATTAAAAGGCATGAGAATAGTCACACAAAACCTCACAAGTAGATCACATACAATTAGTAAAACGAAACTAATTAAGAAAAAGAAGGATCTATCTTTAGACCGTGGCAACAACTCTTCCATGTGATGCCCCCCCTCCCTTTCCCTGTCATACTACTTTGTGATTTTACATTAGCATAGGAAGTGGCTTCAAAGGTAAGGAAATCTACTAATCACATCATACATAAAATTATCAAGCAAAGACAAATAAAAATGCAAGTACATTTGAATAAGGCATTCAGATAACATGCGTTAGGTTGTCACCGTCCATCTGGAAATACTGGTTCTATGTGCAAAGTACTTTAAAACACACTGTCAGACAAAATTTCAAAGCAGACATGCATTAATACCCACTAATTTCAAAGCTGTTATGCCAACAAGATGACAGTCAAGGTTTGGCTTACATATGAGGCCTTCTGCCCCTTCAAGTTAAATGTGTGGATGAGTAAAGGTATGTAAGATCACCTTTTGTGGGCAGTGGAGTGTGAAGGAAGTTAGCAAAGACTGAAGGAAGTGTAAAAAGCCTCTGAAAAAAGGAAAAGCATACAGCTTTCCTAAACCAGCTTCTGCAAATAAAAGAACTCCAGAACTGTGTTTAACGGTGAGCTTCAAGATACAGAGCAGCTGTTACAGAGTCCTTTTATCATGAAGCATTGCAGATGAGAAGTAGAGTGTGGATTCTGCCTTACAGCTACAATAGAAGTCTTTCTCTGAAGAGAAACTGGAATAAACTACAGCACTTTAAGCAATGTCTTCAAACTGCAAGTATGGTTGAGGTAGGTCCCTAGCTTAGGTCTCAGAAATACTATATTGGACAAGTTACCTGGGCTGATGAGTGACACAAGGGCAACTATACTGCTTCCAATACCCCTAACTGCATTGGCATCTATACGCAACTAATTTTGCTAGATGCTATTTTCATAACTATTACAAAAAGTGAGAAAAAGTATCATGTATTTTTGTTGCTGAAGACACATTCTAGAACAATTACGTCTTTTCAGTGCTTGGTGCGACAAGGTATTTAAAACAATAGTGCTTACTGCCATTGGTGCCAGTCCAAACTATTCCTGGCAGCAACCTCAATGCCAGGGCTGCTGTTTATCTGGAAGGTCACTGCACTGTGTACAACATTCAGTGAAAATGCAGTGTCTAGCCTAAGCAATACTATTGACTAAATTTTACGACCATAAAACTAAACGAACTGTTCAGACAGACTCCAGTGGCTAAACATCAGTAATGCTATGCTTCCAGCTGCTACCTGCACAGAATTATGCTTGAAATATGACAGCTCAATTTTAAAAATGCTTAATTATTCCAGCTGATGTCCTAAACTCACTGCCATATACTATGTGTGTTCTTTAAAGCATCAGCATGGAATAAGATGCGCTAAAAAAAAGTTCGGCAAGATTACTCAAGTAGCCAAATAAATTAATTGCACTGGATCCTAATAAGAAATAAATAGAAGACGAGGAGGGGAAGCACCCAAGGAGGTCAGCTCATTCTGACAACTGAACCCAGAACAGCGGGTGAAGAAACAATTCTCAGCTGTATGACAAGTCAATCGCGCAAAACCTAAAAGCTTTAGAACACATTACAACACAGCATTTTGGGACGGGGGGTAGAACGTACACCGAGCCACCAGCCCCCCCCCCCCCCCCCCCCCCGGTTCAGAAATAACGTAAAGAATCAAGCAAGCTTGATGGGGGCTGGGAGGAGGCTAGAGAGGAAAAAGGGGGGTAAGTTCACCAAGCCTAACTATCTGGGTCAGTCAAACAGAAGAAAAAAGGCAGTAGTAGTATTATACACGCACGAAGTTACCG
>Ga0181612_140019_pt1 | contig 16814 bp, 14 predicted proteins | sample HoacroProtozoa21_FD_119630 | JGI IMG/M metagenome (GOLD analysis project Ga0181612, IMG submission 119630) | Hoatzin crop microbial communities from Cojedes, Venezuel. Combined Assembly of Gp0051906, Gp0051904, Gp0051908
AATTCGTAATTCCACATTCGTAACTCGTAATCGTCATCGCCGACAATTCGTAATTCCACATTCGTAACTCGTAATCGTCATCGCCGACAATTCGTAATTCCACATTCGTAACTCGTAATCGTCATCGCCGACAACTCGTAATTCCACATTCGTAACTCGTAATTCTTAACTCCCCACTCGTAATTACAACTCCCACTGGTCAACCACTTCCACGAGCCTGCCCACCGCCTCCGAGCAGTCTTCCGTATAGACCAGAGAATAGACGAAAAGCAGTTTCTGCCTCATGATACATTTGGCGTGGTAGCGATGTCCGCTCACCGCGCCATATTCTTTCCCCTCTGTTCCCTCTATTATTATGCTGTCGTTCTGCCGTCGGCTCTCCCTAATCACCACGGTGGCCCCGATTGTCCGCAGAGCTTCCTCGGCGTTCCAATCGCCCTTCCCACGCACAACCATGCACTGAAGCACTATCGCCCCACAGTCGCGCCAACGTGGGTTGTATGCAGGTGGATAAAACGTAAAACGGCAGTCGTCCGTCGGATTGAAGAAGCCCGGATACTTCACCGTGTACCCGTAGAGCGAGTCCGTATAACTCTTCATCCGCGCCGTTTCAATCATCGTCTTCAGTCGTTTCCTATATTCCCCGCGCTCCTCCTCGCGAGGCCAAAGCAGCCCCACGCTAATCGCCACAACTGTCGCTATGCTTAAAAAGATGAATCGTCGCACCTCTCTCTAACTTTAAACCTAAAACCTAAACTTTTATCTCCATGGATTCCAATCCTCGCCACAAAGGTAGCAATCTCTTTCCACCACATCAAAAACCGACGCTGACAATTGTCTGACATTCCTCCCTCAAGGTTAAGAACGGTTAAAACATTTGGAGGTGTGGCGGAAACGTCGTAACTTTGCAACGATTATGCTTGGGATGCTATCCTGAAGGGTCATCTTCGAGCGAAAAGACATTGCGGACAATGGCGTTTACTGCGCTTTGTACTTGACGTCCTGAAACTTGGCAGTTACAAGATACAGTCGAGGACATTGCAACGGTAGATGCTCATGGATATGTTGTATTCTCACGGGAACCACGATTGTGCATTCTCGTGATGAGTGCGATGTATCGGCGTGGGCTTCTGCGTTGCTCGTTCGGCTGTATCGGGCAATGCCAAGGCCTCAGGACGTGGGACGAGCGACACGAAGGACTCCCGCGCCTTTTTCGTATGTCCACTTTGGTAATAGTAAAAATCAACAACAGCTTTTGGTTTGTCGTCTTGGGAGCTCGCGACATGTTTCTTGGGATTATATTGTCTCATTAAATAAATAGTAAAACATGGAAAGAACAGAGATTTTAAAGCGAGTCAACGGCATCTTTTGCGACGTGCTCGACAACGAGGAACTTGTGTTGACCGAGGAAACTACAGCCGACGACGTGGAGGAGTGGGACTCACTAAGCCACATCCAACTAATAGTTGCCATCGAGAAGTCGTTTGACGTCAAGTTTACTTCAAAGGAGATACTGCGCTGGCAAAACGTCGGCGAGCTGGTCGCCTCGATTGAGCAGCACCTGAGTTGAACCTAACTACCGCGTAACTCAAAGACTGCTATGCTCTTCACATCGTTGCCATTCTTGGCATTTTTCATCGTCGTCTTCGCCGTCTATTATTTTCTCAGCCGCTATCCGGCGAAGGCACAAAACCTGTTGCTGCTGCTTGCCAGCTACTATTTCTATGGCTATGTTGACTGGCGGATGACGGCTCTACTGCTTGTGCTGACCGCGGTGTTCTACGTCGTTGGCATTGGCATCGACCGTTTCAACGAGTCGGCAGAGCGGAAGGCTTCGTGGCTCACCACCCTCGGAGTGTGCATCGGAGTAGGCACGCTGCTCTATTTCAAGTACCTGAACTTCTTTATCGAGAGCTTTGCCGACCTCTTCACAGCACTGGGGTTGCGTTGCAATGCCCACACGTTCAACATTGTCTTGCCCGTTGGAGTCAGCTTCTTCACGTTCAAGCTAATAAGCTACGTCATCGAAGTTCACCATCAGAAGATGCCTGCTTGTCGCGACTTCGTAGCGTTCGCAACTTACGTTTCCTTCTTCCCAACGATTATGTCTGGCCCTATTGACCGACCAAACCGGTTTATCCCACAGTTGGCCAAGGCGCGAGCCTTCGATGCCGACCGTGCTATTCAGGGATGCGTACAGTTTGCGTGGGGAATGCTTTCCAAGGTAGCGATAGCCGACCGAATAGCGGCTTACATAGACCCCGTGCTCGACGCTCCAGGCGATTACGGCGGAAACGAGGTGCTGTTTGCCGCGTTGCTCTATCCAGTTCAGATGTATGCAGACTTCTCCGGCTACTCTGATATGGCAATCGGAGTAGGGAAGATACTTGGTATCAACGTCGCTCAGAACTTCAAGTTTCCATTCTTCGGACGTAATATCGCCGAGTATTGGCGCAACTGGCACATATCGTTGACAGGGTGGCTCACCGACTATGTCTTTATGCCCCTCAACGTTAAGTTTCGCTCATTAGAGGCGTGGGGCTCCGTGGCTGCCATAGTAATCACATTCGTGCTCATAGGAATGTGGCACGGCGCAACGTGGAACTTCGCCATCTTCGGCCTCTATCACGGACTGCTCTACATACCGTTGATGCTCAGTGGAGGCTTCTTCAAAAAGAAGAAAATCAAGACTACGGCGAAACGCCTGCCGCCACTTTCAGATGTAACGAAGATGGTGGGAACATATCTGCTTGTAGCGTTCGGACTCATAATCTTCCGCAACACCACAGCCGACGCCTTCCTTTCCGTCGTTTCAGGAGTGCTGCAGCCGTGGCGACTCTCCACCCCAGGCTTCACCATCTTCCTAATGATTGCGCTGCTGCTTGTGCACGACTTGCACGGAGCGTTCAAGACTTTTCCTGCGCTCGACAAGCTAAGCCCCGTGATGCGAACGGCGTTCTATATGATAATCATCATGTCGTTCGGGATGCTCGACAACGAGAAGTTCATCTATTTTCAATTTTAAAAGCAACGAAGAATGAAACGTTTTCTTATCTATGTCGCCTCTTGCTTGCTCATCGCACTACCAGTGATAGTGCTTGCAAACGTGGTTGACCTGATGCTTGTCCGAGAGAAATACAAGATAAAGATACCAAACGGGCGACGCTCCATCATCATCGGACCATCTACAACAGGGTGCAGCATCAACGACACTATCGTGGACTTCGTGTGTAACATGAGCGAGGATGGCTGCCACTATCCAGCACTCTATCCGCAACTGAAGAACATATTAGACAACAACGACCTCGACACCGTATATCTTTCAAGCGTGAGGAACACCTTATACTATGTGAACGAAAAGGAACTCAACAAGGAAATTGCAGACATAAACCGACTATACCACCGAATGGCGCAGTCGGACGCTGAGGAGTTCAAAGACTATTGGATGCCGCAGAAACGCTTCATCCGATATTTTCTGCACTACGACATTAAGCATCTCAAGAACTTTCGTTCGCCACAGGTTCCGAGCAAGGGCTTAGGCTTTTTCTACCTCGTTAGAGACAACATCCACCACGGTCAGTGGAGCATAGAGTGGCAAGACAGTGCCAACGCCAGCAAACCAAACGATTTCTACAGCTATGAAAGACTGACAAACGACTGCTCGCTTATAACAAAATATTTCCGAAAGAGCATCGAGCTATGCCGACAGCGAGGCGTCGTTCCCGTGCTGCTCAATGTACCTATTTACCATTATGACCGCTGGTTTTCGGACAAGGGTTATCTCGACTTCCTCGCAACGCTCGACCCCGACCTGCTCATTGCCGACTACGAACACTACTCGCTGCCCGACAGTTGCTACGGCGACGTGTTTCATCTCAACCACAAAGGCGCGCAAGTGCTATCGGAAGACATAAAGGCCAACGGCTTCAAGACGCAGAGGCTCAGGGACTACATTCGCGACGCAAGGGCACGCACGCCCGATTCGCAGTAGGTGGAGACAAACTTCCTCAAGGTTAAGAACGGTTAAAACATTTGGAGGAGTGGCGGAAACGTCGTAACTTTGCAGCCGAAAAATCGGAGGCCCGTGCAAGGAGCACAGCCGGATAAGATTAAAACGCTTATTCGGCTGTGCTCTTTTTTGCAGGGTGGGAGATGTTTAATGCTTAAATAGGAAAGGTTAACGAGGGAAGTGGAAAGAGATGCTATCGACTTCGGAAAGATGAAGATTCCGAGATTGTTCGTCAAACTGTTCGTGCCAACGTTCATGGGACTACTATTCGGGGCGATGCTCAATCTGGCCGACGGAATATTTGTCGGTCGGGGTGTTGGCAGCGACGCACTGGCTGCGGTGAACATTGCCGCGCCCGTGTACATGATTTTCGGCGGCATCGCGCTCATGTTCGGAGCGGGAGTGTCTGTCGTGGGCGCCATACATCTGTCGAAAGGGAACGTCAAGGCGGCCAACATCTGCATTACGCAGGCTCTCACGGTCTCGCTGATGCTGACGGGAGCGGTCCTCGCTCTTGTGGTGGCTTTTCCCGAACGGGTGAACGCTCTGTTCGGCGGAAGCAAACAGTTGGAGCCTTACACTGTCGATTACTTGCGCTACGCGTCGGCTGGACTCATCGGCTCGGCTGTGTTGCTCTGCAGCCTGTTTATCATCAGACTTGACGGGTCGCCAAAGTATGCCATGATGACAAACGTGGTACCGGCCACGCTTAACATCTTCCTCGACTGGCTGTTCGTCTTCCCTCTCAGTATGGGAATCAAGGGTGCGGCAGCGGCAACGAGCATCTCTGAAATGGTGGGAGCTGCGATGGTCGCCCTCTATTTTATGCGTTACACCAAGACGGTGGGTCTCTATCGTCCCAAGCTGACGAGCAAGGCCGTTCGGCTGACGCTGCGCAACACTTCCTACATGATGAAACTTGGCTTCCCTACTTTTCTTGGCGAGACTGCCATATCGTGCATGATGATTGTGGGCAACTATATGTTCATGAGTCGGCTGCACGAGGATGGCGTCGCGGCCTTTTCCGTGGCTTGCTATCTGTTTCCCCTTGTATTCATGTTTGGGAACGCAATAGCTCAGTCGTCGCTGCCAATCATCAGCTACAACCACGGTCTTGGCGACCAACGGCGCATCAGCCAGACTTTCCGCATAGCGGTTGGCACGGCATTTGTGTGCGGGCTGGCTACGACGGTGGCGGTGGCGTGGCAGAGCGAGGCCGTGATGCGTCTTTTCCTCGGCAACCAGTCGGGGCCTATTTCCATCGGAGTGTCGGGCTTGCCCCTCTTTGCGCTCAGCTTCGTGCTATTCTCGCTCAACGTAGTTCTTACGAGTTATTTCCAGAGCCTTGAGCGTGCGCGTCAGGCCACACTATTCATGCTTCTGCGTGGCTATCTGCTTGTGGTGCCGGCGTTTCTGCTGTTGCCCCAGTTGATTGGCGACGCCGGTCTGTGGCTTGCCGTGCCTCTTTCCGAGCTTCTGACGCTGATGGTAATCTTGGCTACGATGGTGGCCGACAGCGTTCGTCGCCGTCGCAGTGTTGTGGTTTAGCCTGAATCACGTCTTGATTTAGCTTAAATCACGTTCTGCTTTAGCTTAAATCAGAAAATTAAATCCACGATAGTCATCCGACATTACCGTGGATTTAATTTTCTGTTTCCACTGTTTTATCTGATTAAAAGGGTGGTAATAAATTCTTGTTTCCATTAAAAAAGTGGGGGATAAGGGAGAAAACTCATCGAAACTTTGCTCGTTTCGCGGGAAAACATTATCTTTGCAAAGGAAAAGCTACAGAGAATGGAACAGACTATCGACACCTATCGGCTGACGAGCCTCGAAGAACCTTCCGACGAAATACTCTCGCAACTGATGCGCGAGGCGGCGGAGGAAGCACGACAGCGCTACGAGGCGGCTACGAAGAAATACTTCCAGAAGATGAGAGCTGAGGCGCAAAAAATAGCTGCCAATGGTTGTAGTGAAGATATATAAATAAGGAGAGAAAGAGTATGAAAGGTTATGGTTCTGTGATTGTGTTCTTGGTGTTAGTGTTGGCGTCGGTGGCGTCGAGCGTTGACAGTTACCTTCGGACAGACGATTGGATTAGCGAGGAGCTGAGTCGCGCCCTGGAAAAGACGTTGGCGGAAGAGCCTGACTTCTCCATTTCGCCCGACACGATACGCACTTATCGCAGTCATATAGCGATAGAGGAAGTGCGGGAGTTCGCCTATATCTCGTGCGAGGAGAGGCGGATTGACGGTCGTCCGCAGTTTCGCAGCTACGCGAACGTCGGGCCCATTGGGGTGCTTCGGCTGAGCGACCAACGCCTGCCCGTGCTGCTTGCGTTGCTGTCGGCGGCGTGGGGCGCGGTGCTGATTTGGCGACGGCGCGAGGAGAGTGTAACGGAAGTGCCATCGTTGGCTGTCGCTACGGTGGCGGAGGTTCAGCCGATGGTCTTCGGTGGTCTGTCGTTGAGTCCGTCTGACGGTCGTTTTCGCGCGGTGGATGGCTCGGCTGTTCATCTCACTCCTATGCAACAACAACTGTTGGAGATGTTTTTTGCCACGCCGACGCACGAGCTGACGAAGCAGGAGATTTGCGCCGCACTGTGGCCGAAAAAGGATAATCCGAACGAGACGCTCTACACGCTCATCCGTCGTCTGAAGCCGATAGTGGAGGCGCACGGCGTGAGGATTGAGGCGGAGCGAGGGCGTGCTTACCGACTTGCTCTTTCTTAATGAGGAGTGGGGAGTTCTTGAATGAGGAGAGAGGAGAGAGGAGTGAGGAGTGAGAATAGACTTGAATGATGAAGGAGGAGTGATTTTTTTGTGGAGAGAGGAGTTCTTGAGTGAGGAGAGAGGAGTGGGGAGTGAGGAGTGAGAATAGACTTGCAAATGAGGAGAAATAACAAGACATATCTCACTCCTCACTCCTCTCTCCCCACTCCTCATTAAAGAACTTCCCGCTCCTCATTCAAGAAATCCCCTGCTGATTAAGTTGTCAGACAATTGTCAGTGAATTTATTTGTCTGCGATGGTGGTTTCTTTTACCTTTGCCGCAAAAACGGTAAACGATGAACAGAACGATATTGTTGTTGGCATTGCTGATAGGAGAGACCATCGAAATTCAATTTTCCTGCTTCCATTTTCAATTTTCATCTTCGCGGGCGCAAGAGGTGGCGCTCAAGGAAGTGGAGGTGAAGGGGGCGCGCGTGGTGGCGAAGGCAGACGGACAGACGCTGTGGCCCGACGCGGCAGTGAAGGAGGCTTCCGCCGATGGCTATCAGTTGCTCCAACGGTTGTCGCTGCCAGGGTTGACGGTGGACGTGGTGAACCATAGCGTTGTGTCGGCGGCAAATTTAGGGTCGGTGGAGCTGCGCATCAACGGACTGGTTTGCTCGAAGAACGAGCTTATCGCGCTCGACCCGCGACGGGTGGTGCGCATCGACGTGATAGACCGCCCCGGCGTTCGCCATGATGCCGACGTGGCAGTGGTGATAGACTTCATCGTCAGGCGCGACGATGCTGGCTATTCGCTCGGTGCGAGCGCGATGCAGGCGTTGACGGCGGCCATTGGCGACGCGGAAGTTTATGGTAAGGTGAACCGTGGGCTGAGCGAGCTGTTGCTGAGCTATGGCTTTGGATATATCGACTCTAAGGGGAGCCGCAATAGCGAGACGGCGGAATATCGGCTGGCGGACGGCACGACGAAGCGGATGGAGCGGCGCGACCTCAGCAATCACTACGCGCGACAAGGGCACGAGTTGCAGGCTATCTATAGCTTCGTAGATTCTGGCCGCACTACTCTGCAGGCGAAGCTGTCGGGCGAATTAAGCCGAACTCCCACGAACGAACAACTGCGGCTCGTGGACGATGCGGAGACCGTGCGGCGGAACAGCTCGCGAACGCTAACCCCCGCGATAGATGTTTACCTGCGCCAGGCTATGGGGCGTTCGCAGTGGCTCACGGCAAACGTGGTGGGCACGTTCATTGGCTCTCGCTCTGAAGACTTTTTCGACGAGGGGTCGGCTTATCAGTACAGCGTGGAGGGTCGCACGTGGTCGCTCGCTACGGAGGCCATTTACGAGTGGCAGTTGCGTGCGACCACGCTCTCGGCTGGCCTTCGCTATCAGCAGAAATACATGGACAACGAGTATTCGGGCGATGCCTCGGCGGTGAATCTCATGCGTCGCTCCAACCTTTACGCCTTCGCCCAAGCGTCGGGCAGACTGGGAGCGGTGAGCTATGCTGCGGGCGTCGGCGCTACTCGCATCTACTTCCGACAGGACTCGCGGCATTACGATTTCTTCCTCGTTCGCCCTAAGCTCAACGTTGGCGTGCCGTTGGGAGGCGGGTGGAAACTGCGTTATTCCTTCGAGCTTAATCCTCACGTCAGTCAGGTGGCCCGCACCGGCGACGTGTCGTTGCGCGTGAACAGTATGGAACTGAATGTTGGCAACCCCGACATTCGTCCCGTTGCAGCGATGACCCACAATCTGACTCTCTCGCTGCAAAGGAGTCGTCTCTATGCTCAGACGTCGGCTTTCACGAAGATGAACCACCACCCGAATATGGAGCAGTGGCTTAGGCAGGACTCTCTTTTCGTCTATACGCAACGGAACCAGGGGCACATCAACCTCTATGCTTGGATGAGCTATGCTCAGTGGCAGATAGTGCCGGGGCGACTGTCGGCGACGGGCAGCCTGAACGTCTTCACGTGCGACAATAAGGGCGACGACTACAGCCACCTATACACGTCGGTTCAGTTCGCCGCGCTGTTGCAGGCTTTCCTCGGCAGTTGGTCGCTTTCGGCAGGGATAGACACTGGCGCAAGGATGATGGAGGGGGAGACGCGCGGTCTTGGTCAGCCTCGCCCGACGTGGAATCTCTCGGCTCGCTACCGCCACAAGTCGTTTAGCGTAGGTCTTACGGCCTACAATTTGTTTCTGTGGAATCCTTTGACTGTGGAGAATGAAGTGATGAACGACATGGTTCATAAGCTGACGACAGTGCGAGACCGCACCGCAGGCAACCGCCTGACCATCGACTTCACTTGGCGACTCGACCACGGACGACGGTACAAGAAGATAGACCGCACGATGCAGAATAGAGACAGCGAGACGGGCATTCTAACGAACTGACAGTGGTCGGGCTGCCGAAAAAGTTTATTTGAAGCTGATGGTTCTTGTGGTGGGTGGCTTTTCCTCCCGCTTCTCTTGCGGTTTGATGTCGCCCTTGCTCTTTGAAAGAATGCTGTTCTTCGAGTTCTTCTGCACGTAGCTGAGTATGCTTTGGTCGAACTGTTCTTGTTGGTCGAGCATGAATCGTATGGCTACGGGCAGTGCATAGATGCTATGGCGAACCTCGTCGCTGAGTCCTTCGGCGGTTATCAGTCGGGCTTCGTCTTTCTCTGTCGTGATGATGACGCGAGGGGAGGGCAGTGCGGCGAAGGTGCTGTTGATGCGGTCGATGTCGCGTCGACGGAAGTTGTGATGGTCGGCGAAGGTGAGAGGCGTGATGCTGGGGCAGCGCTGCTGCAGGTCTTCCATCATCTGTCGAGGGGAGGCGATGCCCGTCAGCAGCATGATGTTAGTCTCTTTCGTCAGTTGTTCGAGCGTTATTTTGGGCGCGTCGAAGATTGGTCGCGGTTCGCTGTAGTCGAGAGTGGTGAAGTATAGTCTCTGATAGGGATAGAGGTCCATCGCCTTAGTCAGCACGCGAAACTCCATTGGCTTCAGCTCTTTTGGGCACTTTGTAACGATGACGACATCGGCTCTGTTCTTGCCGGAAAGAGGTTCGCGCAGTCGTCCTGCCGGCAGCAGACGGTCGTAGATGATGAGACGATGGTAATCAACGAGCAAGATGTTTATGCCTGGCTTCACGTAGCGATGCTGGAAGGCGTCGTCGAGCAGTATGACGTCTGTCTTTTCGCCCAGTTCTCCCTCGGTGAGTCTCTCTATGCCGTTGCGTCTGTCTTTGTCCACGGCAATGGTTGCCTCCGGGTATTTCCGTTTCATCTGGAGGGGCTCGTCGCCGATGTCTTGCGCCGTGGAGCTGTCGGTGGCCAACTGGAATCCCTTGCTCTTTCGCTTGTAACCTCGGCTTAGCACGGCCACTCCAGCCTTTCCCTTCAGCAGTTCTATGAGATATTCCACGTGGGGCGTCTTTCCTGTTCCGCCGACGGTGATGTTTCCCACCGATATTATGGGTTCCTTGTAAGCATGGCTTTTCAGCACTCCGATGTCGAACATCAGGTTGCGCGTCTTCACTCCGAGCCCATAAATCCAACTGAGCGGCAGCAGAGCTTTGCTTATCTTAATGAAATCGCCCTCCATTTATTCTCTTTTCGCACGGTGATGGTTGCCACGTCAAGGGTTGACTCTAAAGTCTATCGATGCCTGAATCCAGTTCTTCGGAGTCATGGTCTTCATCTCAAGAATGGGCTGATAGAGCGGACCGAATACGGATGCGAGCTTGCTGTCAAGTATGGAGCCACTGCTGGTTTCCTCCTCAAGCAGTTGCTCGTACCACGGTTTCGGAGTTGGGTATGCCGCCTTGTGATAGTCTTCCGTCTTGGCAAGTTGGGCGGCCTTCGCTACTGCGTCGTCTAAATCACCTATCTTGTCAATCAGCTTTATCTTGAGAGCGTCGGTTGCCGACCATACTCGTCCCTGGGCTATCTCGTTGACTTGTTCCTTGTTCATCTTGCGTCCTTCGGAGACGCGAGTGAGGAAGAGGTCGTATCCGCGCACCACGTGGTTTTCTATCTGTCGCATTATGTCGCCGTTGTCAGTGCCAGCGACAAGGTTGTCTTCCCACATCGCGTATTTGTTTGTCGCTACTTCGTCGAACTTCAGTCCGAGCTTTTGTGCCAGTCCGTTGTAGTTTGGAATCATGCCGTATATACCGATGCTTCCCGTAACTGTGGTGGTCTCTGCGAAGATGTAGTCTGCTGGGGCGCTGATGTAGTAGCCGCCGGAGGCAGCGTAGCCGCCCATGGAGACCACTACGGGCTTCTTTTCCTTCAGTTTCTTTATTGCGTGGTTAATCTGTTCCGAGGCGTTGGCACTTCCTCCCGGCGAGTTTACGCGCAAGACAACAGCCTTGATGTCGTCGTCTTCTGCCAGCTTCAGCAGGTCTTTCGCCATCTGGTCGCCTGCGATGCAATGGCTGCCGGTGAGTGTGCTGATGTCGGTGTCGTAGATTGCGCCGTATGCATAGTAGATGGCTATTTCGTCGCCCGAATCTTTTTCGCTCGAATTGACTCCGCCCATCTGTGCGAGTGTCAGTTGCGGAATGTCATCGTCGTCGTCCAGAGCGAGGCGCTTCCTAATGTCTGCCTTCACCTCTTCGGGCCAAGCCAACTGGTCGATGAGCTTTGCTTTCACGAGGTCGGCTGGGTCGCTCATGAATACCAGGCTGTCGTTGGCAAGCTGGTTCAAAGCCTCTACTGTGGTCTTGCGGCTCTCTGCCACCTCCCTTACTCGTTGGTTCCAAATGCTCTGCAACAGTACGGTTCTCTGCTCGCGGTCGGCGTCGCTCATCCCTTCGGCGGTGTTCATCTCGACGGCGCTCTTATATTTGCCCACCTTGGCCAACTGATATTTCACGCCTATCTTTTCGTAGAGTCCCTTCAGATAGTATGGACGCGCGCCCATGCCCTTCCAGTCCACCGACCCTGTGGGGTTCAGATAGATGCGGTCGGCCACCGACGCTATGTAGTAAGCTCCCTGAAGGTATGTGTCTCCGTAGGCCACAATCCACTTGCCCGACTTCTTGAAATCGGAGAGAGCTCGGCGCAGCGCCTCCTGTGATGCTGGCGAATCGCTGACGAGGCTGCCCGCTTGAATCAGTATGCCCTTTATCTTGTCGTTCTCTTGAGCCTTCTTGATGGCACTGAGACAGTCGTCGAGCCCCATAGTGCCCGTGCTCATACCCATTAGTTGGTCGAGCGGAGTCTCGTCGGAGGCACGTTCGTCGAGCGAACCGGAAAGATTGAGCACGAATACTGACCCGTTCTTAACACTGGTAGAGGCAGAGTCGGACGCTATCATGCCAACGAGTGAAACCAGTGCCATTACGAAAAACAGTGCACCGAGCAAAAGTATGCCCGTGATGGTGGCTAACACATACTTGAAGAACTCTTTCATCTTTAATCGGTTTTAGGAAAATTGTAATTCGCTGCAAAGTTAACACTTTTTTCTCGATTATTTCTCAAAGTTTCAATAATTTTTGCTAACTTTGCCGCGAAAACAACTAATTTACTAACGTTATGATTACGAAAACCAACAATATTGTCGTGGCAGCACTACTACTATTGCTGACCCTTCCCATCGCGGCAAAAAAACAGAAACAACAACTGTGGCCCGACGGAACGCCCATGGACGCGTGGTTCAGCGACACTGCAAAAGTGAGCGTCGAACGGTTGGGCCGACAATACGTCATCACCGACTTTGGCGTGAAAAACGACTCTACGATGATACAGACAGAGGCGATACAACAGGTAATCGACCGCGCCGCTGCCGACGGGGGAGGGTGCATCGTGGTGCCAGAAGGCACGTTCCTTTCCGGCTCGCTCTTCTTTAAGAGTGGCACGCGCCTATATATTAAAAGAGGTGGAAAGCTGAAGGGTATAGACGCCATCAAGCATTACGAACTGCTCACAACGCGAATGGAGGGCCAGACTCTCACCTATTTCGCCGCGCTCGTCAACGCTGACAGCAACGACGGATTCACCATAGCCGGCGAAGGAACCATCGACGGAAACGGACTGCGCTACTGGGAGGAGTTCTGGATTAGGAGGCAATATAATCGAAACTGCACCAATCTCGAAGCCATGCGACCGCGGTTGGTATATATCTCCAACTGCCGAAACGTTACAGTGCAAGACGTGCGGCTCCAGAACAGTCCCTTCTGGACTAACCATCTCTACAAGTGCGACCACGTGCGCTATCTTGGGTGCTACATCTACGCGTCCACCGAGGGAGTGAAAGCCCCCAGTAGCGACGCCATCGACCTCGACGTGTGCCACGACGTGATTATCCGCGGTTGCTATATGAACGTCAACGATGACGCCGTGGTGCTGAAGGGAGGGAAAGGAACTTGGGCCGACAAAGACCCGAACAACGGCCCTAATGCGCGAATACTCGTAGAGGAGTGCCACTTCGGAACTGTGCACGCAATGATGACGCTCGGCAGCGAAAGTCTGCACGACCGAAACGTGATAATGCGCCGATGCACGAGCGACAACGCAAACCGCGTCCTCTGGTTGAAGATGCGCCCAGACACGCCGCAACACTACGAATACGTAACAGTAGAAGACATCCGCGGGCGTTGCGGCAGCTTTCTCGTAGTGCGCCCTTGGACACAATTCTTCAAACCTGAGCAGCGCGACGATATGCCGCTCTCGCAATGTAACGCGATAAAGATGCAACGCATCAAGATGGACTGCCGCAACTTCTTCGACGTCGGCACAAGCGACAAGTATAGGCTCACCGACTTCACCTTCACCGACATCGACGTCAACGACGAGAAGCAAGCCTTCGACCCCGCGATGATAAACGATTGCCACGTGAAGAACGTCAAGATAAACGGAAAGGCGCTCTAAAAAGCATCGCCGAAACCGAAATCTGACAGTTTGGCAGACTCTCATTACGGCCTCGACGCGAAAGATGACAGTCGGCAGCGCCTGATTATCAACACTTTGGAAGCTCCAAACTTCCACCACCGTGCGTCTTGACTCCCACCACCGTAGAAAGAAACTCCCACCACCGTAGGAGCCGACTCGCACGGTGGTGGGAGTTTCTTGTTTCCACTGTGCCAATTTGTCAGCATCGCCGTCTTTGGCATAAAGTTGGCTACTATACGAGTAGATTTTCAATTAAAAAAGCAACAAATTATGAACATTCAACCATTAGCAGACAGAGTTCTCATTCTTCCGGCACCAGCCGAGGAGAAGATTGGCGGCATCATCATTCCCGATACCGCAAAGGAAAAACCGCTTCACGGAAAGGTAGTGGCTGCCGGAAACGGCACGAAAGACGAGGAGATGATTCTAAAGGCCGGCGACGAAGTGCTATACGGCAAATACGCAGGCACCGAACTGGAGTACGACGGCGAGAAGTATCTTATGATGCGCCAAAGCGACGTGCTCGCAATAGTCAAGGCATAGGCAAGCCGACGCTTCCACCACAGTAAACATTCATAAGGAGGAAAAAAGAACAGTTTAACGATTAAAGATTAAAGAAAATGGCTAAAGAGATAAAATTCAACACAGAGGCACGCGACCTGCTCAAGCAGGGCGTTGACCAGCTCGCTAACGCAGTGAAGGTAACACTTGGTCCGAAAGGACGCAACGTTGTCGTAGAAAAGAAGTTCGGCGCACCGCAAATCACAAAGGACGGAGTAACCGTGGCTAAGGAAGTGGAGCTCGAAGACAAGTTCGAGAACACGGGAGCGCAGCTCGTAAAGAGCGTGGCATCTAAGACCGGCGACGACGCTGGCGACGGTACGACAACCGCAACCATCCTGGCACAGGCCATCGTAACCGAGGGCTTGAAGAACGTTACGGCAGGTGCTAATCCTATGGACATCAAGCGTGGCATCGATAAGGCCGTCGGAGCCGTAGTAGAGCACATCAAGGGAGCCGCCGAGAAAGTCGAGGACAACTACGACAAGATTGAGCAAGTGGCAACCGTAAGCGCAAACAACGACCCGGAGATAGGAAAACTCTTGGCCGACGCTATGCGCAAAGTCTCAAAGGACGGCGTAATCACTATTGAGGAGAGCAAAAGCCGCGACACCCATATTGACGTGGTAGAGGGAATGCAGTTCGACCGCGGATATCTTTCGGGATACTTCGTTACCGACGCCGACAAGATGGAGTGCGTCATGGACAATCCTTACATTCTCATCTACGATAAGAAGATAAGCAATCTGAAGGACTTCCTGCCTATTCTCCAACCAGCAGCAGAGAGCGGTCGCCCGTTGCTCGTCATCGCAGAGGACGTCGACTCCGAAGCTCTCACCACGCTCGTGGTAAACCGTCTGCGTGGCGGACTGAAGATATGCGCAGTGAAAGCCCCAGGATTCGGCGACCGTCGCAAGGCAATGCTCGAAGACATCGCAGTGCTCACGGGAGGACTCGTCATCAGCGAGGAGAAGGGACTCAAGCTGGAGCAGGCTACACTCGAAATGCTTGGCACGTGCGAGAAGGTAACTGTCTCGAAGGACAACACCACCATCGTAAATGGCGCCGGCGACAAGCAGCTCATCAAAGACCGCGTTGCCTCGATAAAGAACGAGATTGCCAATACTAAGAGCTCCTACGACAAGGAGAAACTTCAGGAGCGTCTCGCTAAGCTGGCCGGAGGCGTAGCAGTGCTCTACGTCGGAGCCAACAGCGAAGTAGAGATGAAGGAGAAGAAAGACCGCGTTGACGATGCACTCTGCGCAACACGCGCCGCCATAGAGGAAGGCGTAGTGGCAGGCGGGGGCACCACCTACATCCGCGCTCAAGAGGCTCTGAAAGACGTGAAGGGTGACAACGCCGACGAGCAGACCGGCATCAACATAGTATGCCGCGCCATCGAGGAACCGCTCCGCCAGATAGTCTATAACGCAGGTGGAGAAGGAGCCGTAGTAGTGCAGAAGGTGCGCGAAGGCAAGGGCGACTTTGGCTACAACGCTCGCACCGACAAGTACGAAGACCTGCGCGAGGCCGGAGTCATCGACCCAGCAAAGGTAGCCCGCGTAGCTCTTGAGAACGCCGCATCGATAGCAGGAATGTTCCTCACCACCGAGTGCCTCATCTGCGACAAGCCTGAAGAGCATCCCGCACCCATGCCAATGGGTCAGCCCGGCATGATGTAAACAACAGCCGCCAGCGATGGCAACCCGATAAATCGGTCGGCTTCAATCGACGCTTTTAGTTAAAAAACACTAAGAAACGGCGATTTGAAGCCGACCGATTGCCGATTGTCAATTTAAAGCACTACCTTTGCAAGGCAAAACAACTTATTGAAAAAGGTATTTTTTTGATTTGTTTTAGTAGATTAGTTTTTAAGTAGTTTGTTATGGCGCCGATTGTCGTGAGACAGTCGGCTCCTTTTGTTTCACCTTAACCTGTTCGGTCGATATAGTCTGGCAGGAGCTCCCGAAAATTCAACTTCCACCATCGCCAAACCTTCCCGCCTATCTACTTTTTTCGTTGCACGGTAACAGTTTTCGTCTGCATAGATGGTGGAAAGTTGTGGTTTAGGCTGAATCAGGGCGTGATTTAGGCTAAACCAGAGCGTGGTTCAGCCTAAGTTGCTGCGTCGGCAGTGGGGTGGGGCAGACTGGCGAGGCTCGTCGGCGAGATTGGTTTCGCGCGTGAAAGATAAAAGTTTAAAGGGCAAAGTTTTGCGGTCTCGCCTTTTTTTGTTACTTTTGCAGACGGAATGGACAAACAAAAGATACTGCACATTGTCTGCATGGCGGTCATCGCTGGGGCGCTCATCTATATTACGGAGTCGTTCCTAATGGCGTTGGGTGTGCTTTTGCTGATATTCGTGTTCAACTATGTGCTGGCCGACAAGATAGACGACTGGCGGAGAAAGAAGGAGAGGGAGCGCAATGGATAGACTGGTTGCCCTATACAGAAAGTGGAGCGGGGCAGAGCCTGCCAGCACCGAACAGCTGCCGGGTGCGGGTAGCAACAGGCAATACTATCGCTTCTTTGCGGCAGACGGGTCGAGCGTCGTGGGCGTGGTTGGTACGAGCCGCGACGAGAATCATGCCTTCGTATATCTGGCGCGCCACTTCACGAGGCG
>Ga0181612_101131_pt1 | contig 16812 bp, 9 predicted proteins | sample HoacroProtozoa21_FD_119630 | JGI IMG/M metagenome (GOLD analysis project Ga0181612, IMG submission 119630) | Hoatzin crop microbial communities from Cojedes, Venezuel. Combined Assembly of Gp0051906, Gp0051904, Gp0051908
CGCTCTTCCGATCTTTGAATGCATGGCTATGAGGACACTGGAACAGAGCATCCAGTATCTCCATATCATTCCTTTGTTATTTATGGTTGCAGGGTAGTAACATGCAGCACCAAATGTGAGTAAGAAGAAGGAGGGGTGCAAAAAAGAACTTCAAATGACTGTGATGAATAGTTGAAAGTGAACAGAGGGGCTTTTAAAACTCCTTTAAAGAAAGCCTAATGCTCTGCTTCCCTAAGCAGCAGGCTACTGATGATGGAAAAGTCACAGACATACCTGCAGAGATTTGGGAAGCTCTTGTTTCAGTAGGTATTTGTAGCAGCTGAAAAAAAATCTGTGCTCCTGCCAACTTGGTTGATGTGTCCGGCTTGCTTTTCTTCTTTGCATTTTGCTCCGTAAGGGCAATATGCAATGAACTGGACAGTGCTGACTTCCAAACTGTGTTTATTCTTAGTTAGCTACACCCACCAAGACTAGGCGCTCCTTGTGTCTGGTGCTTTACCATACAGTGTCAGGATGGGTATATTGTAAGAGATGTCGTACAGAGGGAATAATTTTGCTGGGAAAATAGCAAGCAGTGCTATCTTGAGGACTGCTGTCTCCTGGATTCATTTGTTTTCTGATGGTAGCATAAAATTCCAGGCTGTGAAAGCTCTGAATCTTGTTTGCCTTATTAAAACCAAGTGGTGACATTTTATCTGACAGGCACTACCCATACTTCCCTGATGGCAACCTTGAAATCCAATGTTAGTCTAAATTATGAATGAAGCACTTTCTGTCCTCCACCTGCATCACCCTGTTTTATAACAAGCTTTCTAAAATATTCTGAATTCAGACTAAAAAATGTTGGCTTTTCCAACCACCAAATTCCTTGATTCAGTTATTTTTTCCTTTTTTTTGGCAACATGTTTTGAAAAAACTCAACAAAATTTTTGACAGATGCAAAGGAATTTTTTAAGGAATCATTAATCTTTAAGTGAGTCTTTTGTTTGAGTACAGCCAAAATTGTTTAAAGTGGAATCAAACAGTAGCCTCTGTGTACTCCAGGCTCTGCAGGAGTATGTCTCTGAGGATGCAATGCACTGCAAGCGAATGGCAGAGTGCTGCTCCTCCACCTGCCCGCTGACACTGAGCCACCACTTCATGCTGGCCCCTTTCTCCCTCCTGCCACTTCCACTTCCTACCGTGGTGGGTATATGTGCTCCAGGGACCCAGGAGATGCACTGGGATGGCTGAATCCTGGAGGTGAGGGTGAGCTTGTTGTGCAGAAGTGGGGTCAGAGAGAGTCTGTGGGTATTAAAGGTGCATGGGCAGCAAGGCATGTAAAACATGGTGCGTCCAACTGGCCCGAGCATCAGTGCTGCCTTAACTGACGATATCTTTGGTTTATGCTGATTGCACGGGTAGGAAAATGCACTCGAAGAACTTTAGCTCTTCAGTTAAAACAGTTCTTGTGTGGGTGAACTAACTGGCTTAGCAGGCCACACCTTTTCAAACAGACATTTAGGAAATGGTAAAGCAAATAAGCCTGGTGATGCCAAAATCAGAGCAGTAGTTGATGAAGCCCTGATGGGGAGAACAGCCAAATAGTGTGAATGGAATGTCAGCAAGTACAGAAGTTAAAAATACACATCACAAACCCTGAAGACACTCTGGGGACTAAGAAGCTATATTGATACTAGACTTCAAAAGATCCAAATAAACAGCAGGATTTTCTCAATGCACAGAAGTACATACTTGTGATGTCAGAGGGATGTTATATCTGCACTGCAAATCTCAAGACAGATGCCTAAAAAACCAGTCCAGATAACTTGCTTCTTATTTAATTTACATTTATAATTGCTCTTATTTTATTTTCATTTATCTTAGAAACTTAGTTTTAGATTCGTACTGTGAATCCCAAATTTCCATTTTTTCTGGAGATAACATTACTCTAAAGCTTGTTTAGGGGAGAGTGCATGACTTGTGTAGTACTGAGCAGCGCTTCAGAGTGCTAGAATTCAGCTTGTGTCTATGCTAGATGACGGTGGACAAGTAAAGCAGGAATAACAACGTTGATTTGCTTTGTCAAATACTTTCAGATCCACCGATGAAAAATACCAGAGAAGACAGGTGTTAGTCTAAAGCCAGACTTTTCCTTGATGCTGCTCATTCTTAGTGTTAGAAGGACCAACATGTCTCTTCTCCCAGTGCAGGTGGCTTCCCAGTTCTCAAACCCCGAGCAGGCGGTGGCTTTATCTCTTTATTCCAAACAAATAATGACTGTAGATGGTATATACATACAGTGCCTGGATGGAAATTGCTGGAAATAGCTACAATTCTGGTATCTCCATCTGTGTTACTTATGCTGGGCTCCTGTTATAATGAGTAAGGAGGATTTCAGAGGATGATTGAAGTCACCCATTTTAGATGTCTGCTTTAGGATGAGGTTACTTTTGTCTTGAAGTATGTGTTCTCTCCAGCGCTCGCAAAGGGAGTTTACTGTGACTAGCTGGACCTTGCCATGGAGTCTTAACAAGAGCACCTAGTGTGTGTTTCACACTGCTGTTTCAGAAAATAACTGCCCTGGCTGGCAGTGAGCAGCGGCGGTTGACTTTCTACTGGTTAGGTGTGGTGAAAAACTGGGAATTGCTTTTGCAACTATACTTCAACTCACTTTGATTTGTCTAAGAGAAAAAGGAAAGATAGCAGGGTAGGGAGAAAGTTTTTTTTTTATTAGTGACCTACTTTGTCTAATGGAGAAGCTCAAATAGAAGCAAAGGTGTGAAAAATACAGACCATAAAAGAAAATAAAGTGTATCAATTTTTTAGCAGTAGAGAGAATCTGTGGAAAAATTTTCCGTGATATAAAATCTTTGAATCAGAGTTGTAGGCTGCATTAAATGATGAGTGTATTCTGCGTATAGATTAGATTGGTGAATTAAAACAGTACTCTCAGATGTAAAAAACCAAGCACTGCTCTAGAGGAATCTTAGAGCTTATTATTCTTACGACAAAGTGTATTTATGATAAATGCCAACCTCCTAATGTGGGAGGCCAAATTGCATGCATTTTTACGAGAGTGGCAGCTAGTTTCTGCAGGAAGAAGGACTTCACTCACGACAGTACAGTTTATGCATAGGTTGACATGAATTAAAATAGCAGCATCAGGATATTAGCAGTCTGCACATCTTCATGTAAAAGCTTGATTAACTCTTAGAATGCGAAACTCCTATGTTTTACACATGCTGTTTTGGCCGGACTAGGTTTCTCAACAGAAATACAGATAATGTAAGAAAAGACATAAAAACATAACGAGGTTTGAAGAAACAACAACAAAGCAGTGTCTAGATTCACCAACCAAAATCAGTAGCAAATGAGTAGTAACAGACATCCCCTGCTGTGCAAACGTTTAAAACACACATTGGGAGAGGCGTTTTACCCTCATGGATGGCTCTGACCACGTCAGTTTTTTCGCTGTGAAAGGAAACAGCCATGTCTAAGGGAGGAGGAGAAGACTATTTCTCTGCGTTTCATCACTTGCTATTTTAGAGAACACCGTAGTCCTCAGCATGAATAAAAATGCCCTTTACAGCCTCTTTGTATTTTTGATGCATCCAAACTATTTGTATGAGAACGAAGCTCAGATAGAAATACTGCTGAGCTTTTCCGTATGTATCCCACCTTGCAAATTCCCTTCGTTAATTTTCTCACCTCTGTACTTCAGTAGTATATGAGGGCTCTGTAGTGCTCTACAGCACTAAGTGAGCTTTGGCAGGGGAGCTGATTTTAGAGGTGGATTTGAGCTCTGTTGTAGAGAAGTCATTGGAGGGTGGTGCACTACAAAGTGGGACACTTGAAAGGTAGGTGCTGGGGAGAGGGAAAGTGCTACGTGAGCAAGAAGTGAGATTATAAATTAGAATTCAGCTCAGCACATTTGGAGCTACATTAATAGATTAGGGTTTTGTAAAAGAACACCCTCAAAGATTCAGAGTTGCAGCCAAAGAGGAGGGAAAACATAATGCTTTAGTACACTGTGATTTATGCACCAAATAAGTTTGGATTAGTTGCTACTGTGAAGCGGTTTTGGAAGGATTAATAACCCTTACCCAGCAGTTATTGTATGATGACCAGCTATAGATCTGCTTTGCGTGAAACAGGAAGTAGCCAAATCCTTTCTCTCTGGAGATGCCATTGTTTGACACCAGCCCGATTTGAATTCTGGTTTTTTTTTCTGAGAGTGAGGCTATGGATTGCTCATGGTAACTTGGCCATTTCCAGTTTGCTCAGAAGATGTGTGCTGCCAGATGGGCCTGTCAAGGGATGGGACAACTGTGTGAAACCATGAACTCCCATTTGGTTGGCTTCCACAATTAGCAGCATACAGTTAATTTCTTGGAATGGTCACATTTGCCCGGAGATGGAATATAAAAAGTGTGAAAAGGCTGTAGGTTGCAAACACTTTGTTGTTACTTTTCATGTTCTGATTATTTCAGTCCTGAATGACTTTTAAGCTCATTTTTCCTACTTGTTATGGTTGTTTGAAGTGGAAAACTTTCCATTAAGGACAAAAAATCCTCTTCTAGTTGATGCTTTGCCCACTTGTATTTGTGCCAAAAACAGTATGACTTTAGATTTCTTCTGAGCGTATGTCAGCTGGTGACCCACCACACCTTCTCTTGTGTGGCCTATATAAACTGATGTTGACTGAAGCTTCAAAGAGTGACTTTCCTCCCTGTAGGACTCTACCTCACACTTATTTCCAATAAACTGCCATCCTCTCAATTTTCCACAGCAACAGTATAATTGAGCAGTAACCTCAGTGTACAAAAATCTGTGTAACAGATGAAAAAAACAGCATTAGACTAGAGGCAGCTGGAGTGCAGTCAGGAAGTGTAAAGGGCCCAGCTCCCATATAATCTTTTTTGTGAATATTTAGAATTAAAGAGGAAAAAACTGCTCAGCTGTTTGATGGAGGTGGAATTCTTATCAAACCAGGGAAGAGGGAGTGAGAGCTGTTTGCCTAAACAAATTGTTGTTGATTCAAAGAGTAAGGAAGGGAAGAGTTAGCCTTCCCTGTGAAGAGGTCTGGCAAGATCAGCCAACTGTGAACCCCCTGGGGTATTTCCATCTGGACAGTCAAATTTGTTTAGGCTGTTGAGGGAGAGGTACCAGAAGAGGCACTGTTCATAAGCCCCAAGGAGTGCTCTGGGTGGCAGAACAGACTGCTGGTATGCTATGAAGAGGTATCTTTGTTGCTGTCTTTGTTCTTTTAAATAAATGTTTAGCGTGTATTTGTTAAATTAACCTGAACTTATCCAGGTGATATTTACAGCAACTCTGCTGCTGCAAACTGGTTGCGCAAGATGTAGCTGATCTGCATAAGGCATCCTGGTGGACTGAACCACAAGACTGACGGACCTACAATCAGCATTTACTCTAAAGTCCATCCTTAGAAGTGTTCAAGGCTTCCCTTCACTGAGAGTGCACCAAGTAGGTTGTTGTGGCTGCTGAGAAGCCAGATGTGTGGAGCAGAAATGATACCTGCTCTTTTCAGCTTAGCTGAGCAGTCCTAGAGAGCCAAAGTAGTTCTTGAGCCAAGTCATATGTGTATGTCACAACTGCTGTTGCCCACAGAAGAAGTTCCATGTGGCTCTTTCCCCTTTTCCAACGAGGGGGAATTGCCTGTTGGCTTCTAAGCGGGCCTTGGAATAAACTAGAATATCCACATGAAAATCAAGTGAGAATTGCCTTGGTTTAGGCTTACATTTTCCAAGTCTGTGTGGAAGTACTTGCAAAACTGATCAGCAGTTCTTTTCAAGATTAGGCTTTTGGCAGTACTGTTGTGAATAATGATGGTGGAACCAGAACCATAAAAGGCATTAAAATACTCTTCCTAAGTACACTTACCCCCATGCACGTCTATGGAATGTGATTTTGAAATGCCTCAGATTCACACTCACACAGAATCTGTCACTGTTCCCTGTGACCTTGATCAGGAGCATTTCTTTTAATGCCTGTTGTGCTTCCAGATAAGCAGAGCACCACCCATTGACCCAGGCAGGTCATTATCCTCTTCCTCTTTATCAGGAATCCTTCAGCCAATTAATCATGCACTGCTTTGCAATCTTGAGGCTCAATTATACCTGGATAAGTGTTGCTCAGCTGTTCCTCCTGCTGCAGATGTGACATATCCTGAGATTAGCTCCGATTCACAGAAGGTCATGGATTCAGTATCAGGTGCTAAGAAAAGCTGGGCTGTCTGGGAGGGAAGTGACACCATCTTAGAAGCATTTTATCGCAAAGCAAGTGTAGATGTCTAAAAAATCCTGCTTGCCACCACCACATCACAGCAAGTCCTTTTCACTTACTGTTGCCTCTCATCCAGACACAATTTACCAGTTTTTTCTAGATGGAGATGTCAGCAGACTAATAAACTGTTAGTAGCACACCGATGACAGACAGTAGCTAGTTCTCCTTTGGGATAGTAGATATCTTAACTTTGAATCCCTGTGAGAAACTTGTTTTCTTCCTATTTTGTGAAAACCCATTTTACCCACATAGAATAGTTCATGTTTTTCTTTTAATTTTCTGATTGTTAGTAGTTGCTTGGAATACTCCATCATGGTCACATTGCACATGTGAAATAGTCTGATGGTATTTTTGATTGTTATAGAAATTCTGCATTAGGTTTTGGGGTTTTTTTCAGTGGCTGGGGCATGACACGCTTGTTTTTAGAGTGCCTGGGTCAGAGTATGTTTTGTGGCCCCCCAAAGTACTATGGGGCACCCACTGAAACTATGAGCAAGCTGTACCTAATCTTGGCAGTGTGATTCGATGTTTGTGAGGCTGTTCTTTTGTAATCATTTTGCTTGCAGTTGCACAGAAACACAAGCAAACATTTAGTAGAGATGTTTGCAATTCTATAAAATTATATTATCCTTTTAGAAAAAAATGGCCCTCCAATTTCTATAAGCAGACTTTGTTAAAAAAAAAATCTGAGTTTTTAATCTTTAAATATGGTTCTTACAGTTTTTATTTGTAAAAAAATCTTTTTTGAAGAAGATAAGCAGATGCTGAATATGTAATGTTTTACTATAGAAAACTCTTTACTATACAGAATAACTACCCCTTACCACTTTCAGACTTCAAATAAATTTTCTTAGAAACCCCTACAGAATGAAAGCAGTATTTGCATCGCAGCTGTGGATGGTGCCACCTAAGGTCAGTGAGCAGATAGGATCTGGCTCTGGACCATACCCCTGGCTGGGGGCTCTTTACACACTGGTGTGAATACAGAGAGAGAGACAGTGAAGTTAAATAGGGTTTGGAGCTGTGTATGAACAACTTGATTTAATTGGGGCTGAAGCAGCTGCAAGCAGACAGGAGGGCTGTGTGTTAGTTCACAGGGCTGAGCCTGCCAGTTTGAGAGCTGGAAAGCTTCTGTCTTAAAACACCCAGATGTTCTGCACCTCAGTTTCTGCAGACAGAGCCACTGTTGTTACTTCTCACATTGACATCTACATTTCCATTCTCCACTAGAGATGTTTGTGGGTTAGATATTGTACAGAAGCATAAGGAAGACAGCCTTTTTTTTGTAACAGGTTGTTGCTCTCCAGACAAGAGAAAAGTGAAATGTGTTGTCCAAGGTTAACAAAGCTAAGAAATAGCAGGACAAGGAGAAAAACACAAACTACACTGTGTGCCATGACACCATTCAGTGGGTATTGACGAATACATATAAACAGTTGTAATAGTATCATGGCTAGTGTTCTCACATGCAGACTAACATTACTGTTCTGCATTGCCTTTTACAGGCTTAAGTAAGGTTTAGAAAAGATTTAAGTGGGCTCATTTTGAATGCGCTTTATTACTCAGGTGCTCACATACAAGTTCTTACTGACTGCTGGATTCAGGCTGTGAAAGAATCCCACCACGCTAAGACATGGAAAAATTACTCTTGCTTCAGAGAGTGTGATGCAATCTAAGTATACGGCTAAATGAGTCTGATTTGATATATTTGTTGCTGAAGAAGTTATATTTACGTCTTGTTATAAAACTTCATTCCCATGTTCAAGATACAGAAAACGGAGACTGTGGAAAGATGTGAGTGCAGAGGGGATATTTCACTTGAAACTTGTTATATTTTATTTTATTTCTCAATGTTACTAGATAGTATTTGGGCTTGGCTGCTAGTTCAACAGCAAATACTGCAGATGTATTATTTTTTTAGGAAACAGTTATTTGAATTGCAGTACTTGTATTATTTTGGCTGTCAGGAAAGTTGTTGGGAAGCAAGCCAAACTGAACTCTTAATGAAAATAAATAGTTGCCTAATTGAGACACTTTATCTTAAAGGCCACCTCATTAAAAAGGTGTTCAACAGGGAAACTGGACACAAACACTGTTGTTGTTCTTCAGGAAAATATTTTGTGCTCTTCTGTAAAGGAAGAAAGTGCTACAGTCCGTGACGGTAATAAATTTAGAGCTCTCTGATGGCATTGCCAGGCGGTCTGTGGCTGAAGGGTAGTGCACAGTGGTGATGGACTAGAGGCTGAGGAACTGTACTGGGACTATGACTCCCAGGTATCCTCTGTTGCGTTGTGCTGTGTGGCTTGCCTTGCATTATGGGTTTTCAGTGCAGAACATGTTCCCAGCAAAGGCTGCAAGTGGTGTTTGATGCTGTGTTTTACTATTTAGTCTATGAGCTAGATGTCACCTTCCGTCATGCCTTCTCAACACAACAGCCGGACTTAGTTACGTGCCTCTTGCTCACCTTGTAGTGTGCGTGGCTTTAAAGCCTCACACAGAGAGGAGAATATAGACTGCTTTTGTTTCTGCACCTCAAAGCTCTCCAACCTTCCCCTCAGCCCTTGAAAAATAATGAAATGGGAACCTTAAACTCAAGCACATCTCCATAAAATCAAATAGAGGTGGTCTCATCCTAAAGATGAAAAAGGATTAGAACTGGAGGGAGCTGAAGTTATTTTGGTGTTTTATAAATAATCTTCCAATTTCCTATCACTTGCCCCTCCATCTCTTGTAGCGTTAGTGTTGGACTCTGCTACTCTTATTGGCAGACTTTCTGCTTTCTGTGCTGATCAGCCACAGGAGTGGAAAAGAAGCTGAAAAGATGAAAGGAGCTATAGACTCCTAGGCATAGGCATAGGAATTTGCTAGGGATGCAGGTAGAAGTGGACTGTGCAACTCAGTTGGGGGCAGCTAATTTGCCCAGTAGTCCCAACAGGAATCAGGCAGAGCTAGAAATAGAGCAGATACGACAGTTGGCTTCTTAGTATGAAGGTGAAGGAGGGCAAATATTTCTGTCCAATCAAATATTTTTGTTCTCACTGCTGTCCACTGACAGTTAGCTATTAGATCATTCGTTAAAGACAAGTGAGGCTGGCTGAGGAATTCACAAGTAGTGTGTATCTGTTACAGTGGTTGTCTAGTACAGCAGGAGTTCATGGATATTAATGCAAGAGCTCTCTTCTGGGCTTCTTTGTGGAAAGGACACCTATCCATAAGCAGGAGATATTCTTGGAAACCTTGAATAATAAAACGTTAAGCCTAGCTTTTACTGCTCTTCATTTTTCTACCCGTATACTCAACCTATTTGAAAGGGACCTCTGCTATGACCAAAAAGCACAAGAAATTTTCATCTGTGTATTCTGATCTGGATTAAAATTTGCCACATTCTTTCCAACACTGAAATATTTATAAACAATTCTTAGAAGTTAAAAATAAGACTTTCGACCTCTTTGGCTAAGAATTAAGTATTTGTCACATAATCTGAAAGAGATTATGTAGTTCTGCTTCTGTAGTGTTCGACCTCCAGTGCTGTATCTCTGCTGCTCTGCTGGGGTCTTGGCAAAATGAAAAAACACTGAATGAAGTTTATTTCCTTTATGGCCACAATGTATCAGCTCTGTCTAAAAGCATCTCCTTTTATTTTTATTTTATTACTGTGAGTTGTAAAAGCACTTCCTACTTGAAAAATGTGATATCTTTTTCTTGTCTTCAGTTTATTTCACTGGTTTTTAAATAGAATTTTACTTACAGTCTTGAGCATTGTGGTTCATTACTAAAGCTAAGTAATTTGCTTTACCATGTCTCAAATTGAAAGCTCAACATCACCAGCTACTTTTTGCAGGTACGGATATGGAGGCACAGAGTTATCAAGTAAGCTGCCCAGGATCACCCTATAGCTCAGCATTAAAGTCAGAAGTAAACCCCATGTTTTTCTGCTTAGTCCAAGAAGCATCACCTTTTTGGTAGACACTTAAAATTTAGTAGAATTATAAGATACATTGTTAGTGACTTTCTGGGTGAGCAGATTATTAACAACTGTGGTATCGGCCAGGGAAAATATTTGTGTTCAGACTGTCATTATCTAACAGGTGTGACCAGATGTGGTTTAGCACAGGCGCTTTACTAAGTTAGGAAAAGAAAGACAAACATTGTGATATCTGGTAAGTAATCATAAACTGCAATAAGCTGAAAATATTTCAGCCAAACATAGAAAAAATGGAGAGCCTGACCTTATAATGAGTTATAGTAGTAAAACACTACCGTGAGAGGAGATAGGGCCCTAAACATGGACTGCTATGGCCAGTTAAAGTCACTATGAATGTGTCTGTCTGTTTAAGGAATATTGAGTCCTGTAAGTGGTCCTGTAAGTATCTATACTGTCTTCTTCCATTAAATCTTCTTGTTCCTAGGTCCTTCTTCTCTTTCCATTCCCCCCCCCTAAGAAATTATGGAGTCTGTTGGTGGTGATTGTACTTTACCCTTCCCAAGTTCCTTGGTTCCAGATAGATGTGGTCAGGATTGCACGAGATTTTAGATTAAGGTCCTGTAAGCATGTAAGCACTGCTGTACGCTTTTCTTCTCTAATTTATTACCTTGCAGCATCTGAATACAGAGGAAATTAGAGATTCAAATTTGTACTTCTCAAAGAAGGAAAAAAAAGGAGAGAAAGAAAAAAGAAAAAGAAAGGGGGAAGGATCCCACCAAAATTGCTTTGTGATTCCCTGTGGGGTCATGACCCCATCCCACTGAGACTGCTGTTCCAAAGTAGTAACTCGGTAGCTGGAGTTTTTTAAAGTGGTTGTTGATTGGCTTAGCTGTAAGAAAATCACATTTCCCTGAAAGTCTTAGGGATACTTTAAATGGGTGGATTATCCAGCTGCCTGATTAGAAGTATGGGTTATGTAAACACTGAGTGTTTAGATTTAGGCTTTTCAGTTGAAGTCCAGGCAGCTGTTTGCACTTAACTCCATCAAGAAGCCCAGTTAATCAAAGAGCAGAAAGGATTCTTTACCTTCTTAAACCTGTGTCGTTATTTCTGCTGTCCAGACTCTTTGGAGTTAGGCTTGCTGCAATGTAGAACAAGGTATTTTGAATGTTCTGCTGAGGAAACAGGAAAAAATGGATGGGGTTTCGGTTAGTGAGATGTTATGCCGTGTGGATTTTTCCCCCTTTGCTGTGATGTAATAATTTCTCTGGTCAAAACTGCGTCAAGCCTCTCATCGCAACCAGTTTGTGCCTTTAAAGCTATGGATCATTGTGGTGATCTGTGTCGTCATCCAATCTTGTTTAATAGCTTCTCTGGTATTTGTGTATTTGAGGGATCAGCTTGCTTTCATAACCTCAGTGGACAAACAGTCTCTGAAATGAAGTCCTTTTCTGTTGGGCAGACCTCAGGCAGAGATGTGTCCACAACCAGGGATGTGAGACATCTTTCCACACTTTGAACTTTATGTCCATGTTGTGTAGTTGTCATAGTAGAAAAAAGTAGATGACTTTTCATGGCCTTGGTCTTGGTGCTTTTACACCACAAGGATCCTATGCCCTGCTCCTTCTGGTAGGTTTGGGGTTTTTTTTGGAGCAGCTCCAGCAAGTTCCATTGAGCACTAATATGCCCCGAGTTGTTTGCGTGTTGTGACATATGATATGTGCTACATTTGTGTCCTGAGATGCATGCTCCGAGAGAGAAACATTGGTGGAGGAGTAGGTGAGAGAAGGAAAGGATGCTCTGTGGAGCAGGGAGCTGTCAGTCAGTCCCTGAGGGAACAGAGGGGACTGGGGAGAGTCCCTACAGTCAGCGGGGCACAATTTTCTGCAGCTCATAGGGCTGTTGAAGCCAAGGAAGAGGAGACAGAGACAGGGAGTTAACAGTTATAACTCTCATATCAGAGGTTATATGTCCTTTCCTGCCATCTTCTACTCACCTTGAGTTTTCACTATAAAAAAAAATTAGTTGCTGCTAAGTCAGATTTTTTGAGTCTTACTTCAGGAGCTTCTTAGAACAGAAAGTCAGATCCACCTCAAAGCTCTGACTTGCTCAGGTTACTCTTCTACACCTGTACCATTTCCAACCATCAGGGCCTATGGACCCCCTTTACACCGGATTTATTTTAGGGAATTCTTGACAGTGTGAATAGATAGCACAGCAAAGTAACTAGCTTAACACTTCAGGATCCAAGCAATGAAAGACCCTTTGTGTAGGTTCTCTGGAAAAAAAAAGAAAAGAAAGAAAAGAAAAAGAAACTTCTATAAAATTGGTTTTATTTTGCTATGTTCTGTTTTAACCCCTACCAATTTGGAAATTTCAGGAGAAAAAAAAACCAAACAAAACTTTTTGTGGAACAGCTTCTCTCAGTGGTTATCTCTTTATGTTCCACCTCTGGTTGTTGTAATTATGATTTTGCCTTTTAGTTACAAGTCACTAATATTAACTGTTCATTTCTATTTCTGACATTTTTCTTTGTTTTCTAAATCTAGAGATATCCAGAGGCAAAAAAAGAGCACTTTAACATGCATCTCTGACAGCATGTGTACTTGTGATTAGCTAAAAATATTTTTTGCTTACTTGATATCAGTAAGATATGCTTCTTTGTATGTATGCTTACAATTGTACTGTGTGCTACCTGAACAATATATAATACAGTACAAATTTGTAAAGAAGTAAACCAAGTTTAACTTTGACAAGAAAAACATTTTTATTTTATTTTTTCTAAACTTGTCTTCTCCAAATCCTTAAAATTGCCAGCTATTAAATAGTTCTGACCATGACAGCACCGCCAGTGAACTCTCACGATGCTGTTAACACACAAGTGATACTGCTTGCATGAAACAGTCCTGAAGGCATCAGGGGCCCAAGCTGTGGTCTTTTATGGCCAGAGAGGAAACACCCAGAGAACTGTGGTTAAAGAGGATAGGCATTTCCCTATCAGTTTACTGGATAATAAATGCAAGACCCATAATTCCAGCTTGAATTATTAATCAGTGTCATACTGTAATTACAGAAAATATTTCTGAGAATGTTATTGCTAAATATTGATTTGCTTTTAATCTATAAGGCAAACCTTAAGTTATGTTTTATAATGTACATGGCTTTCCCTGTAATTAGATCTAACGGTTATGATGTTGTTAACTAAGAAAATGTGTGTCAAATAATCCTGAGGAAACCTTAACTGACATGGGGCTCACTCTGTCTTGTGTACTGTACGGCGCCTAGGGACAAATCTATTCCTGTAAGAATTAGAATAAAAACCACACAAATACTATGTGTATGGAGATACAATAAGCAGCAAAGGACTCCAGTGAAAAACTGTCCTGTCTGTGCTGACATTTAATAATGTCATGTAATATTAAGATATTGATCAATATCTGCAGACAATTTAAACTGATCAGATGGTCCTGACAGGAAGGTCAGAGAGCTGAATGACCTTTATGTGTTTTCCTTCCTTGTCTTCACATTGCTCTGAAGATACACTTTACATGTGCTGATCTCTAAGGTGGCAGTTGGCTATCAGGTTGTGGGCATATCGACTGAAATGATGTGAAGTTTTTGTTATTATTGCTCATATTGCTTATTATCAGAGAACCAGACATCTGGGTGGCGTATAATATTGTCACAATTTCTCACATTTTCACATGTATTTATACCTGTGCTTTTCTACTTGCCTCTTTTGTTTTGCAAGCCTCGCCTACGAAGAAGAGCAGGCAGTGTTTCAGATACCTCCTCTCAGGCGATCCTGTGCTATTTACTATTACCAGATGTGGAGGGCTCTGATGTCCCTTCTGTAAAGAATAAGGTAGTACTTCGGGTTTGGTTTTCTTATGGCATGCTATGCTAGAATAACATTATGAGGGTCCCCTGGTCTCCTGGGAAATGCTTACACCTTCTACCTGTGATTAACCCATCAGGCCACTTTATGTCACTATTGCTCCATGTTCAAATGTGGCTGAAGCAGCTTTTATTGAGCAGCAGGCCAGGATGCACATTCCAGTTTGTTGTAGATTTCAGAAGTTCAGTCTTCCAGAAGTAGGATCTCAGAATTGGCCTTGGATGGCTCCTTTTGGTGCGAATGTCCCTCTCAGTTGTGTACCAGCCAGGTGACTGCAGGAGATGCCTGGTCACTTGGGTTCCCTGGGTAATTATTTCCTTTTAGATTGTGCTGCTTTGTGACTTCAGCTGAAAGTAGATGGGCTGAGGCATGGTCTCTCCACCTCATCAATTCTCTCTTTTCCCTCCAACTTTTGGAACAGCTGGCTTAGCAGCCACCCAGTCAGGAATGGTAGCAAGCTAGTCCTCCCTCTCTGCAGTAGGGCTGTGGCCAATCAGTAAATGTCATGCTTGCCAAGATAAGGGTAATAAAATCTCATGCTTGAGGGCATAAGACAATCATTGCAGAAGTCAAGCTGAAGTTCCTCCCCAAACATGCTACAGCATTACACAATTTCCTCAGCCAACAGTTGTCATGAGTTTTCCATAGTGTAGCTTCTCTTTACAAAGAAGGTCCCCTCAGACTGCCTCTTCCCCACTTTTCCGTGCCAGTTCTTCCTTATAGCTGTTCTGGGGCTTACTTGTGCAAAAAAGTAAAGTTGGAAAAGTTGGGGGGTGGGTGGAACCTCACCTTGATGCCGGTTGTGCTATCGCTGCTTGCTGGTATCTATATACTATTGATGTATGTGCTGGGTTTTTCTCCTTCCCTTTGGAGATGTGTTTACATTGAAGTAGTTTCTGCAAAACTCATACTGTTGTCATGTAGCTGCAAGGGTGGGAGTGTGAGTTTAAACCATCTGTGGGTGTCTTCACCTCCATGTGTTCTAGACTCTGCTTTATGTCCAGGCTTTGTGGAAAAGAAATGTGTGCCAGAGAGCAAGTCTAGAGGTTTAAATCACCAGCTGATATAAAAGGGCATCATTCCATTAACCTCAGTGAAATGACACTGGCCTGTGGCAGCTCAGGAGTCTCTGGGGTTGCGAGGGAAGCTGGAGAAAAGCAACTGTGAGGCATATTCATTCACTTGATGTAGCTTGTGAAGTAATGGGAAAATTTTCTTGAGCAACTTGAGTCTGGAAAGGGACTTGAGCGTCCACAGCCTTAGGCTGGGAGCATGGGCTCCCTGCATGTGCCCCAGGAGAGGCAAGTACCAGCATGCTGTGAGCTTTGAGCTGGGCAGTAGGAAGTACAAGCCTGGCCCTCTGCAAAATGCCTTCCTCCATGGGCATTCAGAGGCAGGAGCCTTCTCCTGGAAATAGACATTTTAGTGGCTTTTAGATAAAAGAAACAGATGTGAAATGGTGCTATCTTTTAGATGGTACTTTAGTGGTTGATATTCACTATTTTTCTAGTCCTGTGGTGTCAAGGCAGTATCTTCTTGTTCACACAACCTGTGTGGGAACCAGTATATGAGAGATTTCTGCAGATGCCTGAGATGTGAAGACACATCTGATGCAGCCTTGTCCTCAGAGGTGGACCTTGCAGGCCGTTTTGTCTCAGACCCGTGCCCTTGGTTACTGCGAGTCAGCATGTGCCCCAGGCTGGCCCTGTTAAGACACAAGACATCTGAGGTCTGGTGAATGCTGTGTTTGCACAGTGAATCAGATTCATCACAGAATTACTTAGCAGTGACAGTAAAAGAGAATCTATAATTATGATTCAGTGGGAAAATATACAGTGGTCAATAACCCACATAACTCTTACTTCTATTTGTGTGGTGCAGCAATATAGAGTTAGTGTCCTGAGTTCTATTATGAAATATCTACATATATTGGGTTTTCCCGGCACTGTTTGTTCAGTAATCTTAAGAGAACAGCTAATGTGAACTTTGGATTTTCTGCTTCAGAAAGGAGAGGTGCTGCCATTCCCCATCTACACTACAGACTGGAGTGGAAATGGCAATTGTTAAAGTCAAGTGGGGGTCCTCAACCCAGGAAAACTGATCTTTCAGTCTTAAATTTTATTGTGTTTTGGTTGCTGATTCACCTGTTACATCCATTGGCTTTTCTCAATTTTCAGGATAAGTACCTGTATCAATGGTAAAAGTGTTCAGAATAATTAGATGAATATAATTAGAATTATGCAAAGATACTGCTTTGCACTCTGAATAGTTTGGTTATTGTCTTCTATCTGAACCAGAATCTCCTGCTGTGTTACACCCTTGGAGAGAAGCATTGGGCAGCTGGGGGCACCAGGGTCTTGCAGAGCCTGGCCCAGAGGGGAGAATGGGGATGCTAGGCAAATAAAGCAGAGCTGCTCTTCAGCCAGTGTTTTCAAACAGAAAGAGTTGAAATTTTTGGCCAGAATAGTCCTATCAAAACTGAAAGCCAGTTCAACAGCCAACTGTTTTGCTAAAAGCTCCTCCTGCAAAAAATGAGTTGTATTGTCTTTGCTTCTGAGTGATGTTTAGAGGTAGCTGGAAAGATTACTTTCAAATGTGATTTTTGGTTGGTTTTTTTTTACACTACAAATATTTAATCCGTATATCCTCTAGCTTTGAAACATAGGCAGGGGATATACTCTCTCTGTATGTGTATTTATAA
>Ga0181612_183340_pt1 | contig 16811 bp, 6 predicted proteins | sample HoacroProtozoa21_FD_119630 | JGI IMG/M metagenome (GOLD analysis project Ga0181612, IMG submission 119630) | Hoatzin crop microbial communities from Cojedes, Venezuel. Combined Assembly of Gp0051906, Gp0051904, Gp0051908
ACCCTCAGAGGGAAGAAGTTCTTCCTCATGTTCAGACGGAACTTCCTGTGCTTCAGTTTGTGCCCATTGCCCCTTGTCCTGTCGCTGGGCACCACTGAAAAGAACTTGGCCCCATCCTCCTGACACCCACTCTGCAGATATTTGCAAGTGTTGCATTACACATTTCTATCACATCTGTTTCTACCCAGCTTGATGAAGTTCGATTGCAATCATTCATTGCTAAAGTGCAGCCCAGTTCTGAAAGACAGTATTCGGTCATGTGAACTGCAAAATCACGTTATGTTACGCTGTCTCACAAATTCTGCCTCCTTATCGAGGAAAATAGACTGGTATGAATTATTAAACTCCAACTATCCATTCTCAAAGTGCTGGGAGTTAAAAGATAGTAATTACTGCTATGAAGTGAAGTTAAAAGAATTGTGTAAGCATGGTATTACCATCTTGCAGATCAGTTGTTTGCAAGGCTGGTTGTTTGAAAGGCTGGTTAAATTAATTCTCTACCTATTCCTCTTAATGGATTTCCCTCTCAATGTCAAATTTAAACTCATTAAGTGCTTTTGCAAAACCAGTGTCAATTCAAAATGGACAATTTACGAATCTCAGGTTGACAGCATGTCAGGGCGTTTCTATGGGGAAGCAGTGAAGAACAATGTTATTTAGCATGATCTATAAACAATACGTTCCAATGACTAAGCCTTCCCAGTGTAAAGGTGTCGTACTATCACAGCAGACAGTATCATACTGTCCTGCTGTACAGCGCTTTTCATGCCAGAACTGCACATTGTGCAGGTAACTAAACAACACACGCCGACATTAGCTTTGCATCGCGAGATAAACAAGCTCAAATATGCTCAAGTTTGGTTGACTCCGGGAATACTTGGGGAAATTTAGGAGAAACTTACGGTGAAACGATCTGGCTGTATTAATTTCAGTGAGAAGTCTTTCTCACAGATTCAAATATTGTATTTCCCAACATGTAGCCCTCTAGAAAATTAAGATGTTTGCATAATGCATGACTACGGCTAAAGCATGAAGTTCAAATAGTCGTAAAACTTCCAGAACCAGAACCTGGGAATTATGTTAGTTACCCTTTTGTTGTATCACTCCCTCCCTCCTGATTTTGCCACAAAAACCTCTGCTACTGGAGAAGGAGGTACAACGGTGAGGTCACTGCCTGTCAAGTTGCCCAGAAGGTGTAACTAATCATACGCATTTCCGTTGCCACGTGTGGCCTGTTTTACACTGGTAGCACACAGTGATTCTCGTGCGCAGGTTTGACAGTGACAGCTGGAGAGGGGAGAAAGGTAACTTTTTTTCTCCAACGTACTGGATGAACTTTACCTGTTCTCATTCAGCTGTTAGTACTGTGGGAGGGGTTGTTGCTTTCCACTATTAATGTTCTGACTCATTTGTTGTCCAAGATTCAAAAGACTGTTTGCTGACTTCAGTGGATTTTGTCTTGGTTTAGTCACGTAATGAACTTTATTTTCTTATTTTTTCTCATTTAAAATATATGTGACTCACACAGGAGTAGATCAGGCACGTGTACAGATTTCTCTCATGATTTTCTGACAGCAGTTGACATTTATGTGTTGGGTTATATTTTGTGTGTATGTGTAACGTGTGTTATGTGTATGCATGCTGATTAGATGTCAGTGACCTTGCAAAAGGATTAAGTCATCATTACGGGAAATGAACAATCTAAAATTAATCTGTTTCTAAATATGGTACCAGGGCCACACACCTGCATGCATATTTATTTCTTGCCTCTAAAAGTTGGAACAAAATTTTGTGGGATAATACAAACAATTATTTTGTATTTATTTATTTATTATTTATTTACAGCAGCCAGTTGGACAAATGAACATTTTAACCCAATGTATTTCTTTGGGGAGGGGAGAAGCCATTTATCAGTGAAGTGACATTTGAAACTGTATTTTCAAGAATTAGCCCAACCATAGAGTTTTATGAAAGCCTGCTGTCACAGGTCCACTGTGGCTAATGAGACTGGGAAGGCGGTGATGTCTTGGGACAGCGGGCTCAGACTTCCCGTGGGCGTTCTTGTCGGAGGTGAGTTTTGCTGGTTGCTGACATGGCTGTGAGAAGGTGTGGTGAACACCTTATGCAGTGAGGTGTAGAAGGCAACCACTTTACGAACAAAAGCCGTCTTTGCTGCACATCAGGTTACTTTCGCTGTTCAACAAAAGATTTTCTGGCAGTGGGGAAAAAAAAAACCCCTCCCAGGAGACCTCTTTCAAAGGGTGTCTCTTCACTAATTTTATTCCAGTAGTGTGGGAATAGTTTTTGTGGGGAAAATCCTAGTGCTCATGTTGCTGGGCAATATGATGTAAAATGCATCCTGGGGTGTATATTATTTTTTTAAATGTGCCTACAAATGTCCCAAGTGTGGCTAGTCTCTTCTCAAGAATTATGAAAATGCGAAGCACGCTGAAGTGCCTAAATAGCAGTTGAGCTGTTCTGAACCCTCCCCCTTGCTGTGGGCTACTCAATATCTGGTCCTTAGAAACCAGTCTTTCAGTTCTGATCTAACAGTGAGGAAAAACTGTTTTCTTTTTTGGCAGTTGCAGGATTAGGGTCTAAATATTTGCATTTGTCTTGTAAAGTTTGCCATGTAACATAAATAAATGAACACACTCTGAAAATTAAATGCTATGTTGCAACTAATTCATTTGGAATCATTTAGCAGTCACTGGATTTTACACTAATTGCTTTACGAGATTAATGAATTTACATAGCTATTTGAGTCTCACATTTCTTGGCAAAGCATAATGTAAGAAGCTAATAAAACTGGTGCAGAAGCTTCATTTGATGTAAGACAACTTTAAAATGTCTGCCTAGAGACAGAGGATGCCATGCAGGGATGTTTTTCACGAGCAGGCTGTCTCAAATGTAAAAAGTCAACTATCAGTTGTTGACTTGGAATTTTCTGTTCTTTCCTATTGTTTTAGTGGATGACTCAAATAGAGTGAGCATATAGATCTTTACAGTATGTTCTCTTTTTCACGTTATCAGGGTGGGGCGCTTTGTTCATGAACAAAAAAACCTGAGCTTTAAAAGTTAGAGGCTAGAGTTCCTCTGGTAGAAAATGAACAGTTACGTATTCAAAAGGAAAGAATGTGAGTCTCAGTTGTAATTCTATGACTCTTGTTACAAAGAGACGATTCGTATTGAGATAAGTAGCAGACACAAACATGCATATTCCTGAAATGCGTGGCTAAATTGAGATCACTGCTTTTATTTCCATTGCAGCTTTGCTTTTCAAGCCACCAAGAATTCATGCTAAGACAAAGAGCTGTGGGTAGGCATATGTTGCATTTAATATGTGTGTGAGTGTGTGCATGGTGTACGTGTCAGGAGTTCTGTAATCAGAACAGCAGCATGTGTGCATAATCTTTGTCTGCTCTGTAGTCAGAATTTGCAAAAGGGAAAGAATATATGTTTAGGGAAACCATGTAATGCTGGGAGATTCTTGGTTCCGTGGGGTTTTTTATTTCTATCTACTTAGGTGTAAATCTTGCATGACAAGCTACCTTCCGTTTCCAAAAATGACCGTGCAAGTTCGTTGCATAAATTTCACTGACTTCTATTTCAGTGGCTCCAAAGTCATATAAGCACTTTTCTACAAGATTAAATTAAACATTTACATTTCTGCCGTATGGTTTTGCAGTTTAAACACAATTCATGTTTTCTTAAACAATTATAAGGAAACAGACAATGCCATCAAACACAATGTATTTTTAACGTAAATCCTTCATTGTTTTCATTGTAATCGACCATTCTTTTTCTCCTGTACGTTGTTGGCTTTTTTCTGCCTGGAAGCTTGTAAGCATAGCTTTAGCTACATGAGGTGATTGTGTGCAGGGGATAGATACCAATGTGACTCCTCGAGCCAGCAGGTCCTTCAGACAAAGGATGAGTTCAGCAATATCTAATTAAAAGCTAGGAGTGAAGGCCTTAAGATGCAGAAGAGAATACCATAGCTTATCGTTATGCAGGCAGTATTTTCCACGGTGTTTTCGTAAAAACCAGTAGCTTGCTTGCTGTATTGTACTGTTTTCTAGTGGAACTGGCTGACTGCTGAATTGCTTAATACTTCCCGCTGTTCATCCTCAGTTGCTGCTTAGAAAAGTATTTTCGTTTATTATTGACTTCCAATTTAATATTAATTTGCAACAGAAAGAACTGATCAAAGTCATATCAAGGGAAGACTACTCCTATCTCAGCGCGGTGCCCTGTTGCTATGGTAACTGAGAGGGACAGAGGTTTACACAGTTACCAAATAGAATAATGCTGGGTGTTACCTAATGTTAGGTGTGTGTACACACACACACTTTCACGTCTACACCCACGCACAGAGACACAGAAAACGTCTACATCTAAGAGTTGTTGGCCACGATGTGAAACGAAGACACTCCTTGCCCTTGCTGTTGCTGAACGCGCAGGCAGCTGGCACTCCTCATAGCTCATCAAGTGATGCTCCTCGTAGAGCCCCCACGCCTGCAGAAAACCCCCAGTGCTGCCATTCGCTTCAGGCAGGACCAGAACTTCATGGTGAGAGTCCTCGGGCATTTGCTGTATCCCACTTTCAGCTGTGCTGTGTTACGCAGGTGTAAGGAATGTAGGAGGAAGCCTAAAATAGCAGAACCCCCCAGCATTTGTGGGCTCATCGTCTAAAGAAGAATCTCTGTTCTCTGGAATATGTCGGATGGGGGCAAATTGTTTGAAATTAATTTGTTTCTCTGCTGCAGTTTCACATTCTGTGTTTGATCTGTTTAAAAGTCTTCAGATCATTACATGCTGAAAGAATTAATGCAGAAGATCTTGGTGCTGGATGGGCCATCAGTGTCAGGGACCTCAGGATCGGGAAGGAGTATTTGCCTCCCTCAGCTGAGGCGTAAGCGTTTATATGCATGGAGCTATACCGATCTACTGTACAATTTTTGCTAAATTCTGTCAGCCTGTCCCATCTTTCCATGCTTCATCTTCTTTGTGTATGTAAAGTAGTAAGTTAGGAATGGGGACAGTAACTGTGTCTTATTTTTCGAAGCAGATAATGCATTAAGGTTTTGGTTAGAACAGCTTTACTGTAGTAGTTCTGATAATCATAGTAACTATGAAACTATGCTAGTACAGTGTACACCAGTGAGTATATTATTTAGTTTATTTTGGCATTTTTTCCATTGCGCCTTTTCTGAGGAAGCTCTGTGAATTCAAGGTTGTATACGACCATTATTTCCCATGGATGTTGATATAATTTTAAGTTTGTGATAGAGTTTCAAAATATTACTGATTATTATATCTTGTTATTAATTATCAGCATTAACTAATGTCACTAGTGTAGCATCATTTACAGTGATATCAATGAGGTCAGTGTCAAGCTATCCTATCTGTTTTTTCCTAAAATTAGTAATAATCAGTTCGTTGAAAATTCCACACAGAAATGCCAATAATATTATTGTGTAGAGGAAAAAAATCACATTTATTTCAAGTTTTAAGTGATTTTTTCCTTTCACTTCCATCCTTCTCAAAGGTTGTCTTCGTATTTATTGATTTGTTTGATTGATTGTTTATTTTGCAGTCATAAGTGAAAACAAAACACATTACAGATAGTCAGTGAGGTAATGAGTTGTATCTCACTGCAGAAGTCTTCTCGTAATTTGGCAGGTATGAAGACATAAAAGTTATGAAGGCTGTTTCTCAAACCTGAATACTGTAGAATCTAAAATACAGTTACGTTATTCTCCCAAAGCACCCAAGTCTTTCAGTGAAATTAAGCTCTTGAACTGGTTGTAATCACTTCCTCCTCTTCGCCTGGCTGAACCCTGAGTGTGAGTGGCATTTCAGAAGTGTTGAAAGTAAATCTCGACAGGAAACGCTTTCTCGTTAAGCACAGCATTTCAGATCCTTACCTCCCACCCTGACCCCTCTGTGGTAACGCCTCAGGCAATGTAAAAGGGGGTTAAAATCTCTTGTTCTAGCTAGTGAATCATCCCAGTCGTTATGTGATCTTGCAGGCGCTTTACGAAGTTGCAGTGAGTGACAGTGACGGGGCTGAGCATGGTGAGGATGTGTACTGATGAAGGGGGATTGTGAAGAGCGAGAACGCCACGTAGCCTGTGAAGAATCTAGGTATAACTGTGCCCTGTAAGAGCAGTCAAGAAAAGCTGCTGAAACTGAAAACGCCTTTTGAGTCTCTCCGGCTCTGATGAAACTCAGATGAATTCAGTGCCACACTTGCCCCCACATCACCGGAACGATTATGCCACACCAGAGAGAGCTGTGCGAAATCTATCTGGACGCAGATACCTTTACAAATAGATATGCCTGCTTGCATGTGAAATTAGTTAACTTAAAATGTAGAGGTGAGTATAAGCGCACCTGAAATAACATCAAAGTGGTTTGAAATAAGAAGGAACTATGAAGCTTTAGAAACTTATATATAAAGACCATATAGCTGATTAACTTTCTGAGGAATACATTCTAAAACATTCTGTAACCGATAGATACACGCTATCGGTGACTGCATTGTCAGACTTGGTTCGTGACATTCCCAGTTTCAAGCATATATGTACCCTACCTGATTTGTGCTTAAAGGACTGAAAACTGAAGATGTTAGTAAACTTACAGCAAACACAGACATGAAGTGTGTTTTAAGAAAAGTTCTCTATAATTTTTAACAGTACTGTTAAGAGAACTACTTGAATCTGAATTGCGTGAATAAAAGAAACCCCGAAAGGAGGAGGAGGTCAGTCTGGAAATCTGTGATACAAATTTGCTCTTTATAGATTACAGGCCTGTGTTAATTGCTTTAATCCGTTTTCACAGCCATAAAGGAAACACATGACTGAAAGGAAAACTAAAAAATCCCAAATTTCAAGCCACAATTCTAATCCAGTATCTAGTATTGATTTTCTCTCATTACAGTTTCGTATGATGCACCATGCATTTGACTTCCGTGGAGCTGCTTCCGAGTTAATCTGGTGATAGCTGTGTGACTGTATATTTATGTATATATTACAAGTTATAAACCTTCCTGTTCTTGCGGTTAAAATGCATTCAGTGTCATAAAACACTTTTTTCCCCTTAAAAGACCCTCAGGTTATGGAATCAGGGCTTTCAAAATGACACTACATGGCTTGTAGCTTTTGAGTCTGTTGAGTTTAAGACAAAAATGAAAGCTGTTAGTGGATCGGTTTTCACTGATTGACATGCTGAATTCCTCAGAGCATAACAAGGACAAAGTAGATAATTGATTAGCTGTCAGTCTTCTCAGGCATCCTTATGACAAGGATTAGTACTGTCTGAGGGCCAAAGAGAAGCAAGATGTTCTTCTGCGAATACCCTTTGAACTAGGACAGGGGAAGCTGCCGGGGACATTCCTTCTGTGTGGTTCGGAAGTGGCTGGCTCGCTTCACTGCTCTGCCTTTCAAAGTTAGTCTTTAATCAATAAAGCAAGTAGATACAAGAAATTAGAAAAAGTGTTTATATGTGTTTTATATTGATTAAAAATAGGCAAGGGAATATGTGGGAAAACAAGGCCCCAGATTTGGAGTCCGAATGAGCAGGTTTCCACCTGGCTATTTGACCAGTTACTTTTGTATTTAAAAGAATGTGACAGACAGAAGGAACAGCAGTTCCCCACAATTCCTGACGGTAAGCAGAACTTGCAGACTGGCCACTTATGATTTGCTTTGTTTGGTGACTTTTTTTGTTACTAAATATTAGCTGTATCCCAAAAAAAGAAATCAAAATGCTTTAAACTTCAGGGCTGCGCTCACTGATCCCTTAGCCCAAGTTCACCTCTGCAGACTGCTTTATGCCACATCCAAAACTGGAGAAAGCCTTTTGTGTGGTACCGGTAGGAGTGGAAGAACACAGGCTTCTCTTCTGGACACAGCACCCTTTACGTTTCTTCGAAAGGCCTTGTCTGGTTCTTGCAGCTGCGCCTGCCGGCCATCCCAGAGGCGGTGGGGAGAGGGGTGGGCTTTGCCCCTGGTGCGTCTTCAGAAGGAAAGGAGTCGGCTGCTCTCTAAGCCCTTCGTGATGGTGCCGGTGCCCGGAGAGCTGCAGTGGCTCCCGCCTAACCCGTGTCAGTGTGCTGAAAGTCGGGCTCCCGTGTGGCGCGGAGCACCAGCACTCCTTCCCCCGGTGGCGCTGGGAGCCAGGCGTGCAGTGCGGCACGCGCGGTGGGCCTAGGAGCGCGCTAACTGCTTAATGCCACGCCAGGCTCTGCCTCAAGCAGGGACAACTTCATGAAGGGGGGGGTTGGGGGAGCAGTTTGTTCTTTTGTATGGTTACAGAAATGATGTTTGCTTATGTTGTAAGCTACAAACAGGGAAGACATTGAAAATTATAGCCAAAGGCTTGACATGACCTGTAGAACTTCTGGAGTATTTAATGGGTAACCTGACTGATGCCTATTGCCAAAACTATTCCTGTTGTCTTGTTAACATTCCTCAGGACTAGCAGAGTGGAGGGTGGGATTTGTTTTTAAATTCAGAACATGTATTATAGAAATCAGTGGCATAAAAATTGAGGACTTGCTTAAAGCCAGTTTTGTTCGGTACAGCTTGTTGCATAGTACTGTTCACATTTGCGGTCGGTGAGGTGCTGAGTCTTTCGTAATGATTGCTCACCTAAGTTGCTGTATGAAAACACAAGAACATTATCCTCTGCATTTACATTAATTAGAAAAGACATAATGCAGCAAGTTGTCTTCTCTTTTTTCTTTCTTTTTTTTGGGGGGATAGGTCTATTCATTAAGATTTGTAGAAAACAGATGCGATTCTACTTTAATGCATTCAGACTTCATTGCTGATTGAACTATTTTCATTACTTTGAATTTAGAAATTAAGCTTAAGCTGTTAATGGACTTTGAATAGAAAGATACAAAGAATCTCAGTCTTCACTATTTCCTACTAATTACTAATTCTGTTTCCATAAGGACGTTTAATGTTTCCGCCTAAAATTAACCGTGCGTACCTTTTAGAATGTGTATTTAAAAGAGCTCCTGCTGCTATGGTAGAATTTTATTTTGTAGAATTCTTGTAAACATGCAAAAACTAATTTGTACATCTGGTTTGCATAATAGGAAATTTCTGGTATATACAGACAGAAGTACATGCGCACACAGACACACGCATATACATGTAATACATTGTCCGCTTCCACAGAGCAGCAGTTCAATCCATACAAACTTAACGTAAAGTTTTACACTAATTTCAAAGCATTTTGGATCATTTTCTGTTCGATGAACAGCATTTTGCTGCTTCATTTCTTAGCTGGTATGTGGACAAGCTCTCTCTATTAAAGCAGAATGACTTGAATATCATTTAGGAAATTTGCGTGCTGACAATTTTCAAGAAATAACAGAAATCCCTGCTTCTGTCAATAATCGTTTTCATTACGTACCAAACGGATTCATCTTAGCTATAGAAAAATTGAACATAGATTACGTTACGTATCCTGTTTGCACAATGACAGTACTTCAGATCATATAGTATGTGTATGCAATACATATTTACTCATCCAGTGCAGGGTTTAGATGTCTAGTAGCTTTCAGTCCAAGTTAAGCTAATTGTGTGGAACTACTAAAGACAATGTTCCTAAAGATCCCAAACACTTAGGAATATGTTGCCAAGATCACCCAAAAAACTAAGGTTCTGTGATTTGCCTTTCTCCTTTGCCTGTGGGTCTCACTAGTCAGCACTGGCGCTCAAGAAATCCTGAAATGGTGTTTATCAAATAGAAAATGATCCAAAGTACTTAGTAATTAATGCAGTGGCTTCTCCTCAGTTTGCTTGGGTTGAACTCATGCTGTGTGCAGTGGAGTGGCGTATTACACATATGTGCGTGTGTGTTTGTGTGTGTGCGTGCACTCCTGTATATGCTGGCACCTGAGGCCATCACAACTCCACTGCAGGTCATGTTGGCTGGTCGAGAGCTGGTTTCTAGTTCCTTCTCATCCAAGAACACCATGTACTGAATTTTATTCTGACTTCCAACTTCGTAGTAGATTTGTTTCTCGCATTTCTTCAATGCACTGCGCTACATCCCCAGCAGCATGGGCACAGGGTGAGGGAGGGGATTCTGCCCCACTCTGGTGAGACCCCCCCCGGGAGTCCTGCATCCAGCTCTGGAGCCCTCAGCACAGGACAGACCTGGAGCTGTGGGAATGGGGCCAGAGGAACCCCCAGCAATGATGCGAGCTCAAGAGAGCTATGTTATTTTATTTTCTTTTATTCAAGATGACAGTTCGGATCAAATAAGGAAGGCCAGAATTCTTCCTCTAAAAGAAAGGTAGCTTAGCAAGGGGAAAATCCTACCAGGAAAAGTCTCTCAGCAAAACACATTCGTATAATGATCTAGATGCCCATTTCTTATTATTTCTACAGACGACTTCTTTTCCAAATGTGGATAATTTTCTTCTTTTTTACTCTTGTGTCTCTCTCCATTGTTCCTAGGAGGCCTTTTAATGCAGATAATAGCACTTCAGTTGACTCTGCGTATGCTGTTCCAGATCAGTTGCTGATGTGGGCCTGTCATTCACTCACTGCCACATACTCACTTCTGTGTGACCATTTGTTAAGTCGTGTGTGAACACGTTGTTATTAATTACTCACTAGAAAGTTGCAGAAGAATGTGCCACATGAAATTCTTATAAACCCTGATAAAACATTGTGCTCTTTTATGAGCTTGTACTGTTGTATGGCCAGTAATAAGACAATTTCAAAGAACGTTAGAGTTTTATTTCTGAGGAGTGGTGGTGGTGGATTATATTGAATGTGTATTTTCTTTGGTAATTTTGAAATAATGAGGGATGGGTATCTAAATAAAACTGAGCATCTGAGTCCAAGGACTTCTGCTGCCAGCTTTGCCTCAGTTAAACTGTTGCAAAGGACTACCATGCATAACGCTAAGAAATGCTAAACTGAGATCGAAAACCAAGATCTGTTCAGTGCTCAGAGGATAAAACAGCTGTGAACTTTGTGAAAAACCCACACATGTTGTAAAATATCCTGGTAGAGAAGTTAGGTATTAATGTTAGAGTACATTTCATACTAAATTACGTCTGGATCCTGTTGCTCTGGTATTGAGAACTTGAGGTTCCAACTCCTTTCTTCCACCATCATGCAGGGGGGAAACCTTTCTGTAGTTCAATGTTTTCCTCACGTTATCATGGAGACTTTAAAGAATACTGAAGAGTCACTGAAGAAGGGTCCACCTGTTTTATTAGCTTAGATCTTGAAAATACCATCCTCCAGATATTGGTTGAAAGTGAATTGTGCCCGTAAAAAGGAGCAGAGGTGGAATCTATTGAAAGTCTTTAAAGTCAGAATTTAAATTCCAAAACTAGGCTTGTAGTACAGCACACTTCTTGCAAGAGGATTAAAACCTGAAAAACAGCATTGTGTTGTCTTTTGGTATGACATTCCTGTTCAAAGATGCTTGTAGGTATTGTAATGAAGACAAAATACACGACGTCATTATTAGGATTACAGTGACAATGTCTAAAATATGTCATTCCTTTACCTTACATAACGATAGATGGGAATGGACTGGGTTTCTCAGACTTTCCTCTGGGATGCTGTGACTCTGCTTGCCTCTCTTCATTCTGGTAGCTAATTGCCACAATCTGTCTTGACTGGAGAAATTAAAGTTTTTGTTGAAATGCATTTATTTCATTCAGAACTGACATGATACTACATCAGAAAAAAGAAGTCTGCAGTATGTAAGTTCAACAACTTGCTGTTTCGAATTCCCCGGTGTTATTGGGTGAAACCTTTGTAGCATTCCCCAGTGGCGCAGGTGTAGGTGCTGCTGCACTGCCTCTGGGGATGTGACTGGAGAGCACACAGACCTGCTGAAGGACGTTTTAGTTCCAGTGCAAGAGCAGTGAGCGTAGATCAGTGAAAAACCAAGACGGATAACAGCTGGAGGGCAGCAGTCGCTGCCTGCAGCCCTCCAGAAAGCCTTACTGTAGGATAAAGGAATCGGAACAACCGAGTCTGTTGCCAGTAGTGTCCTGAAACAAAACTGGCTGGATCTTAAACAAGTTTATATATCTCTTCTGGCTTACACATAATTAAACAAACAAAATAATTATAAAGCCATCCCGGGAATTTTCAGTGTTTCTGTAGGAATGCGTTATGATGAATTATTCTGTTCAGCTCGCAAAACTGAGACACAGAATTTGCTCAGTCATAATTAATCATAAATCAGTAACAGCTATTTTTCAAAAAAATCTAGTTTGATTTCCCCTAAATCACAAGCTATTAAATTTCACTAGATTGTTCTCAAGAATGCAATAGTCCTGATACTAGAGGTAGAATATAATTTGTTCTTCATTCTTTGATTCCAAAACTACTTTTTATTTTTTTTAAGGAGAGAAACAGTATTTATGTAGGGAAATTCTTGTGTAAGAACAGAGTTATATTTTCTCAGTTTAGAACTGACTAAACCTATGACTTTCTGATCTGACTTCCTGCATAACAAGCAGCCATTAGAATTTTATCCAGTGAACTTTATAGTGAAGGGATTTGTATTCCTTAGCTATGTAAGGTAGCATTACAAAGAATTAGAAACTGCAGTGAACCAAGACAAGATTTTTCAGGAAAAAACCCAGTCTTAGTTTAAAAGCTCTAGCTACATCTAAATTTCATGAAGTGGGCTGTTCTAATGGTAGAAAAACCTTGTCACAAAAAAATCAAAACAGGCACAGCCCCCAACCAAAACATAGTTTATTCTCAATTTTAATTATTAAAATTCTTTTTTACCATTTTATATTACTACTATAATGTTCATCATGACTTAACATATAGCTAAGGATATTGAACAGAAAGGAGAGCAACCTGTGCAGCTCCTGCATCAGATGAAAAAGGAATGAAGTTTGATAAATGTTGTTTGTGTCTCACTAACAGCCCTGGAGACATCTCATAATTTTGTGATACGAAAATATTTCCCTGTCAAGAGACATTAACATCTGGTTTTTTGAAGAGTTTAGTCATTACATGCTTTGCCTGACAACTCAATGTAGTATACTTGATGGATAACTGAGTAAAAGGCTTGAAAGGTCTCCAAATGAAGTCAGTGTTCCATATTTAATGAAAAATGCTGAAGTGCAATACCATTATAAATATAAGCCCTCTAATTGAAAACCAAAACAAGACGCCTTCTTGTTTTGAGTAATTTTAGTGGTATTAAAGGAATAAGTAGGGATTGCCAGACTTCAACCTCTTCTCTGCCTCTCTTTGTTAAAGTTTCTATTTCCACCTCATGGATTGCTAACATTTCAGCTGTTGACTAAAATGACCTTTGGAAATATCTACTGCAAAATTAATAGGACTCAAAAACATTTATTAGAATAGAGCAGATATACCCACTGCAGCCTGTGAAGGCCCCCATTCTAGAGACTTTATCTCTTCTTTTTTCCTTTCTATGTGTAGGGTTTTTTTTTAGTTAAGCCCTTCTTAGATCCATTATCTCTTGTTCTGCTCCTTTATTCCGAAAAGTTATCTGTGTGCATTGTTTCTTTCCGTGCTTCGCCAGAAGTCCTTCCAATTTAACAATAGTGTCTTCGCAGATACCCGAGAGCAGAAAATCACTACTGAATCAGAGTTGTCTGCGCAACATCACCAGAAATAATACTATTATTGTATCTTTTGCAGAATTGAATCAAAGTCTGGAATGATGTAATTGTTAATGAACAGAATTGTTAGGTCTTCCAAATTTGTGTAACGTGCAGACTTGCTGTTGTAGGATTAGATTACAAGAGACGTAAAAACCTGATGGCACGGCCCATGTAGCACAGGATCATATGGTAGTGTTTTACAGAATCCTCCACGTGTATACAGTCCTGTGACTTTTCTGCCCGTTCTTCCACTTTAAGGTGATTCAGTGCAACCTTTTGTTTCATTTCTCGTATGCACAGCACTTTCTGTTGAACACTACCAAACAATAATGTTTTCCAGAATAAGGCGATGAAGCATGATTGTTTTTACTTTCAACAATTTGTAAGCTGAAAGGGTCTATTTTATCAATGGCATAGGGTATTAATGGGATTTTAATGTGCGCCTCCTTCGTATATCAGTGAGATAATAGACTCACAAGCAGACTTACATGATAAATTATGACTGCTTTAAAGAAAAAGTGAATGCTTTTGTTCATAGAGAAGGTGGTTGTACTGTGGATACATTATATCTGCCCTGTCCTTAGGAGCTTTTATGGTCTCTCTTGTCAAATCACACTTTTCGTTCTCTGTTCCTATACACACTTTCATATTTCTATTAACAGAAAAGAAAATGCTGAATTTATAAACTTTCGTAAACAATCTATTTGGAGCTTTTGAAAGGATCCGTGTACCATCCTCCACTGCGGGGTGCTGGGCAATGAAAAAGAGTACTCCCAAGAAGATCAGGACAAACGAAAAATAATTGAATGCGAGTATGTCCTATGCAGGAGATTTTCAATGAAATGAGGAGAAAGAAAATGTATTTTTTTAAAAGGCGGTTTGATGTGTAATAGATAAAGACAATGGTACTCGTCACAAAATCTCACAGAATACAAGAATTTCACAGAGTGACTACATATGGAAAATGAAAACGTGCAATGGTTCATATATTGAAAAGACCATCTTACAAAGATACTGGCTAAACTACAAGTTGAGAAAGAGGAACATTTTTCCACAGAGCAGACTTAAGTCATAATTACCTACTACAATTTTTTTATATCTCTCTCTAAAGAGGAACAATCACGAATCAGGAAAAATAAATCCCCAATCATAAAATCACCATCATAAAATAACTAAATAAATAGAAAGTATATTTCTTTTAGGAGATTATTTTTACAGAAAATTTTGTAGCTAGCTTTTCTCAGCATCGGAGAAGAGCATTATGATGATATTGATATTGAAAGCAGTAGCTGTGCAGGTCAACGGGGCATTTTCCTTATGTATCAGAAATACTGAAGTCTCAGTCACAAAGTTTAACATCTTTTTTTTTTCAATGAAAATTTTCAGTGTAATACCATCAGTTGATCTTAGCCTAAGAAATGATGTATTAATCAAGGACCACATACTCTGTTTCTGAAATTCAACACAGTCAGGTCCACAGGCTTGGTCTGGGGTTCCTGTAGTTTAGAGAGTTTACTTATTGGAGCTTTACAGTCAACGAAGTATGCATTTTGATTATGAACGACACTACAGGAAGTGTAACTGAAGGAATCTGGAGCACTGACAAGGGTCCTAATTTAACTGCTATTTATTTACTTCCATTGCTTATCACCCCAGAATAAAGCAGGTTACTTTTTTTTTTTTATATTTCTTATGTGGATGGAGGAGTGTACCCATGTATTTGTTGACTGGAGCAATCTGACAATGAAATGCAGTATTTGCTGACTTAAATGAATATACAGGAATCAAGAGGATATGTTTTGAGTATCTTGCTAGCAGTGGGAACCTATATTCTGACAACAAAAACATGGCTGAAAAATACTTTTTTGAACGGAAGGTATTTTAGTGTGAAAATGGAATTTCATTTAAACCAAAGCTTTTTTAGGAACTAGACTTGCTTTAACATATACAACACAGGAAAATTCTAAAAATGTAGTCTTATTTGTTTCCTTTCAGTAATTTGATAATTAAAAAAGGTCTTTTTGTCTCAGCTTTCTTTTAAATTGCACATCAATATAAATATGTGAATTTTATCAGACTATGTTTGCAAATGCTATATGGCATTGTTAGTATTTAGTCTAAAAAATCTTGACATTAAATATGTATACATGAAAAAGCTGAATTATTTTTTAAAAAACTTATTTTGTACAATGAGGTTTTTGATGGTACTGAATAAATTCAGATTAGCTACTGAATTTGGAAAAAATTCATATTTTAGTTTTCAGACATCTTAAGTGGCAATGTTTTACATGGAATGAAATCTGTTTTCTAAATAGCTTTTTATCTATAATTTTTCTAGCCTAAAATATCTCCTCAGCTTTCATCCTATTTAGTCTCAATACAAGTTTTTAGTTAGATTTTTTGGGTTTAATTAAATTTGTAGTTTTACATTACTGAAACAGAGAAAATAAAGATGGAGGCCATCCTCATAATTTTACTGCCCTCATTCTCTGAATGCATACCAATCAGTTATCATTTCCGAGGTAAAGTACTACTAAAACAAACAAAGTCCTATTCCACTTTTTCTCTCTCATGTACATACAATTAACTTGATCATCAAAGGAAGTCAGAACTGAGTATTTTAACAGCTGACACATTTTCTTTTGTCTGCAACTACATCTGGGATTGTTTTTTTTTAATGTACATGTGGCTGGATATATACTAAACCCCTGCATTGGACCAGATTTCCAGCTCTTGGCACTGCTTTGAATTCTGGTTTCACTCCAAGGTAGCTTCTGTTTTGTGTAAAAGAGAAATGAAACATAGTTTTCTTTCTCATCTGTAATGTAGGAAATCAGATTACCATTACCCTTTCTCTAGGCCCTAGAAACTTCATGTTAATTCACTTTAAAGTAAGGACTGTCACATTAGCCAGAATCAGATGGTGTGAAGCTGTTTTATTTTCACTCAGGTGAAACTGTCACTTAGCATAACTGTAGGGTGAATTTCAAATATTGCAGAAGCTCCATCTGCTTGGATATTAGATTTCTGACAATTACAGAAAGGATAATGGGTCATGGGAAGAGGGTGAAGAGAAAAGAATGCCTTTATGATTTGCAGGACTAGAAGCAGAGGGCAAGGAATTCACAAAATTACCACCCTTTTTTTAAAAAAAAAAAAA
>Ga0181612_133288_pt1 | contig 16810 bp, 8 predicted proteins | sample HoacroProtozoa21_FD_119630 | JGI IMG/M metagenome (GOLD analysis project Ga0181612, IMG submission 119630) | Hoatzin crop microbial communities from Cojedes, Venezuel. Combined Assembly of Gp0051906, Gp0051904, Gp0051908
CCCAACAAAGGTTAACTAGCAACCTAGGAACGACATCTCTGTGGTATTGCAGGAAATTCAGAAAGTGGAAAGGACTGCATTAACAGTTTGCTTTTTCCTGCTGGGGCTGAATGAAGAGGACACAAGTCATGTAACTAAACCATACAGACAAGAAACCACACCCATATGCCTTAAAATGCTCTGAACATTAGTGCCATGGTGTGCTCCTCGGCAGTAAAGATGTGCAAGATCTTTTTTCTAATAACGTTTTTCTAATAGATTTTGGTGCAAGTCGAACAGCACCACTGAAGACGTAGTCTGCAAATCAGGATTCATTCTATTTAAAGCAACATAACCTCATGGTATACATTCAGGAATGATTACTCAAATTAAGCCTATGATTTATTTTTTAGTCAAGGAGGCCCCACTCACAGACTCAGACGTGCCTTGGTTTTCCCAAAAGTAAACTGCAGGTCAAATATTACACCAACAGAAATGAATGGAGATTTTTAAGATGATGGTAATGGGAAACCAAATTTTAAACTGTTTAACTTGAAGCCACTAGACTGATGCAGCTCAGCAGAGAATTCACCTCTTCTTTCCTCCACCCATCCTTATTTTCACTTTACATTTCAGTGTAAGCTGGCAATTAGTAATACTTTGTCTGTTTATAAAGCCTTCCATCTGAGGATCTAGAAATACTTTGTAAACACTAATGAATTAAGCTTCTTAACACCCCCTGTGAGACAGATACTACTATCTCATTTGCACAGCTCAGAGAAGAGGTGCAGGTTTGCCGAGCCAGCAGCAGAGCCGGGAAGCCGCTCTAGAAGCTGAACCTCAGCTTCAGCTCAATAATTCTAGGCTTTCAATGGATGTGGTGATCTGCCTGGCAACTTCTAAAGCTTATAATTATCTGTTGGGACTGCCAGTGTGCCCTGATGTCTGACAAGCTGAAAACACAGAGGGCTGAACTTCTACCCGTAGAGGGAACTTGGGTCCCACTTCCTGTTGGACAGAAACACCATGAATATGCCGTCTGTCCTCACCTGAAAAAAACACTCACAAGTATGATTCTCTGACATTGCAAACAGGATAGAAAAATGGGAATTCCTTTGTCGTTACCTGATTTTTAATAACGCCACCAACACTGGATGAAACAATGCAAAGGTCCAGGAGGATTTCTTTCCTTTTCTTTGCATCTTTAATTGCCCTTCTCTTTTTCTCATGTAATGGAAAGGGAAAATATTCAAGCCTGCTTACAAGTCATGATGTCAAGAGGAACTTACAGGATTTTTAAAGAAAGCCTGAAGGTTTTTTCTTCCAACACTACCAGGAATGCTTAGATCCTTGGCAAGCCTTAGGAAAAGATAAGCATTGACAAAATGCGTATTTTTTTTCCAAAGCACAGTCTTACTGATTTAAGAGCAGCTAATGTCTGGTACCTATTTGAAGCATTTTTCCACGTAGCCCTTCTCCAAATGCATGGCAATTGGACAACTTCCATGATGATTCTTCTGTCTAAAAATACACAGCTCCCCCTCTTTTCAATTTATCACTGAGACAGTCACCTGTTTGTTGTTGAAGTTTTGCCCATTTAATCGTGCACTTAGGAAAGCTTAATACAAACATCAACTAATTCATTGCTGTCACAAAAAGAAAAGACCTAGAAATCATTCATCTAAGCAGGAGTCAAGAGCAAGGGTCTCTTATTTAGAGACTGGTCAATAAGAAACAATGTTGTGGAAGCTCTTCTAAACAGACTAGATATTCTTTTTTTTAAAAAAACGTCTTTTCTTCCACAGATTGAAATTGAGAACAGCAAATATAACATATTTGGCTTTGCTTTCGAAATTTGTTAGTGACCTTGAATCCCAGAAATAGGGCACTACTGAAGAGACAGGCGTTTCACACATTCAGCATGCTGATTTGTGAACTATTAGCAGATTGCTGTTTGCCTAAAAATATGTATTTGAAATTCTTTTCTAAAAACTCTTCTTCATCTCTTCCCAGCTCATGAGCTGTTAAATGTCTGTATGACACAGTGATGTTTGTCTCCTGAACAGAGGGACATCACAATCCCTAGAAGCAGGTTTCCAGCGGGAATATTATAGGCTCTATTCACGCATATTCTCCAGTATTCGCAACCTCCACAAACACTCCCACGCGCAAACATGTTTGCTGGAATATTTGTCAAGAGCAAACAAGACGGGATGGTGGGAGAAAGTGTACAAAGTCTAACCAAGCTTATAAAAACTCAACAGCTAATGAATACTTGTGGAAAATGTCTTTCGGTATTTCCTCAGCTACGGAAGTTAGTTAGGAAAGCCTGTAACGGTAAAACTCTTTTGCTGCAGAACTCCTCATGTACTCTCGAACCGAATGTCGCTTCCATGGCTGTCTTTACTGTGTTCATTCCCATTACATCTGCTGGATCCAGAAGCAGTTTTTTAAAATTTTTTGTGTCTGTGTCAGATGGGTGAGGATATGAACAACTAGACAGAGGCCCAGAAATTCATTTCACATAAGCAGCTCGATGGCTGACAGCTTTTTAATGTCTCTGACCAAAAACAGACTTACAACAGATTCCAATATATATGTTGATTGTTCAATATGTCTCATTGCCCAATATGAGTCACCACAGTGTTACATAGTACCGTAGATCTTCTCTTCAGGCTTTTTTCTTCAGTGACAAAACATCTTTTGGACTGGGTCATCTTCTGTAAGCAAGCCCAATAGGTACCCAAAGAAACACAGCAAGCTCATGTTGCTACAGGACATTGGCTCAAAAGCACACGGCCAGGGAAGGGAGGAGAATTGCAAGGAAAGGCAGGGAACACCCTTGGTGCTACATGTCTGGGTGCTTGAGGAAGGTGAATTATGGATGCTGAGCCAATGCAATAGCACGCAGGTGAGTAGGAGTTCATGCCTGAGAAAATCAGCTCTTACCAAGTGCAAACACTACTTAAAAACCCAAGGCATTGAGATCCAGTAGTTTTAGTTAACAACAACTAAGGGATGAAATTGTGATGCACGGCAGCAGGACACCACAGAAGGTTAACATGAACTTGCCCATTGAAAAACCCTTGCAGGGAGATAGTTTGCTCTTCTTCTTCAGTGAGCTGTACTTTATAAACTCTGGACTAAATTCTGCTCCTAAAGGGAAACTGTAATTCAGTGGAACTACTGGGAACCTCCTCTGCCACGCTACTGATAATGACACAAGACAGGTTAGTCTGTGGTCAGGACCAGGCTGAATTTGAACCTGGGTTCCTCACAATGCTGTTGCAATGTCAAGGCTCACCATAAGCTCTTGTAACTCACCACCGTATCTGTTTTCCAGTAAAGCATGACACTTCTTTTTTCACTTGACTAATACTGAGACCCTCTGTGTGTTTTCTGAGCTGGAGTTTACTGAAAATGACCTTTGCTCTGCTGTGCACACAGCCAGATCACAGAGTAATGAGACTAAGGTGTTCTTTCTTTAAAAAAATGCAAATCCTAGTTCACTGCAAATAGGTTTTTATTTTGCAGATTCTACCTATTAACTGAATACATCACTCCTTACATTTCTTTCTCCTGGAAGGTACGGGAAAGCGATGGACCATCCAGAATTTTTACAGACTGTCCCCTCCGGTCATGCATTGCTAGAGATAGTATTGTATAATGCATGACTTACCTGCAAAGACATTGGAGGAGTAATGATATAAGCAGATGCTCCATCAGCAGGCTTTTAAAACATTGGTATTGCAATCTGAGATGCAGTCAGCCATTACATGCATATGCCCTTTATTTATGGAGCTGATAAAGGCCCTATGTCAGGAGCAGTCAAGCTGCCTTTTTACTTTCTGCCTTTCCTCACATTAAAGAAAATTGCTGTCTGGTTATTTTATTCTCACGCAAGCTCCAGATTTGGGGCAAAAAGCAGGATTTACCTCTTCACTCATCTGTTAAAAATAGAGGTTTAAAAACCAGGCAACTTCATCCAAACAAATCACCAGGGACTCTCTGTAGTGATTGCTCTACTCCTAATACAGATGATGTCTGAAATAGGTAGATCTCCCTGGCGTTATCTACTTCTCTCCATTGGCTAGAAAGGGAGACCAGGACAACTAGCCCAACAGTAGGTGAGAACAGCACAGACACCCACACTATCAGAGTTGCACACATTCACTCATCTATAATTTTAATTTTGTATCCTTTTCTGTCATCAGTGTTGTTCTAGGTAATTTCATGACAGCATCGGACACGTTTTACCCCAAACTCCATTCTAAGCACCAACAGTATATAAGAAAACAGGGGGAAGGCTGGCATGGATCAAAGGGAAGGATGGTGTTAACCTCAGGAGCCACCATACGAGGAGCATTTTGCACTATATATAAATTAGCATTGCTCAGCTGCATGAGAAGTGAAGTTCTGAAGTCTCTCAGTCACGCAGCTGTGGCTCAGGGGAGGATTTCAGTTCACTCTCGGTGCAGTGTTTGATCACTGGTACATCATCCAAAGGTTCACAGCTAAACAGATGATGGGACACAGAAAAGCTCTTCTTCCTAACACTGCAAAGGAAATTGCTGCTTGCTGACTGACAGCTCCCCAGCCAGCTTCTGTGCATCTAATTACCGAGCTGCAACCCAAATCAAAATGCCCCATTGCAGCTGGTGTCTCACTTAATCCATTCATAACATGAGCTAATTAGCATTGAGGTTTTTGGGCAAGTTTATTCCAAATGTGGTCAAGTCTCAGGCTTTCAGCTTTGTTGCTAGGACCCATTGAGGATCCTGGGAGAGGCCATGTTTCTGCCTAGAAGGCATTTGCTGGCCTGCTGACAGCTTAGGAGTGGGTTCAGTAGAAGATTCTGTGCTGGGCTGAGATGAACACTGGCATATAAGCACTGCTGTTAAGCTGCTCTGCTGCTACACTCTACCTCCACGCAGAAGAGTTTGTAGCAGAATCAAGATACTTCATATTCTTCCTCTTGTCTGAATTCAAATGTCCTGATTGGGGAAAAAAAAAGAACAAAAAACAAAAAGAAAACTTGGAAAGTAAGTGGAAGCAGTCAAGGAATAATTCTGTGTGTTCCTTTATTCTGCGTGAACAGAGCTGAGAAAAGAGGTCAGTTATCAGAGCCTTGTGTTTCCTTTTCAACCTATGGGATTAGAAGATGAGAGCAGGTGCTAATGGGAATTTTGCCCATGCCAGAAAATCAGGATCTTAAATCTTCATCGCTGGAAATCTAAAAAAAACCCTAGCAGTGATCTATAATGGCTGCACTTGGAAATCGGTGATATAAGCAATTGTCACTTGGCAGAAAACCGACTTTCTGCTCCTTCGGCTCACCACAATTTCAGTTTAATTTGTAACAGGATGCAAGTGTAAATGAACTGACAACAGAGCTATCAGCTATTCTGTTGGTAACACTCGGAGCAATAGTTTCGATTTGACTAGACACAGCTGTCCACTGCATGGAACGACCTTTAGCCCCGTCCTTGGCGAAATTCAATTCTCTCCATGTCTGACTCTGTCCACGGGGACTTGAGTAGTGGAGCTGCCACAATAATCAGCGCATTGCTTAATGACAGGCACTCCAATGAGCAACGCGGTTGTGCATTGTCAGAAAAGGAGCCTGCAGCTCTGGGGAAGGAGGGGGGAGCCTCCTTGTTATTCAAAATCAAATAAAGTGGTGGTATCGGAGCAAACACGGATGCAAGTGGCTGCCTTTGCTTGATGAGCGTCACTCATTTGCTCAGCACCACGTGCGTGTATGTAAACATGGAGTTTTCTTGTACATTTTTCAGCAAATGCACATTTTTATTCAATTCACCTCTCAAAAAGGGCTAGGATTCTGCTGCTGCTCTGCACTGTATCACTGCAAAAGTGTAGTAGATTTAGAGGGTAGATTTAGTGAGGGCAGATTTATATTTGATAAAAGAAAGAAATTCTTTACTCCGACGTTAGCGAGGCACTTGCACAGGTTGCCCAGAGAAGCTGTGGCTGCCTCCTCCTTGGAACTGTTCAAGGCCAGGTTGGACGGAGCTCTGAGCAACCTGGGTTGGTGGAAGGTGTCCCTGCCTTTGACAGGGGGCTTGGGACTAGATGATCTGTAAGGTCCCTCCTAACCCAAACTGTTCTGTGATTCTGTGATTCTATGAAATGTAATTTCTATTTATCCAAGTCTGAACATGCATACGTCCCATATGGTGGTTCTTGCAGGGCCACCCAGATGCACGTCATCTAGCGTGCATATATATGTGTAGATACACACACTTTTGGTGTGTTTATTACATTGGCCACTGAAATAAGAAAGAAGTTTACATTTTAAGCACCAAAAAAATAGGAATTTCTCAACTTTATATTTAATTGTACAAACTTATTTCTGTTTGATGGGTGTCTCTGGTGATGTGACCAAGGCAGGGTCCTGCATGGGACAGGAAAGGCCACATTGCTGTGGCATTGACAAGTATGTGCCCCAGCCGCATCATGGATGCACCTACAAAGAGGAACCCAGCGCTTCCTAATTATTTAGTTGGTTGATTCAGCAGCCTGACCACAGAAGACAGGAATTACATTGGATCCAAAAGTGGATGCATCCCTTCCTTTATCGAGGATAATCAGAGATAGATATGCATTGCTTTGGCTGGCAAGACTTGGTACAACCACTGCTAGTAGAAGATTTCAAGGGCTGAGACACCAGCTCCACCTGCCCCAAGAGTCCCCAGGGATTTCTCTCTTTGCTGTTTTTGCTTTGGCAATGCTCTGGGTCTGGCTCTGTGGAATATTCATGTTCAGTTTTTGTTCTGACCCACTGCCAACATTTTCCTCTGAAACACGAGTGAGAAATGGGGAACAGCGATCTTGCACAGCTCATAACTTAGTCAGGATGGAGGAGAGTTTCACGGGAGAAAGGAAAGGCATGTCTTCGGCTGCAGAGCTTTTGTCCCTGCCAAAATTCAAAAGCTCTTTTTCAAACAATAGAGATATTACAGCTTCTTTTAAGAAAAAAAAATTAAAAAAGAGGCCATGAGAACCTTTGATAATGGAAAACATTAGGAATATAAAAATGCTGGTCTTTGTAGACAAGAAAACAAGGTGGTCTCCAAAACTCTGTGAAAACATGTTACGGTGGAGCTTGCTGAATAACCCAAATACAGGAGTCAGTGCTGCTGTCCTGTCACACCCCCCTTACTAACGGTTTCTGCTATTTATTCAGGATTGGGAGAAAGAACACAGACCCTAGATGTTTCTCCTCAAGTAAGTCCATCCAATGGCTTTGTGTGGACACGGATATGCACAGTTTGGCCCAGTCCTTACTGTGTGGTTTTTCCTTCCCATCTCTGTTTGCTCCTCTCTGGCTCTCTCCTTGACCTCCCCTGTCACCTTCCACACTACACCAACAGTTTCTCACCAGCCCCTTCAGTGGCCATTAATGGCCAGATCCTCTCTTGCACTTGCCTTGGGCTGGTGGGTTCGCCGCCTTCTTTGCTGACTTTCATACTCTCCCTTCTTGCTTTTCCTCCACTTCTCTCACTCTTTCATTTTTTTCACCTGTCACTTCTGATGGCTCCATATACCTGCAGAAACATGCACAGCTACTACATGTTTTCCATTTTCTCCTTTGTCTCAAAATTTCTGAATAATTCAGAAGCCAATATTTTAGGATGGGTGCTTAGTAGCAACAGTAGAATAGTATCGCCACTTCAGCTAGCTCAGAAGAACATAGCACCTTGCTGCAAACTTGTACAAAGCATCACAAGAGTGTATCATGCAAAGAGAAGCTGTTTTCTGGATGCTTGGCAGAGATGTTACTCCAGTTCTTGAGCGCATGCTGCTTTTTATCAGCTTAAAGCCAGAAACTCTTGGTTCAAAGTCCTCAATTAGTAATACAGAAATAAGGCAAATCAAGACATCCATAAGACATCCACCCTGGTTTCCAGGAAGTAGATCACATGCGCACAACTGAAAATACATGTTTTCTTTCATATATATATGCAAAACTTTAATCTCCTCATTTGATAACCTTTTTTTTTCTCCCCTCTTCAACTAACCCTAAATAGGCAAAGCAGAAAACAGACAAAAGTTGCAAAATAACTGTTAAAGGTATGTAAATCAAACTCCTCTTCTCTTTCTCTTTTTGTTCTCCTCTACCAAATCCATTTATGAAGCTTGAAAGATTGTATTTCTGTAGGTCCTACCAAAACAACACATTATGGAACAAGTAAAAAGTCCCTCAGCAATGCAGAAAAATATTTTCTACAGTCTTGAGAACTAGAATATTAAACTGACTCTTAGATAAATAAGCCATTCCCAGAACAGGTCATTGGAACAAGCAGCGTAATACTAAATCTGGAAGGTATTTACGATCAGATTGAGATGTACAGGCATTCCCCAAGTCTCCTGCCAGTCTCAGTGGCCTAAAGCCCCTCATGGCAAGTCCACTATCTGCAACCGTACAGAGCACTGCTTGTGCATACCCAAAAGGTATTAGCAACAATGTAATACACGTGGGATTCCAGAAACTGGGTTAAGTAGGCAGGCCTTGATGTCCCTGTCACTACTGCAGAAGTATCAGGAAAGGAAAAATAATGCTAGTTATCCAAATAAATACATAGACACAAAGCAGGGAAGGTATGAAACACAGTCACAGTAAGAGCAGAGAAAGAACCTGGTGACATGATACAGCCATCTCTGCTCCTCTCCAACCTCCCATCCTCAACAGAGATGATCTCCAGTTCCTTATACTCTGACTCAACAGTTATGGAAAGGATTCTGGGCTACGGTGACAGTCGTGCTCCCTGGGGTGAAGCAGGGAGCAGGAAGCAGCCACTGTACTTTCCAGCTCTTCATGTTCGCCAAAATCCCATATCTCCAGGTGCTGTCTTTCATAAATGACTTTCCCATTCTTGGGAGCTGGAAACCTGCCCTCATTTACTGACAAACAGGGAACTCTGCCAGCAGCCTCACAACCTGCAGATTTTGATTGCATTAATTTGTTCCAAAGTGGGTATTCCTCTTGAGCCTGGAGTAGAAGGCAATTAATTAAGACCCATTCCCCCCCCCGACCCCCATCAGATTAAAATAAATTAAATGGCAGCGGTAGGACAGCTTTGCCTGGGATAGGGATTCTTGGAGAAGCAGGGCTTTCTCTCTCCTCTGCATGGGAAGCTCATTCTACTGCTTTGCTCAGCTGAGCTTGAATCATCTCTAAAAGGTGCCCTACGTGTTAGTCCACGAGAATGGGAAGTCCCACTGCCATTTCCCTGGTTGACAAGCCCCGCTGCAAACCAATGTGAAGAAACACACTTTCTGCCCAACCACTTCCATTACAGTTAATGAACACCATGCTGGGAATCGACTGAAAACAGCATCACTTACGGAAAACCTCCTCCCTAACCTGCATGTGACTGTCACATTAAGTAGCCGAAAGCCACCTCTTTCGAAGACACTCTTCTCCTCGCTGGTGAGGAAGGAGAGCGAGGGCATTATAGGACAGCACTTTGGGATACCTTGTCCTCCCGGAAATATCGCTGGCATGCAGTATCCGGCCCGGTGAGAAAGAGTCATAGCTAAGCAGATGAGTTTTGAGTAATTTCTGAGAAATCAGAGGTAGGCAAATCCATCAATTAAGCAAGAGCACCAAATGTACATCGCATTTGATCTGTTCCTCAGAGAGGATTAGAAGAAAAGGAATTGTACATAATTCACTCCCCGCTCCGCCACCATTTTCCGTTGTTTTCTCCAGTTTCCCAGCTAGAAATCAAACCCAAGGCCCTCCAACTTGTCCAGGTCCCTAATCCTGCCCAGACTGAAGACTACAGCGATACTTCAACCCAAATGCATTACACAGCTTCCAAACACCTCATGTATTACCTGAAATTTCAGCTCAGTTCGCACAGCAACAGTTTAATCTGCTTAATGTGGAAATTGGAGGAAATCCTCTGCCAGTGCCTACTATTTTCAGATGCAACGTGCTAAGCTAGGGAACCACCTCAGGATCAACCCATCAGTCCAAAGCAAAGCCTCAACTCTGGCGGTGTCGCATATGTCTTTGCTGCCACAGGTACAAGATTTTACCCTGGGGGAAATGGCCAAGGTGATGAATCTGTTTTCACCACGGCTTTCAAGTGATGTATAGAAAAGAGAAAACAACAGCAACAACAAAAATATTCTCCTTCTAACTGAAAACACAGTACCAGTTACTGGTCTTTGAAGTGACTGTGTGTGTTTCAAGGGGAAGAGGGAGAAATGAATCGCTGTAACCAACAACACCCCAAAAGCACTATAAATCAAACAGCATATAGCTGTTTTTATCAAATATGACTCTATTTGCACTACATCAAAAACCTTTAATTAACAACTAATTTATTCAAGTGAAAAAAAAAAATTCCCTTGCACCAAATGATTGCATTATAACATGGGGACTAGGCTGTGTATTTTCGCCCTCTTTAAAGCATGACAGGAGAGGAAACTGAGCCTTTAGAGAACAGCTAAGTAGAAAAATGGATCAAAGATTCAGAGTGCTTGTTGATTGGCTTTTTGAGTCAGCAGAGACTGAATGAGCCCGTTTAATGAAAAAAGCCACACTGTAAAATCTGTTTGTTCTAGGACCTACTTTTAATAAAAATGCTTATAAAGATAAATGGCATTGGCTTGCGCCAGGCACGGAGCGGACAGGTGTTGCACAAGCCTTCCCACGCAGCAGTGTCAATTCTGCTCCACACCCTTGTTTTGTCAGCTTTCGATGGGTCCCACAGTGCTGAGCAAGTTTTCAGCTGTGTGGGGCTTTTGGCTGAAAAGGGAAATGTCCGCAAGGTAGCTGACGGCAATCTCCGAACATGTTTGCTTGGGACCTAAGTCAAATTTGAACCCCAAAAGTGAAGGACAAGGCCGTGAAATTATATTCCTTCCTTCCCCTTGTAATGAGCAGCATGTGTCAGAGCAGCCCAGAGCTTGCATGCACCCAGTGCCGCTGCTTTTCCACTAGCCGAGAGCCAACACACAATCATCCCTGTACTCCAGAACCAGGATGGCGACCAGAGCCGTGTGGCATGACCTGGGTCCTGTCCTCATGTACTGCCAACCTCACTAAGGCAAGAACTGGAGGGACGTTTGGTTTTTTTTTTTCCCTTTCTTCTTTTCCCCTCCAAAACTTTGTGTTAGCCATCACTAGCTAATCTCTGGTGGGGCAAGGTAAGTACCATTATCCCGCTTTAATGACTAATGAAGCCGAAGCAGAGTAAGTAGTTTACTGGTTGCCTTGTCTTCGGGGTCCCATCATGCATGTTTTACTGTTCCTCCGAGTGCAGTGAAGTTTTCCATTAGTGCTGCCGCTGATTACAGTGTACAATCTTCGGGGCAGGGACTGTGATTTTCTTTTCATTTGCTTAATCAAAAGCATGTTGCCTTTTAATTCCTCTGGATTCAGTTGCCTATGCATTAGGTAGGAGCCCCGATATAAACGTGGAGGAGGACAGCTGCTCAGCCGTGCTGTGTGGAGTGCATGAACCAGCTGAGCCTTTCTCTGTATTCAACCCCCTCTCTGAATCCATCCCAGGGTAATGCCAGTCCACAACTGTGCAAAATGCTGTTCTGAAAACTCTTTAAGTATATATAAAGCCCAATCAGGTTGTGATATGAACTATTTTTAGTAATACAATTGTCTAAGGAAAGCATTTGTTTTGCCGCTGCAAACATCAGACTGAACCAACACTGCAAAATATAAACACTACGCAACCCAGAGGACAACAATAAAGGCAAACTCCTTGATTGATTAGTTTAGGTATAAAATTAAATAATTGGGTACAGTGTTCTGTCCATATGTGTCTGACATCTAATGATATATCACTCCATAGGAATGATTTGAAATGTAGGAAAGATTTATTTTGCTTTTGTGAAAGCTTTATCGTGTTAGACCTCAAAAATTAATAATGATGTTCAATAAAATCACTATAATTTATAAAGAACACTCCAAAAAGCTGAAAAAGGGCTTAACAAGTGATCAGCTTAAATATTTTTGGTGTATTTCAGACATACAATTATATGCTAAAATGCATTTTCTGGATAGATTTCAGAGACAACTTTCACCCATGATGTTGTTCAAGCTTTTATATCACTATGTAACTCTTTAACACATTTAGAACTCCGGAAAATACCTATATTAGAACTATAGGCAGATGCTGTTAAAAAGCCTTGGTGTGGTGAGTTTTATTTGGTATCCAACATCCCTGAACATCAAGCCTGTGAGCAGGATAGCTTTACGCAAGAAATGAAATATCCTGGTCCTTACCTCCTTGCAATAAATAATTATGCCGTTAAAGATGTGAACATGTTAGATTAGTTTCCCTTCACCAAGAACAGTTTCCAGTCATTCTTATTGACCGATACTGGTCGCATAAGAGAAAGGAAAATTGGAGAATGTGAGGAGTCAAGCCTGCAGTGACCGGATTAACTGGCAACCTGATAGTCAAGACACAAAATCAAGTTCAGGTCCTGCCTCTGGTGGTGACTACAAAGATGAAAAACACTTGACCTTTTGAATTGTCATTCATAAAATAAAGATCTTCATCTCCATGTGAAAATTCAATGGGTTGTGATGCTCAAGTTCCTTGGGACATTTTAAATTATAAAATATACAGTTTTCCTAGAATAATCTTCCTACTTGCTTCCACCAATGATCAAACTAACCATAGCTCATAAAATCAGACAACTTTGTTCTGGGCTTAAGTATCTTTTATTGTTGACCATAAATTGTCTACCTCCTTATAAATCTAGTTACAGAATATAAATACACTCAGGAAATGTCTCCTTGAAATAAAGTAAAAAATACAGCACACAAGACCCAAGCTAAAAGAAAACATGCTGGCACATGGAATACTTTTTTATTATTACTATGTAAACTAAGTGCTAAATGCATGTTCACCCCAATCTGGAGAATTCAGTTCTCCCACCAGCTGACCCAACATGGGGCGAGTGGAGCTTCAGCTTGCCCGGTACCCAGGGGGAAATGCAGAGAAGAGGGGGTATTGCAGGTTCTTCAAGCTAGGGGTGCTCTAAGCACAGCAGCATCCTTCGTTTCTCAAAGGCCCTTTGGCATTTCGCACACTCGTTCCATTCCCTGTTTTCTCTTGCTCCTTCCCTTTCTTATCCCCCAAACAATAAAAGCTCAATGGGAATGCAAATGCAGCTCTCTGTTTAAAATCCCAGCCGAGAAGACAGTGTGTCACCCATATTTATGAGCTCTAAATGGCTTTTATCAAAGTGAGGTCGCACTAAATCACCCCCAAGCTGTCATAAATACAAATGACTCGACATAGTCTGCAACAAGCCTTCGGGGGGAAATTATATGATCTTCTGTTGCAGTTATGCTATATCACACAGCCAGCTCATATATTTCCACTGGCAAGGTAACCTGATCCTTCAAAGGACACTAATAGGTGAAAGAGGGACGAAAGAAATAGTGAATCAAGCAGTGTGTGCCTGTGCACGCACGTATGTGCACACACCCCTGAGCTGCAAGCCAGGCTTCTCTCCCGAATGGAAGAGGAGATCCTTGTTGCTGGGAGTATGAGGTTTCCCTGGCTGCCCCAAAGGAGCAAGAAAGTTGCCAGGCAAGAGAGAAAGATCCAGGGGGTTGCCGGGGTATTTCCCACTTTAAAAATTCATATGAAGGCTTGAAAATTATTAGGATATGAACCAGAGCTATCCAGACTCCGAAGACTTGACCTCTCCCAAGCAAATTAAAGGAGCCATCCTGCCATCTCAGCTGGAGAAGCCCAGGATTATAGCAAAGTCTACCACAGGGTAAAGAGAAAATGCTTATAAAGGAGGCACAAAATGGGCAGTAGAAAAAAACATGAGCTCCTGAGAGAACAGGCACTAATTAGTTTTTTTTCATTAACCTTCTTTCCATATACTAAGTGTCGCTTATATGTTCGTTTGTGCAGACATAGAAGCATAGACATATATAAAGACAGAGAAATTCTGATCAGATACCGTCTAATTCATAGACAGTGGCAGTAACCTGGGGAAGCCTTCAGAGATGCAGTTAAGGACAGCCCATTGAGCTTTGTCCCCACCCGGCTCCTCGCAGACAGCCTTGTGTGATTTGATATGACAGCGGAAGCTCAAGTTCAACAGCTCTGCCTATGGTCACACTATGCTATTGCACCAGTTTACACACAAAATAAGTCAACTGCAACGAGAGCTAGTTCATTTCTTCATATCTGGGATGAAGACAGTGCCTCTGTCTGTTTGGCAAACGGTTACAATGATATGCCAGTTTGGGTTTGCTATCTCTAACGTAATAGAGGCAATATGCCAATTTTCAGCAATTCAGGTCGGATATGGGCATTTATAACGGCATCCTTCTCAGAGAATGAGGTCTCTAACATTAAATTATGTATTTTAATTAAAAGCTGAACTCAGAGAGCTTGAGGTACTAAACTTGATTTTCAAATGCCTGGTGGAAAGCCAGTGGGCAGTGCTGCTGTTTTCTGCTCCTGAGCTTTTCACAACCTCTCCGTTCAGAAATCCTGCTCACTTTGGAGCTGAAAAGACAGCCTGGTGAAACGCACGCTTGAGTGATTTACCTGAAGCACACCAAAGAGGACGACGGGAGCAAAGCCATCAGAAATCCTGTGCTGAGCTCCTGCTGCCATGATGCATTGTACTACTTCCCTCAGGTGGATGATCCCCTGCAAGTGTCACAGGACAGACAGACTTGCCTGGAGCTGGGGGATGAGGGTTATCAGCTCTTCCCTGCCTGCTGGCAAGCCTGCACTGTCCAATGGGAATAGCGCAAGAAGTGAGTGAGCTAAACACACTGCCTCACCCAGCTCACTGTGCTTGAGGAAGAACTTCACCACCTTCCACAGCTGGTCTATTGGCACGAGCTAGTGCTGCTCAGCTTCATGGGTAGGGAGGCAAAAAAGACACAAGGCGTTCTTGCAAAAACAATGAGGTGGTGGCAGGCTGACCTGTGCCGACGGGTCAAGCAACAAAGTTCGCCATCTGAGAAACAGCACCTGGAAACCATCCAGCCGTCTGTCCAGTGTGATTAAAAGGAAAATATGTAATGCTTCAGAAGAGGGAGAAACAGAATCGCAGGTCTGGGTTGCATAATATCGTGCATTTGTGTAACCAGTCTAAACAGAGTGTGTGAGTCGACCAGATGTTTTTCATTTCAGTGCACAGCACTGCAGAGCAGATCAGAAACCAGCAAGCGCCAAACACAATGGTGGCTTTGCCAGTGCTGTTGTAATTGGAGCTCAACAAAGGGCACTGTCAACCCGAGTCTCTGGGCAGGCAGGTCAACCTCCCGGCTGGTTAAAGAAGCCAGCTCGTTCCTTACGCTGCATACGTGTATCTGAGATAAATATCAGTAGTAGCTAGTAAACATGGGCTTGGGGTTCAGTCAATGAGTCAACCATCACCAGAAACAGGGACAGCAGGGATGTGTGTATGATTTGATCCATTCTGGGAGTGGGCCATAATGTAATGTGTATTTATTTAGATAGAGATGGATACTGACTTTGTGAGACAAAACCATCCTATCTGAAAATATGGAGAAAATTGAATGTATACCCTCATTTATGATTACAGTACCATTCTGGTTTGGAAACACCCACCTCTACTCAAGGATCAGTATTGTTCCACCTCTCTGGGCAGAGGAGGTGCATTGGCTTAATGCTCTGAAGTAGTGACCAACTTTTCAATGTTAGGGACCCCTTTTATTCCCAGATGGGCATGCATAGCACTATAATGAATTAGTAAACTTCAGGAACATGCAATCTGCATCTGTAACTCACATAACTATACACTTGGTGGATTGACCCACCGATCACCCAGAATTCTTTGGCACCAGATAAACAACACCGTGTGCAACCTAACGTGGCCTTGGGACAGCAGTTGGTCATCTTTGCCTTAAAATTATATAGATGAGGATTAGTCACCATGCAGAAGCTGCACTGCTTTTCCCGCATGGATAGAATTAAACCAAGGTTAAAATTCTTCCAGAGTGCACTTACATAAGAATGGGAAGAAATTATCTTCAAAGGTATCCCAATTCACAGAATCATATGTAATCTAGATATTATATGCCTTACTATTGTTATATTACATTGATAAAACATGGGCTGTCGTCCTGGCACAAAATATACACAGATCTATACTGACCAGCCCTCCAAGTGTTAACTGTGAAAACCACTATATGTCCCAGGTGCACTCAAACTTTGACATAAGATGGCTGCTATGAATGATTTTTTAAAGCTAAATTGCCTTTTCTGAATGCTTTCCTCTATTTTCTCACTTAATTTTACCTAAAATATTGAAGTGAATATAAAGCCAAGTATGAAAGGGCCAGAAAGCCTGGAGGCCAAAATCTTCTTCCAGGTCTGCAGTAGGGCGTAGTGCACAGCTGTGCAAGCTGCAAGGTGCGTCCCAACTTTCATCTTGAACAGCTCCATCAATGAGGGAGCAAGATTTTTCTCAAGTCCATTTAAAATAGAAGCAAAACCAAATTTTAAACTCCTGCTCATTGAGAGTTTGACAGCAGGAGGAATCAGACTCGGAGACCAGCTTCTATGCAGACTGGCAAGAACAGCACCAAGGAGTGATGCTCAATCAATAAACTTGATATGCAAATCTCCATGTTCAAATACAGATTGTCCCTCACCAACCTGATTTTACCAACAAAAATAATAAAACTTGCAGAATCTGATGGGACAGTTTTCACAACCTTTGACACAGCCCCTCACAATATCCTCCTCTCTAAATTGGAGAAATATGGATTTGATGGGTGGGCTGTTTGGTGGTTAAGGAATTAGTTGGAAGGTCACAG
>Ga0181612_158695_pt1 | contig 16809 bp, 7 predicted proteins | sample HoacroProtozoa21_FD_119630 | JGI IMG/M metagenome (GOLD analysis project Ga0181612, IMG submission 119630) | Hoatzin crop microbial communities from Cojedes, Venezuel. Combined Assembly of Gp0051906, Gp0051904, Gp0051908
CTGGAGGCGACCAGCTGCTGCTGCTGCACGCCAGCCGCCGCCATGGCGCCCGCTAACCCCGAGCGGGAAGCGGGGCTTTATCCGCCGGGGGGGCGGGGCCTGGCCGGGTCTGCCCTCGCGCGGGCGCAGGGAGCAGCGGGGTGCCGGACCCCTCGGGGAGGCCGCAGCGGCTCCGGACGGCCCCGAGCAGCGGCCGGGAGCCAGCGCGCCTTCTTCCAGCCACCCTTCGGCCCCTGCGCGGGGGACGCTGACTTCTCCTCCGGCGCCTGCCAGGCGGTGGTGGAGGCCTGGAGCTGGCGCTGGACTCCATCGCCCGTCTGTATCTCTGCTGCGTTCGTCTGTACACTCTCCATACCGATTTTTAGGTAACTTTCTGCAGGATTTTAGCGGGAACTCGTAACTCTCTCCTTGACAAGCCCGCGTTTTTTACCCCCTCAGGTTATTAAAAAATCTTCTCCCCTCTTAAACTTTGTGCTATAGAGAAGCAATTACAGAATCTGGACCAGAAATACAGGATCAGCAAGATTTCTCCCACCTCTGCAGAAAGGCATTAACGATTCATGGACCTATTTATTGTAGTGAAATTACAAATACTTTTTATGTAAAAAAACAGACAGAAAGATTAAACGACGCACAATAGTAGTTGTAAGTCTTGTCAAGAATGGCAAGTTTGTGATGGTAAGGAAGGAAAACTTTAATCACAGTTAATACCTAAACTGAAAGAGATCATTGGTGGATGTAATCCTGCAGCGTAAAGCATCATTTGTAATTTTGAACAGCCAATAAATAAATCATGCAGAGCATTAATGCCTAAAGCGATTGTCTAATTTATTTATTTTTTTAGTATTTGAATTATTCTGAATGTTCCAAGTATGTAAGTCATACCAAATTATGCCAACAACAGCTGGTCAACAAAGTAGTAGAGGTTTACCCAAAAGCTACCAATGTGACTGATCGTAAATAAAAATGCGAGTTAATCATGAAAGAAATACTCCCCTTTAAACACAGCGAGGAATCTGGTCCTCTCAGTATAGCAATAACGAAGACAAAAGGGTTAACTCAAAACTTCAGGCTAAGAATTAGAAGCTGAAAAACGTTTGTTCTAAATTATGAAATGTAATGTTAAGAACAAATTAACTCTAAACTGAATGAATCCTGGGGCAGCTGGGGTTTTCCTGGCAGCTGAGAACCCCTGCGTTACAGCTCACCCTCACAAAAGTGACTGGCTAATGCACTGAGGTGCAGGGACAGGAACAAGGGGTACCCATTTCCTTCAGGTATTAACAGATTTTAATGTGAATTCTATGACTTGTTTTAGAAAAGTGTAATTCACATTACTATGAAATAGTGTACTTCTTGACTTTTTGGCCAGTTTCGGGAAGAACTACTAATTTGGGGGGAGGGTGGGAGGGGTGCATGTGGATTTACTTTAGCTGTCCAAAAGTTTCATTCCTGGGGTTTTCCTGAACAGCACTGGGAGTTGAACACCACCAGGATGGAAACAACAAAAAGAAGTTACAACTGTTTCAATGATGATCAAACTGATTTTAAACAAATCCCTCCCAATACAGATAAGTCTCGTTACAGTAATATTATCCATGCCTTTTTAGAGCATTTGACATTTACACTTCACTGTTGGATGAAGCATAAAAAAAACGCACGTAAAGACTTCCCTTTGTAGTACTCTGGATCACGTCATGATTGCAGACTTCAGGAAACAGAGCATGGAATATGATGGTACTCTGAAGTGACAGCACTTCAAAGATACGCTTCGCTCTAGCCCATGGTATCTAAGGGAAATATCACTCCATTATGGAAAACTTTCAGAGAAGCAGAACTCTTACTAAAGAGTGTAGATTAAAGGATGGGTTTAGAACCTATTAAAAAAGCTAATTATTTGCTGTTAAACTTTTCAGAGCTAAGCAGGAACATGTAGCACACAGAAAAAGCAAATGTAACGTTTAAAAAAAGTTTACCTTCTTTCTAGTAAAATCATAAAGCAAAGACTCAAGTTGACTACTGAACGTTTATTGATAAACAGCATTTCCTTTTTGAAACCAGAAATTTTATTAAGTTAATGTGGTAGAAGTACATAAGCCTTTGTGGACTTTAAGACAATTCACACAGGCGCTTTTGGTGAGGAAACTATATTCCAGACTAGGGGCACAGTCCCCACTTTCTTTGTTCAGCTTAACGAGTGTTCACCTGCAAGGAAGTGTTCACACAATCAGGCACAAGAAGGCCACACGATATATAACAATTACTTCTCTTCTGCTTAAAGATCCCATTTTATTGGTCACTTTCTTAACACCTCCCTTTAAGGTGTACAGTATGCATAACGCATTTTATTGTGTTCCAATTGCAGTTATGAGACAGCCAAATGGTCTAATAGCGCGTAAACTGAGATGACTACACAATACTTCTGTTTTGAAGGACAGCAAGTTAGATGACAGTAACTATCCTGATGCTTGTGACAAAAAGATGAAACAAAACATGACGTGATCGCTACTCACCACATCATCAATCTTAAGAATACTGCGCACAGTTTCCGTAGCAAGAGTCAATGCACTCAAAGACACTAGCAGCGGCTGGACTACCAGCTCCTCCAAGATGTTGGAAATGCCACCCTAGGAGAACAAGTAGCTGTTACTTTGTGCCAGTCAGACTCCAGTCAGATTTAGCAAGTGGTTTTTTTTAGTAAAATCTTGAGGACAGTCAACTCCAAACTAGACTATCAAAGGCCTTGTACTCTTCCATCCTCAACAGGAATATTATGGTATGCACCTTCTGCCCCCAAGCACTTCACATATCCAGTCAAAATTAGCCAAGAGGAAAGACAAACACAATTACACCAGCTTAAACACGGTGACAATTAGAAGAAGCTAACCCACTGTGCTGCTCTAACATATGAGTGCCTTCCACTGCAGTGGATCTACCTTTGTAGCTGAAATAATGTTTTTGAAGAAACACATGAAGTTCCTTGTCCTGCGGGTATGGCTTTTAAGTATCTGCTATTATCGATACTCAGGATAAGCTGTTAAAGCCTAAACAAGCTAGAATCTACCTCAACACTAATTTTAGGGGGAATACCATCATGAGACACAAACTCGCCCTCTCCTGTGTTTAGCCCTAATGCTAAGCATTTTCCTTTTAATGCCCAAGTATTTTTTTTAAAGCTGTGCTATGCATATACAGTTCCTTGTTACCTTTCTGACATTAATGCCAGCTGTTCTCTCTCCTTGAGCATGTCTGTTTCTCAGCTCTGTTACTGTTGAAATAGGATTGAGACCCGCGTTTTCAGCCAGCGTGGACGGTATGACTTCCAGTGCGTCTCCATATGCACGGACGCAGTACGAGTCCATACCCCTCAGAGTGCGAGCGTACTCATTCAAGCGCAGTGCCAACTCTATCTCTGGTGCTCCACCTCCTGCAATTAAAGCTCTGAGGACAGAAATTAAAATAAAAACCCATTTTACCTAAGTCCATAAATTACTAGCTGTCTGCATTATTCATCTAACAAATTATTCTAATCAAATGGAGACATTACCTTTTCTTAACTAAGCATCTTATGACACACAGGGCATCATGAATTGAACGCTCAGCTTCTTCTAGAACAAGCTTGTTGGATCCACGTACCATGATGGTTACAGTTTTTCCAGGGTTTGTGCAGCCTGTGATCTAAAACATAAGGCCAAATAACAGGACTGAAAAAAAAGTTGTGCAAATACCAACCGAAGTCTATTTTTGTGCAAGTTTCTATAGTAGCACTCAGGTCTGGCTAAGTAAAGCCACTACACTTCCCAAGTCGGTGGCTACTCAGGGATTAGAAGTAGGTATTTAATATAACAACTCCAGTGGTAAAAAAAACATTAAAGTTAGCAGTTATTATGAAAGTAACTGGCAAATGTTAAGTAGGTATTAACAGTCTGTCACTCACCTTCACTAGTTTCCCAGAACCGTTCAGGTTGACCTCCTCTGCCAGCTCAGCAGACCCCAGCATGTCAGGAGTAAACTGGTCAATGTGGGCAACAGGCTTAGTTCCAATTGTCTAAAAAAGTCATGGGAAATCCCAATAATCCAGAACATGAACTGGAGAGTCAGCAAGCATACTGCATAACATACTTCTGCATATTACAGTAAATTGCAGTTAGAACTATGGCTTTTACATCCGCCCCTGATCTTTCTAGAAGTGTGACTGCTCAACAGAGCAGAAATGGCTTTTAGGGAAATATCTGCTCTTACACTATAGTCAGAAGACGAAACTTGTGAAAGTGTCATAATAAACTGGCACTGGCTGGGCACTTATTTTTGGGGTAGACTTAAACACCGCTGCTACTTTAACAGCCATTTATATAACTCACTTTACCTTACATATAAACTCAATGTCATCTCTTTCAATGTCTTTAACCACCATGATCTTCATTTTGTTGAGAAAATGGAGGGCTAGGTCATTAAGAGCATCCCTAAAAACAAGAGGAAGTAGTCAGCCCACAGTGCTATTGTAGTAACCAGGTCATACCAGCCAGTGGCATGCTTCTTGCTAGCAGCGCTGAAATTGTTCAGACTACGAAGTAGGGATGTCTTTAAGCTCAAAATACAGACAACACTACTGTCTTTTAAAGGTACAGTCGCCGTTATGGCCAGTCTGACGCTCTGCCAAGTATGACTTCTAGTATTTGGCTTCAATTTTCCAGGTATTCCAAACAATTCCAACTGTTCCCCCCAAATACACAATAAGCTAGTATATCGGTATTAACATACCGCAGAATAGACTTCTGAATCAGCAGCACATTGCATCCAGCCTTCTTAATTTGCTTAACTAAATTTAGAATATAGGCTCTCTCTTCACGCAGTACTCTGTCCATTTGAGCATAATCAGAAACAACTATTTGGTTGTCCATCTATAAAAAAAAAAATCAGAAGAAAAAGAGAAAAGCAAGTATTATGAACAACTGCTGACTTTAAAAGCAAGTGACAAGTTGTTCCACATTCTTTAACTTAGGAGCCTGTAATTCAAAGCAAGTAAGCATGACAGTAAAACATGTCTTATGAGAGATTGTTTCAACGATGAGGAATACTGGACTTCTGAACTATTTTCTTTCTTATCCCTACTACAAGTTCTTTAGGATTTACAAGTATCTCTGCATTACCCAGCAGACCTCCGGCATAGCTCTGGAATAGAGCTGTCATCACATCATCTTAAAAAAATGTGTTATCATTACATTTGCATCTCCCACGTGCTACAGCAAAAGGTTTCGCTCTACTCATAGTTCAACTCACATCTGTCTTTGGAGAAGACAAGCAGAACTGAATGAGGCCAATTTTGGCTTTTTCCACTCTGGTTACACTGGTATTTGCCGCCTTCTGAGTCAGGACTAGTCCTTCAACCAGTTCGCAATCGTCAATTGTGCCTCTGGAAACAAAACCAATCCATGACTCCAGCGCTTTGGGAAGCTGATTTCACAGACACAAAACTCATCCAGGTACAAATTGTTTCTTACCCCAACTTCTTAACAATTTTAATATCTCTGAGGTCCACACTACTAGATGTCGTTGGGTCAATCACCTTCATCACCGCATCCACACTCATTGGAGAAAGTAAACTAGAATACTGACACACAACCTTAGGGATTTAATAGCAAAGAAAAGGTGAGAGATTTAACACTGCTACACAGTAATTTAACAATAATATTGTCATTGTATTTTAGTGTTTGACTTCTGAATTTTGAAACAAAGTTCTTTTCCCTCCCTGTCCATCCGCCAGATGTCTTAATATGTTATCTTCTTAATTGCTACTCCATTTAAGGGAAAGAGCAGCTAAGTAGGTGGGAAAACATATGCGCTTAGGGACTTACGGAAGAATCTTGAATTTCTCTTTCTTACAATCTTAAAAGAAGACTTGGGAGAGCTTCCCGGATTATTCTGCTGGAAGGGAAACTAGCGCACTTCTCCAGATTTAGATGCCGTTTCAGGAGTTTTTGCCACGTGACTAAGAACTGCCTACACAAACTGCCGGCAAAAGCTCTCAGTATCCCACCTGATTTTCCCATTGCTGTTTTCAGCTGAAGCTTGTTTTTTCACTTACAGTCAACATCTAAGGTCACAAAGTATTTCAGACTGAAATTCAGTTGCACTGCTTCGATTTCATCTGAATCAGCCATGGCCTTCTGAAGTCAGTCTAAGAGAAGGTAACTAATGTATGAAAACCAACTAGGTTTGTGATGTGCAGGGTATTCTTTGTAAGTGAACGGTAGCAAGAACTGGGAAAAGTCAAAGGCTCAACTAGTCTGGAAGTACAAAGTTCAAGTATTCGTTGCACCTTTGAATTCAGCGAAGTAGTTGCACTATTCAGCAAGGTTTCTCTGTCACTCAGCTCAACCGGCTTCGCCATGTTTGTCAGTACTTCAATGCTTTTATCCAAAGCTTTCTGGAATGACTCTGAAATGATGGTGGGGTGAATTCCTGTAGACAGTACAAAAAGGTTGTCACACAGTCGTGCTTTCAAACCAATGCTTTCGTGTTGTTCTTTCCTCACCCTTTCTTTCCATTTTAAGGTTAGAGAGACTCTCATGTCAGAATAAACTGAAGACATTTCAGCAAAATGCATTCCGCCTGAGTATACGACCTCCCTTATCACTTTCCAGTGTTAATGCTGAAGAAAAAAGCTGTAATGTTCCCACCAAATTGTCCTCACACACATACAGCTCATTTCCCTGCGATGTCTGACATCCCAAACACACTTTCTCAAAGTTTTGTTTACCTTTGGCATTCTTAAATCTGTCACTGTTCGGATAATACCCGAGAGAAGCCTGAAAGTGATTTTATTTCAGATTTTCAAGACTGTTTTCCCACAGTTGTGTATGAAGTACCCAATTTCTCTTAAGTGTGTGATATACGCTTTATCTTTTCAAAGCAGGCAATGTACGGGCAAACGTTAGACAGGCATCTTCTAACTACCTCTTATAGTAGAGGATGGCAGGCTGCTGGTCCAGTAGTACCACCAGTACTCGGACAGGAATTAAATGCAAGTGAACCCTTGGCAGGGGCCAGAAAGAGGACAACAATCAAAACGGTGTGTATTGAGATGAGGCAAGTGTAACAAAAATCGCTACAAAGTCCAGATCTGAGACAGAAATGCACTCCGCAGGTGCAATCATCATTGCTCTACTTCCAGCGCACGCAGAAGCTAACCTCCTGAACTGCACGGAAGCAGACTAAAAGAGAACATTCTGAGCTAATGGAACAGAACCTACACTAACTATTGTGTTCCACAATTCATGTCTTTTCCTGACCAGAATTTCTCAAGATTGCTATATTCTAAGTGATGGGAGGTGATAAATCTGCTGAGTATAAAATACCTGTAGAATCACTGGTTCCAAATTTCATTTATACCTTCCTACGCTATCTGTCTGTCCACACAAGAAGTACAAGTATAACCGAGGTGAGTTTTTGCAAGTGAACATTTGTCACACCATCTAGGCACTATCTCCTCTATCAACAGTAATGGATTATATTAAAAATAAAAACCTAAAATGGATTTTTAATCAAAACTGCAACAAGTGAAACCTGAATGTGAAAACTCAAGTCACATTTCAACTGGAAACAGCTACTTTAAGCTTCCTCATACAGATGCAAGTGGATAGAGGACTTAACTATCCACTTAACTAACTTAACTAATGCCTCCAGGCACGTTTTTATATTAAATTTATATATATTTACCTTTTTGAAGAAGTCTGGAACAGGCATCCAAAAGAGCTCCCGCAATGACAACAACGGATGTAGTGCCATCACCAGCTTCAATATCTTGTGCTTTTGACAGCTCTACCAACTAAATGACAAATCAGGCAAAAGTTTATACATAATGCTACTTAGTTGCAAACACTGACAATTACAGAAAAAGGAGATAGCAAACACTGCAGCACTACTGAAATCAACCTTGGTATCAAGACTAATCACGCCTTTTCTAATGTGAACCTTTCACACCTTGCTTTCCATACTTGTACACCTATTTGGCAAAGTACAACTACTGTGAAACAGATCCCTTACAGAACCAAAGCAGCTTTTCTGCCAAGCTTAAAGCTGATTACACCTACCTAACAGGTCTACCTTTTCCTTTCCTGGAGGAGGGTCATGAGAAGCTCATTTCCATCTCCAACTGCAACCAAATCTAGGAGGTCTGCATTTAACTTCTCAAAACACTAGTGCATCCTCAGACCACCTGACCCTGATGCAATTCATTCCCTTCTTTCATTCTCTTCTGTCCTAGCAGTTTAGGACATTGTTGACCTTTCTTCAGACGAGAGAAGGTGGTTTGGGCTAGATTCTTGCATGTCTTAAAACATGTCCAGAGGAATTGGGTATAAGGAATACCAGATAAGAAATAAAGACCTGGAGCTCTTCAACACATCTTACAATCCAAATAAATGTTCCTGGAGCATGCTGCGCAAAACTTCTTGCTCTATCACCAGTGGGTAATCCTCCTCAAATCCACACAAAATGTTACTTCGCTTTTTTTTTTTGTCCTAGAAATCAAGCTCTAAACAATGGAAAAAAAAACGCCTACCATTTTGGCTGCAGGATGCAAAACCTGCATTTGTTTCAGAATAGTAGCACCATCGTTAGTGATTGTCACATCTCCTTTAGCATCCTGAATCTGAGAAGGAACAGGAGAAACACAGTTCTGATCAGTAACTACAATTCTTTAATTTAATTTGATGCTCCATGTACACTGTTTTTCCTGATGACATTGCTTCTCAAATCGAGATGTGTCTTTAGTTCACTCTTTCCCTTAAATAAATGAAATCTGGAAAAGAAGCTCAAGGCAAAAGATGGCATCCCATACAAAACATGTTGACTTTATAGTATCTCCAGTAAGCTTCACGTTTTAAAGATTTAAGTATAAGGTTTACCATTTTATCCATTCCCTTTGGTCCAAGGCTTGTTCTAATTGCATCGGCAACAGCTAGGGAGAGAAAAAAATGCTTGCAAGTCGATCTACAGAACTACAAGCACTCACTTCATCGCTCTAAGCATTTATTCCGAAAAGAAAGCACCTCCCAGTATTTAGCAGTTCCCAGTTATTTCGCCCGCGCTAAATCACCCTCAGCAGTGGAACGATATAAAGTGTTGCAGTATCAGGAACGACTTCCACAGCTCTTCTTTTCAAAAAATTAACGCTCGATCACTGAATTAGAGCCATTTTAAAATTAGGTCAAACGCCAAACACGGCACCCCCAGCACGCACTGGCCCCGTCCCCGGAGTTTCCTGTCTTTAAACATCACACGAGCACCCCCCGCTAACACAAAACCCAGCTCGCATCGCTGCTTCCCGAGCGGCCCGCGGGAGAGGGCCGATGGCCGTCTCCCCTCAGCACAAAGGGCCAGGCCGGGCCTCACCTTTGCCGGCGGAGATGTTACTGAAACGGATCTGGGAGGGCTTGTCCCGGTCCTGGTAAGTGCCTTTGGCCCGGTTCCCGGCCCCGCCGTGGGCTTTGGCCCCTGCGTTCTCCGGCATCGCCACCGACGGGCACGAACGGGCCCCGCAGTAACAACCGCCCCGCCGGGAACCTTCCAGAAAGCACCGCCACCACCCGCGGACACCACCGGGTCTTTCCGCCCGGCGCCAGGCGTGGCCTCATGCAGGGACTGCCCGCTGCGCGCCTGCGCCCTGGTAACCGAGAAGGGAACCGCCTGTCTGACGGCGAACGGCACGGACACCTAAAGGCTCTCGCCGCCGCTAGTAGACTAAGCCGCGCGGGGTCCTCGCGCAGGTTTCTTGCCCAGCGGGGCTCCCGGGGCTCCGTGGCGCTGATGCCGCTGAGGGGCGGCGGGGGTGAAACGTTAAGGCGGGAAGCAGCATGTGGGCGGCTCGTTGTGCGCTGTGGGTGACAAGTCCAGGCTGAGGCCTCCCCGCCACCTTCCCTGAGGGGGAGCCGGGGCACAGAGGCGCTGGCCCGCGGAGGAAGGGAGGGCGGAGGAAGGGAGAGGGGTGCGTGTGTCGCTTCACCTATGAAGGGGCTGGTGGAAGGGTCCTGCTGGCAAAAGGGCCTTGCTGGGTGAAGGTGTAACTTTTCTTGAGGGGTAACTTTCCTTGCATTGTGACCGTGCAGTCACTTGGTCGGTCTTACATGTCACTGCACAGCCTGTGTGAAATTCAGCTACGTTAGAAATGTTTGACGGGTGACTGTTACAAAGCAGTTAATGTTAGTTCCACATGAACCACTAGCAGTGGGAGTGTAGCTGTAGTTGTAACTTGTCCTCTCTGGTCTGACCCAGGGCTAAGCAGGCCTAGTCTTTTGCCTTTATCCTGGTGTGGCATCTTGCAGGTTTTTTTCCTGCCAAGACCAAGACCTCCTATGCCATCCCAGCTGCTTTAAGTAGGTTTTGAGCACCTGGTGGTTTTTAGAATTTGTTACCAAAAAGGATTTTAAGCAGCAGCTTTATCGAAAGTGAAGTTAGACAGGCTGGAATTGCAGGAAAAGAACAGAAACAATGTATATTTTCTTGTAACACCCTGATCTTCCCATGTGTCTGAGGGACTCTTACTTCAGCTTGTATCACCATTATAAAAAGGGAGGCTTTATTATACATAAAAATAATGCTAGAGTTGAGAGATAGCTTATGCCTCTTAGGATGATCTTGCCTTAACTGCTGTGTTGATGTAAGAAGCTTCTATATGCTTGTCTTTTTTGGGATTTCTGAGTAGCTAGTTAAATTGTTTTCTTCATCTTGAACCGAGTAGAAACACAATACAGTTTAGATGCAAAGCACATACATGAATCCACAAAGTGAATTAATTTTATACCGTGTTCAAAATAAGACACAAAGTAAGACACAGCAGCTCAAAAGAGCTCTGACTGAAAGACAAATGCTCAATATCTAAACCATATAATTTTTATGGCACTTCTCCTTCTGACTGGATGTGAAAAGTCAGGATTACTAATAAGGCAGTGCCAGTAAAGTGCTCCCATATAGAGACTGCTGTAGAAGAAATGTGTCCCTGTGCTAGTAATGTTCTGCTTTTGTAAGTGGGTGGTAAGAAACAGGCAAAGGATGTGAGTTCTTGAGCTTGTTTTTCCATTTCCAAGGATCTGCATCTATATCAGGAGCTCAGTGCAAGTGAAACATATCCTCATGGTGAGCAGTTTTCTAGTGCTAGCAACAGCTTTGTATAGTGATGCATAAAAGTCAAGCATTCAGGCGGTTCTGTTGTCAGAAACAACATAGGAAAAAAGACTCCATAGTCAAATGTTTTCATCCTCTCTCAACCATTTTTAACAATTGATTTTGAATTTTTTTCGCTGAACTTATGCACCATTCAAAGATGGCTACCTGCTCTTCGTCTGTTGGAGGCCATTTATAGAGAGCAGGTTTTGGAAGTGAATGATCTTTGCCTTTTTGTATTTAATTTTTAACAGGCAGAGAAGAAAACAGTTTTAAGTATAAAGGTAGAGATACATCCAGGTCATAGGCAGGGGAAAGGTCTACTGGTAAGAGCCCTGACCTGGATTTCTATCACCTTCAAAATTGTCAGAAACATATCGTAAATGACCGAGATTATTTGGGTCTCTGACCCTGATCGTAAAGTACATCAAGCAGTGATGGCAAGAGTACTAAATCCTGGACATTTAACACTAATGCAATGCTAAAGCTAGAGTCAGTAGAGAGCCAGGCTTTTAAAAGAGCTGTTGGGGTAGGTTTGTGTGCTTGTTGCCTCTGGTTAGGAATCATTTAGAGTTTGTTGTGGTATCACGGGAGGTTCCTGGTTTCTCCGGTGTGTATGTCATGAGTGGTATAGCTACATTTAAGGGTATTGTGTAAATTTAGGCAGTGGCAAATGTTGCTTCTGTGGTGCTGAACTGGCTTTGGGTTTGGTTATGCCAGAAAGCGGCACAAAGGATCCGTTTTTTTGGCAGGAAAACGCAGATCGTGTGCTACTACCATCAGTGAGCATGTGCTGCTCAATGCTGCACTAGGATTAGGAGCAAGGTTTTTTCAGGATTTTGAAGGAAATGGAGGTTAGATCTGATGCTGTCACAGCCAGCTTATTACACATAGCTCTGTGTTTGGCAAACTGAGAGTCTTTAATGTTGAGAATAATTAGGGGTTGGAGTTTGTTCCATTGCTGGGTGGTACATCACGAGCTGCTGAGCTAAGTTTAGGCCTGCTGTGGTTAGCGGCTACCTTCCTGCTAATAATTTTGGTCTGGCAGGATTGCTTCTCTAGAGCTGAGCAGAGTTAAGATTAAGGAGTCTGTAAACGTTAATCCATGCAATCAGGTTTGCACTGGATGTAAAAGGAGTTGTCTGCATAATTTAAACGTTGTCGCCCACTGCTGCCTCCTTCTGTGTCCGATAGAAACCCCTTGGGCAGGGTTTGGTTTGATCTAATGTCACTGCAGGTTTTAAGGTGTCACTGGGTGGAGACTTGGAGTCTGACCTAGAGTGCATGTTGTGTTTTATTACTTGGTTTGTGTCTGCTATCTGTAATTTAGATGAGCAGATATGTAAGGCTATCAAGCTGTTGAGTTTTGCTTAGGGCTTTGGCTACCGCTCAGTTTTTTTGCTTCATTCTATTTGAAATTATTTTTTTCTTTTCACCAGTGTGTGTTTAGCGGCAGCCTTATGGTCAGGCTTCCTCGTGCAATGTCCCACTGACCTGCAGGTCTGTTGTTAATGTTGATCCAGGCAGAGGGCAGTGGAGTGACAGTTCTCATGTATTCATAATTTGGTGTTGCTTGTGGGACAGTTATCTGAGATGGCTTAACATCAGTCAGACTTGCTGCTGAAGTTCAGCTTCATGTCAGGGTGAAGGCTGAAGTTTCAGACAGAAGACCCAAAGGACCAAATTTGTTGTTAGGTCATGTTTAGAGCCAGCACTCATGTTTAGAACACAGATACCTTCCAGACTTATTTTAGAGCTGAGTTTAGACTCAGAGTTGCCTGTACATTATACTGTTTTTCTTATATCATAATTTCTGGCTGTTCTGACGTTTTCCAGCATTTCCAAGGAGCAGTGAGACGATAATAAATGATATGGAAAACACCCACACACATGATCCTTGGGTTGTAATATTTTTTTTTTCTTAGCTAAGTTTCTTGAAAAATTAAGATTTGTGCGCTTAGTGCTCTGTCCTTCAAATAGGACTTGGACCTATAGCCAATTTTGACTAAATGTGGTAGAAACTCTGTGTTTTCTGGCTTTGTGTAAATAGGCAGCTGCACAGAGAAGAGGGATTTTTAGTTAAAGCCACACCGAGGATGGAGCTCAGTCCTTCTGGGATGTTTGTTGGTGGCACACTGTTTCTGTGGCTTTTGAAGTTTTATTTTACTCAGGCAGAGGCAATGAACTGCTATCAACATGAACTTTTTTGATAGTCATTCTTGTACAAGGTGCTTGTGATTCTGGGCAGATCATGTCACCTCTGTCTCTTGATTTTTCTTCCCCAACTATTTCCAGTCTGGTGAATTTAGACGATAAACTTTTAAACTAGCTGTTTGTGCAGCATCTTGTCAAATGGAGTCCTAATATCAAGTGGACCTCACTAATTCTCTTGCAATACGAGCAGCATGAACAGCCCTCACAGCATAAATAGTCCTGAGCCCTCAGAGGCATCCTTGTTTCTAACACCACATCAATGTGTTTTTCTGGAGACTGCTGCGGAGGAGCACATCTGTGTTTGATTTTTGCATGCTTCCATGAGGAGGCTGATAAAGCTAGCAGGTATGCTGTGGGCTCCCTGCCTTGGCTGCATCATCTCCCAGCTGGCCTCTTAAATGCCCTTCATGCCTCTGGTCAGGGGCAACTCTTAAAAGCAGGCTCCCTTCTGTCACCGAGGCAGATCAGCCCGAAGCACCTTATCCTGCTCCTCTGGGCTTTCCCACCCACCCGCTTCTGCCACCCAGGACAGGGCTCTTGGTGACTGCTTCTCTAAATGGCTTTTGTTACGCTGAAGACAAGGTGGTGTCTCTCTGTTCCCTCACAGCTAGCAAAGCCTTTGCCTGAGTGGGTTCTGGCCCTTAGCTGGGTTTTTTTCTTGTATGGAGGGTCAACTCCTTTTCCCAGCGTGTTGCTGCTTCCTGGGAGACTCCAAGAGACTCAGTGACTGATTTTCAAATACTGAGTTAGTGATGGAGCAGCAGGCATTTATGCCATGACACCCAGGGGATGCACCCACAGGCACCATTGCCTATTTTGGACTTCCTTTGCTTGAACTTGGTTCTGTAGAAAGAAGAAAAACATTGACAAATGAATGGAGAATGTTCTTAGGAATGCAGATAACAATTTTTTCTCAGGAAGAAAAGCCAGAAAAAAATTGCACAAGCTGTTTCAAAAGCATGTTTAAATGCTCTCTGCACTTCCCCCAAGTCAACATCCTCTCATAGAGAAAGAGGATAACAAGTTGAGCTGCAAAACAGTAAGTGGATTACTAGTTACAATTTTTTTTTATAATGGGTTGGCTTTTGTGAGCTTTTAAAATTGTTTCGTAGATGTGTGGGTATCCCAGTCACACTGCCAAAGGTTCATGCCTGGAGTTGGATTTGCTGTTGGGTGAAAACAGAAAGAGGGGGAGGAACAACCAGGCAGAGCAGAGGTGGGCAACTTTCTAACATGGCTTTATGCGTGGGTGGGAAAGTTTCCGTTTAGCTCCCTGGTTGCTCTTCTCACTGCCCCAGTCCCAGGCAGCACTGTAAGAGCCGGCTCCGCTGCTTGTGTCAATCCACACCAATGAAAATATGGGAAACGTCCAAACTTATTATCTGTTGTGTTTGCAAGAATGACAGCTCTGTTTCTGACGGTGGGGAATGGGGGTGACATTTTTTTCTGCAGCTATACTGGTATTATGTAGAAGCCAGAAAATGGGCTTCAAGATAACTTTGCCCTATTGATTGAAATACTGCTTGCTTTTTAGTGTTTACTTTTGAAATTGGTAGGTGCAGCTACAATAAGAAATCTGGCCTGTATAATGTGGTGATTCATTTTTTCTAGAAGTTTACATTGGTTTTAAGAACTAGCAATAGGCAGTGCTTTCGAAGAAAGGTTTTATACTGCAATACTTTGAAAATACTGTGACTTACTCAGAGGTGCACATTTGAGGAATTGTGATTTTACCTGTTCTTGGGCTGCAGCAGCTATTTAAACAAGAGTTCCGTGTGGGAATACAGTGGGGAACTTTTTTATCCAAGCTGGAATTTTTGAAGTACAGCAGAATAAAGCCATTAGCTTTCTTAACTTGAAAATTATTTCAGAGTGTATATATACATATAATACATCCAAGGAAGAGTGGTTGTAGCTTAGCACAAATAACAGGAGAAAGCAAAGTAAGAGAAGCACCGATTCAAGCAGAGAATAAAAAGACAACAAAGTAGAGAGTAGAGTTGGCCATTACTAAAATGGACTCTGGTGAAACTATAAAGTGGTAGTGGGGAAAAAAAAAAACTTCTGCCCCTGAAGCACTGATACTTACCATAGGTGTCAATAAATAAAAATCCCATGTTTTGAATGCTGCTGCTAAATCTTATGCATCCCACTTGTGAAAGGGTAGTGTGCGATCGGGCAAGAGAGGCACTGCCCCTTGCTGGGGACTCTGCTTTGGGACAGTTCATTAGCCCAGATGAAACTGGACTGTTGAAGGTCATTTTAAGTTGGAGCGAGTGGAGGATATGGGAGTGGGACTTCTATATTTGGCTCCCAGGGAGGGCACTTTTAAAGAATCAGAGGCTCCAGCTGTTGCCTTGGCTTGAAGGGGTGAAGGCCTGTGAAACTGATGGGAGAAATCAGTTGTGATAAACCTGCACTTCACAGTGGGGAAAGATTCAAGAGACTCAGGTTGACATGAGGTTGCGCTTCCAGGTAGTGTCAGGTTGGAGTGTCCCTTGGTCACTGACCCTCAGGGAAGTAAAATCCTCTAACTAGCAGATCTTCTTCTGCTAAGCTTTGTGGCTTTCTAGTTAGGTGTTGCAGTGATGCTGAACTACAATGTTGTAAAGGGTAGTTAGACGTATCCTCTCAAAATCTCATTTTAAATTGTGTCCTGTTGCTTTGGAATAACTCATAGTTAAGCTGGAAAAATCTGTATTTTCAGTTGCAGTATCTTGTTTGTCCTCCTCCTCTAGAGCCAATCTTCAAGACTATCTAAAATCTATTCATGAATCTCTGTTTCTGGTAATACCAAAGACCCCAGTCAAGGTCTCTTAGACCTATGTTGTACAAACACAAGAGGAGTATATGATATCTGCCCCAGTCTGGAATAATAAGAGTCAAAGACTGCTCGCTTCAAATGAAGTTAAAGTATCATCTGCGGCTGTTCACTAGACCTTCCAGAAAAATGCAGGAAAAAATAAACTGGAACTAGATATGAAAAACTAAGAAAGGACTGAACTACCAGGATATGAAAATGGAAGAGATTTTCAAAGCCATAGGTGATGCTATCCGAGTTTTTCATTTGCAATTTGCCTCTATTGTGAGTTTTGAGTCATGGGGCTCAGCCAAGCTCCAGAGAGGCATGGCAGGAATTTGCAGTGAGCATCTGTCCAATGATGGTGTCATTCTCAGCACTGGTGTAGGGCAAAGGACAAACTTGCAGGAAAAGGCTGAAAGCCCATAGTGGTCAGGATGGCACAGACTACCTTATGCATGTATGAAATGAAAGCTCTTATGACATCAGACAGAAGAAATTTACCATAATAAAAACATGACTATATGCTGAAATTTTGTTCCAAAAAAGAAAATGCTTGAGTTAATTTCTCAGGCTAAATACTGTAGATGGTAAAGATGACACAAAGATCTAGGTCTTTAACAAAGAACCAG
>Ga0181612_171774_pt1 | contig 16809 bp, 15 predicted proteins | sample HoacroProtozoa21_FD_119630 | JGI IMG/M metagenome (GOLD analysis project Ga0181612, IMG submission 119630) | Hoatzin crop microbial communities from Cojedes, Venezuel. Combined Assembly of Gp0051906, Gp0051904, Gp0051908
ACAGGCTGCCCAGGGAGGTTGTGGAGTCTCCTTCTCTGGAGATATTCAAGACCCGCCTGGACAAGGTCCTGTGCAGCCTGCTGTAAGTGACCCTGCTTCGGCAGGGTGGTTGGACTAGATGACCCACAGAGGTCCCTTCCAACCCCTACTATTCTGTGATTCTGTGATTCTGTGATTGTAGCACCCAACTAAAGCTGCAAACAGAGTTGTATAACACTATTCTTAAAAACAAGCTATGATAGCCTAAGATGCTCTTTAATTAACTTTAAAGCTGTTTGCTAAAAAGACCACATTTTTCAGTACAGTGGAACACAACTCAATTAGAGAGTAGTTTGGTTTGTCAGTTTTCCTGAGGCATAGTAGGAAATCCTTTGTTGCACTGCATGTGTGCATAAGCTGTGCCTTCGCTTCGCAAAACAGACCTAACAAAACATGACAACTGAGTCTTGCTGCCGAAAAGGACTTTAAATGGGCTTGTATCTGTACAGCTCTATTTACCATATGTCATATTTAGATACCTTAGGCAATACAGTACCAATTTTTAGCTTTGCATCCCTGATATCATATTTGAATCTTACATTTATGCAAAGGGGGACTAACTTCCCACCCTGGGGAGAGATAGTTGCATTGGCTTCTTGCTGCATTTTAATGCCTTTAAATGCTGTTCACTTTGAACCCCAGTTTTAACCTACTGTTACCTCATTGCGGCAGGTTGAAGTTACACAGGACAGTTCCCTTAGCGAAGAATCAGCCACAGTGACATGTGGTATCCTGTCTGGAGACAGAGCACATAATACCTGACAGACCCCTGCTGTTAAACATTTCATAAAGGAGACCAAGGAGGCAGAGATTTTCAGGTGAAGTCACACAAAATGTTGGCACCTGCAACTTAAAGCAGCGCGGCCCTTTAAAATTCAAGTAGCCAATTTTACGAAGTGGAATCCAAATGCCTGAACTTGCTTCCCAGGTCCCCTGGGCAGTGCCAGGACAGTTACTCTCTTCAGGGAGTCACTGCCAAACTGGACATGGAGATGATTTGAACTGGCCATTAATAAACAGTAGGCACAGATATGTGCTGAAACAAATACTCCCTTCTAAAGCGTAAGTGCTTGAGTCCATGTTGCAGACATACCTCTTGTGGCTCCAGATCCAGTGCCCTCTTGAGAGAGGATAGCCAAAACTTTCCTTTCGTGAAGGCAACGGGCAAGTACTGTTCCTGTTTGTAGCATATCGGAAGAGGCCAGCTGTTTACAACAATAGGATAAAGGCTAAACCCAGAAGAGCAAGGATGGAGCTCCATCAAAGGATGGAGCCCGAGATGGACCAAGCAGGTCCTGGTTCCCTAAAGGTGTATCTTCTACAAAAGACTGGGAGTGCAAAGAAGACCTACTCCTCAAATCAAGTTGAAGGCAGATGTCTCTGTAGAAGGACATGTAAGTCACTAGATAAAGAAGAAATAATCTGGGGGAATCTGCCTGTAGCCCAGTGTTTCAGACACTCCTGTGCAAGAAAAACATTCTGGAGCCCTTACCACGTTGGCAGGAGAGTTGTCCTTCATGTTAGGTGGTCTTGGAATGATTGCAGGAGAAGTCTCAGGCACTGCAATACTGGATGTCTAGTCAGATATCCATACCTAATGCACTGTAAGTTCATACTTTCTCTTCCTTTACAATAATAAATGAGATTACAATAACAAACTTTCATTTTTACACTGTAATCTTTGAAAACTGCCACGTCAACATATTTCTGTCATTCAGAACTGGTCAGAATCAGTCTGATTTGTCTCCTTTTCCTTTTCTTTTCGCACAGTGGAATGTGTCTGGCTGTGTCAGCAATGGAAGCCTGGAGGTCAGATCTACACCTACAACCCTCTACTGCTTGACAAACAAAAACATCTCTGTAAGTCAAGGCTGAAGCATCCCTATTGACCTTTCAATGTATCCCAGGAATCACAACAGGGAGCAACATTGATGTAGATTACATCCCTTTTTATCCCTCTAAACTTCTAATATCAGCAGCTGTTACATACTGAAGGGCTTATTCATGCATAACATGATAAAAAGAGATAATGCCAAGTAATTTAAAGGAAAATTAAGTCTGTAACTCTCTATGTGACTCCTGAATCCTGACAGTTCCTCACATAAGAATAATAGTAGTCAGGTATTACCCTCAAATTACCTGTGTGCAAAATATTCCTCCCAAAAGAGTTTTAGATTTAAAACTCTTTAGAAAACAGTATCATTAGCACACAGATGAACTGTAATAGTGCTCAAATTGTTAATGTTTCAGGCCTTTATCTTCATGTAGAATTTCATTCTAAAGGGAAGAATGCTTTTCAACTTCAAGAAGCTTCTCCTTGTACTGCTGGTACTGCAGCTTTACAAGCAATCAATCCAAATTGCTTTGACACAGCGGACAAATGAAGAAGTATCTGAACGTAGAGACAAAAAAAACCATTGTCTTCTCCTTCACTCCTAGTCTCCACCAAGGGAGGGACAGGAGCTCAGCTCTGTACGAGTCAGCACCCTCCAGCCAGCTCCTTGGCTGCTGTAAGTCTTAAGGACATTGATGTTTCTTGGTCTCATTTATGTGAGCTGAAAATGCAACTGAAGCAGCAGCAAAAGCAGACTGAGAAATCCAGCTTAGTCTGCCTTGACCCACCCCCTGAGCCCCGCCGGTGACTCTTCCCATAGGGAGGATGGGGCTGCTGTCTGTATTTGCAGCCTGGCCTCCACCGAGTACTCCCAGACTTGAAAGAAGCTGAGAGAGAAGAGCTGACAGCAAGGTGGAAGAAATGGGAAAGTGGTTGGTAGGGTGTTACCTCCCCTCAGTGGAGATACATATACATCATAGGCATTAAAACATCTCTTGCAGCCGTGGCTCTGACCCTTTTTGCTTTAATGGGTAGATTAGAATAAGTGATATGATATATATAATATAACCTCTCTTCCTACTTACAGTCCTCTAAGTATTTCACTACAAAACCGTTTGTCTTAGAGACTGCCTGCTCAGCTAATGCTCAAGATCAGTTTATTTCATGTTAGAGAACAGAGACATTCATGATGGATCTGGTACTTGGCACCAACTTAAGAGGCACTACTTTAAGAGGAAAGCGAAAACAGAAAATGCTGCCTACTCATACATTATTAAAAACTCAAAAGCAGAATTGTCTTGGCTTTTGGAAACCTTTGTTGCCACCCTAAATTTACATTAGCTGATACAAAGGAATCGGTAAATGATCACAGCCAGTAAGGCTGGATTGCCCAGTTAATGGGGGATTTTGCCTGCATTAGCCTCCTCTGGCCCTAAAGGAAAAGCTGTCTCCACCAGTTCTATCCATCACCGAGAGGTAAATGTCTATGAAAAACCTTCTAACAGTCTAGAACATTTCTAATGGAAATAAACACTACTTTCTTACTCCATCCAGACAGACTTCTCACCTGTCCTTAGATGAGCCAATCCATTCAAGGCGAGCAATGAGCTCCGCAGCTTGTCTCCCGTCACAGCACATTTGATTTCTTGGCATTGGCACACTCTTTACACACTTTGAAATAATGTAATCCACCATCGCAATGTGAATTCAGTTCTGAGCCTGAAATATCAGTGTACATTTAAGAACCATAATCCATGACATAATTACCAAGATAGGAGTTAAAAGTATTGGAAAGGGGGCATATGGCCTTGAGAAGGAGAATTTTACAGTCCCAGCCAGACTTCTCAAGGAAATTAGTTTGCAAAAGGAATGCCCCTGTGAAACTATTAACATGTGTAGACTCTCATTTTAAAAGATAATCAAAGAAGAAGACAGAAGATAATAAAATATTCAGAAGAAGAGAGCACTGCACAGGGTCTTGAGAGAATATCTACAGCAATTCTCTACCTTGAATGGGGAATGACCATTATTTACTAGCCCTGGTGGGACAGGTCTTTCTCCTTCCCAAAGAGGACTTCAAGCATACCTCCCAGAAGAGCTGTGCTGCCACTCAAACCCCTGGCATGCCACCTTCTCCAGAAAATATAAAACACAAACAGGCAATTTCAATCATAAATGCCACAGCTGCTGTTAATGCTAATTTTTCTTCTAATATGATGGTACATATATATATATATACACACACAGTCCTACTACAATGTTCACAGTACCCAGGAGTCCTGCCTGCAAGGAGCAGGCTCTACTGGGGCATGTCAAAGGCTCTCGAAGAGCAAAAGAGTATATTACATTCTCATTTTCCTGAAACACACATGAAAAAACCATGATACTTTGATCCAATTTCATTCTTCATCTTATTTCACACACCAGAGAAAAAGAAATTAAATATTTAATCAGGTGGCCCAGTACCCCTTTTCAATGCAGCAGAATAGGCAGAGAAAAAAAGAAATGGGAACTACGCAAGGGAGAAAGAGGGTTCATAAAGTAAGCTCAATTTATAAAAGCATAGCCCAAATATTAATAGAGCATTCCTTCAAATTGCTTTAAAAATAATGTTAGGCTAAAAATTGAAATTGGAACACAGAGGTTGTGAATGTATCTGCAACGTGAGATCCCCACAAACCCAGATAAAACCTGAGGTGTTGGTGGGTAATTAATGGTCAAGTCTCACAATAAAATAATGAAAAAATAGAATCATTTAGGTTGGATGTGTGATGCTCCATTTTGGACTTAATATCATCCACCTGCCACTGGCAATCTCATAATTATAGAATCTCCTGATCTGGAAGGGACCCACGAGGATCATGGAGTCCAGCCCCTGACTCAACACCGGACAACCTGAAAGATAAATCAAAGCATCATAGAGTCCTTTCAGTTGGAAAAGACCCTTCAGATCATCGAGTCCAGCCGCAAACTGAACACTGCCATCTCCACCACCAAACCGTGTCCCTAAGCACACATCTACACATATTTTAAATACCTCCAGGCATGGAGTCTCAGGCACTTCCCTAGGCAGCCTGTTCAAAAGCTTGATAACCCTCTTGGTAAAGAGATTTTTCCTAATAGCCAGTCTAAACCTCCTTCGACACAGCTTTAATCCATTCCTTCGCATCCTATCACTGGAGCCCAGAGAGGAGGGATCAGCACCTCCCTCTCTGCTCCCTGTCCTCCAGTTCCTCCTGTCTATTCCTCACACCGCATGTACTAGTGTACAAACATTCCAGATGCGCTCCAGTGTACTCAGCACCTCGTGGAGCAGAGTGAAAGCTCTCGCCAGCACACTGTCCCTCAAACATTGTCATGTTGTCCCTTAGCTTAACACAAGCAAGCCCGAGTTTATCCCTTCGCACCTGCAAACCTCATTTAAAGCTCTTTCAATCAGCCCACTAATTTGTGAGCAAAAATACTTTTCTCCCATTGAGGACGCTGAATCTCGTCAGGGCCCAGCAGGCCTGGTGTCATGTAGAGCATCCTGTGACTGAAAAACCCCCAATTCTGCCAGTGACACCAGCTCAGAGACAGGTATTGACAAGTTGTGTCTGCCTGTTTCTTTCGATGTCGTTCCCTACAACCTGGCAGGACAGAGGAGAGTACTGCTTGTGCTCCTGACCCCTTTGCCAGTCTCCCCGAGGCCCTGAGGTCTCTTTAGAGCACCCCTGGGCTTCTCATCACGACTTTATTTGTACCCACATGAGAAAGCAAGAGCAGCTAGCATTCTGCGGGCCGTAAAAGCCTAGCAAGTTACCTGGTAACACCTTCAGCCCGAAGCAGAACGCTTCCCAAAAAGGCAGGTCTGCTCAGCAGACCAGGGGAGTAGAGACTGAATTCTTTCTTTTGCTTTGCCTGGGCCTGCAGCTTTTGCTTTACCTACTAAGCTGTCCTCTCTCAACCCACAGGTTTTCCCACTTTTACCCTCCAGGTCCTCTCCACCACCCTGCTGGGTGAAAGTGTGTGAGGAGCTGTTTGATGCCCAGCTGAAAGGGACCCACGAGGATCAGAGTCCAGCCCCTGAGTCCACACTGGGCAACCTGAAAGATAAATCATAGCATCATAGAATCCTTTCAGTTGGAAAAGACCCATAAGATCATTGAGTCGAACTGTTAATCTAACACTGCCAACTCCACCACTAAACCATGTGCCTAAGCGCCACATCTACACATCTTTTAAATACCTCTAGGCATGGTGCCTCAACCATTTCACCAGGTAGCCTGTTCCAATGCTTGATAACCCTTTCAGTGAAGACATGTTTCCCAATAGCCAAGCTAAACCTCTCCTGGCACAACCTGAGGCCGTTTCCTCTCTTCCTATCCCTCGTTACCTGGGAAAAGACAGCAACACCCACCTCGCTACAACCTCCTTTCAGGGTGTGTAGTGAGCAATAATGTCTCCCCTCAGCCTCCTTTTCTCTAGACTAAGCGAGCCCAGTTCCCTCAGCTGCTCCTCCGAGGACTTGTTCTCCAGACCCTTCATCAGCTTAATTGCCTTTCTTTGGCCATGCTCCAGCACCTCAGTGTCTTTCTTACAGTGAGGTCCCAAAACCAAACACAGTGTTGAAGGTGCGGCCCCATGAGTTCCAATTACAGGGTGACAATCGCTTCAGCAATGAGGACACCCCTCAGTCTCTCCTCTGAGCTTAACAAACCCAGTGTGCTCAGTGTCGGTGTCTTGATTTTATCCCTCCCCACCTTCAAACCTGGTTTGCCACACTATTTTTGATACAAGCCAGCCAATTGTATGTCAAGAACAACTCTACAGAGGTTGCAGTTCAGAATGACCATGCCAGCACAGCCCTTTGTTGTTTGCTGTACTGTATGGTTGTATCATTGGTTCTGACTTGGAGATCTCCATACCACTGCATGATGCGGACAGACTTGTAAAGTTTGACCGAAGGTGAGGTTGTAAGCTCATCGCATAGCTCAGAGCTCAGCAGTTGTTTGATCTTATTGAGTTCAAATTACTTACTTATTTTACAAAATAATAAAGAATGAGATTATTTAATTCTGTCTAGAATATTTTAAAGGCAAACAACAAAGAATAAATGGTAATATCCCTTAGGCAGAGGCAAAAATGTTGAGATAGCACAGGCTTGCAAGGAGAAAAAGCAGGAGCTATGCAATGGTAGGGAACTTGCCACAAATGGTCTACAGAAGGATTTGGTAACAAGCATTTTTAAGAACTAGTAGAAGTAATTAATAGGAGAGTAAATAGTGATAATGGGGAGAAGGGAATGGATTTTCACTATTCAGATATAGACTAGGAAAACATTGCAGGAAGGTATGGAACATATTAAATACAACTTTCCATTTCAGAAGCCTTTCTCAGAGCATTTGTTTTAGATTTGGGTCTGGCTAGTGGGGAAGAACTGGTAGAATTAAATACAATTTGGGTGAAAGCTGTAACTGAATGGAACTGCAGAGATCGTGACATAATAACTGGCATGTCCTGATATGTAATCAAATCTTCTAAGGTGTGTAGCTTTGAGGTGTTGAAGTGCTAAAGTCAACACTTGGAGTATAGATAGGGCATATCATCAGATACTGACCTGTTCTGTCACTGGGTTGAAGGGATTGTGTTCACTTGTCTAAGGAACATCAGGAAAGCAGACTTCACCAGATGCAGGACTCCGTAGGAGGGCTCTGCAGGGAAGGTAATCAGGAGGATAAGGGAGTGCCATTTCACTCTACTAATGCACAATAAAAAGCTACCCTAATAAGGAAAATAGAGAGAAGTTGTAGTAAGAGTCATCATAATTGCATCAGGAACTGAAATTTTAAAAATTACCAAATTAAGTGTGAATACAGAAGTATAACAAAAGTACAGCAGGAACAAAATTAGAAAGGATAAATTACAAAATGTGATACATGGCAAAAGAAAGTACATTAAATGACAGGACAACACAAGCATAGTAGATGATCCAGGGGTAGTGTGGAAGCCACTGCAGAGTTGTGGGGGATAAGCATAGTGGCAAGAAGGCTTAGTTCAGAAGGGCTACAGCAGTTCTGGAGGTCACAGCAGACCAACAGCAATGAAAATCTTTGTGGAAGATTGAAGAGGATGAGTCTGTTTAGTCCAGCAAATGGAATACCAAAATGAAACATGAGAACAATCAGAGAGTATATAAAAAATTAAAGAAAGCAGTCAATGTAGTTTAAACAAATAAATATAAGTTTCAGGTAGGATCAACTTTCCAGCTGCCAAAGAAAGGCAACACTAACAAGATGCTCAAAGAGGATATAGGATTGGTTTCTTGGAACATTTTTGTCAGTGGGTTGGACAAGCAATTGTCCAGGGTGGTCTCTGTAAATTTGATCCTCATTTCAACGAGTGAGGCTGTAAGTCTCCTTGCAGGCACGGTTATCCTGGTAGCTGGGACATTAATCTCTCCTGAGGTAGGGTGGAATTCAGCCTCTGGCCCTGAAGTAGGAAAAAACCAATTTGATAGATTGGGGGGGGGGAATATTAGCTGGCAACGAGCCCTGCCTAATTTGATGCTTTTTCCTATTGCTTTTGCTTGAGGCATACTGTCTCCACTTCCCTTCCTTGGGGAAATCTTGGGGCCAGTGCTAAAGCAGACTCATGACAGGACTGCAAATGACTGTCACAGAGTCAGGACTCAGAAGTGAGCAGCACAGTGCTTCACACTTGCTGATTCTCTTCTGACAGCTTTGTTTCGACAAAGCTTGGGGCAGGGGAGTAGGAAAAAACTCCCTATTCATTTTATACAGAGCAATCCTTTTTTCTCCTTTTCCCTGGAAGAGTGAGCTTATGAAATACTCAAATTGAATTTCAGTGTTTCTGTCACATGATAGTTTTCTAATACAGTATGAGCTAGTCCATGATATTCAGAACTAAGCTGAATATGGGTCATCATCAGCCATTTAATTTTGCTTAACAGTGAGGCAAAGCTAATGAAGACATCTTTCCAAGCAATGTACTGCATGTTTAATGTGTCAGCACTTGTGAAATGGAGTTTCCCTCTTTAAAAGATGCAGGGAACTTTTAAATGCAGGAGGGTGTAATGTAGTGAATGAAATGTGGGCATTATCATATTGCACTTTGCTTTGACCCATTGAAATGTTGATATCGCATTTCAAACATTCTGACATGATACCTTACAATCAAAGGGTATCATAAGAAGATTTATCTTGCCTCTGATCCCTGTTTAAATATTGCTGAAGTGAAGCTGATAAAGAAACTTCAAAAGGAGTGTAAATTATTTACATGTTGTGGGGCTCCCACATTAGAAAATACAATTGGGAAAAAAATAATGAGTTTTCAGTTCTCAAACACTAAAAGACAAAAGTGCTACATCAAAGACTCAGCTTATTTTATTTTTAGATGATATAATACAAACAAGAATTTAAAACATGGGAAAAAGAAGCCACCCAGGACTCCAAATTAATTCCTAATGTCTTCCATAAACCGTCTCAAAATCATTTTCCTTTTAAATATTGTAATATATTATTTGTGCCTCTGCAGCATCTACATAGCTTTTTTTTCTCCTAGATATCTTGAAACATTCCACAAAGACAGTGACACCAGAAACAGGTCTGCCACTGAAGAATTCTGTGCAGTTGCTTTTGCTCCCTTTAGAGTAAAGATAGGATCTTTCCATTCTGTAGGGCAATGACCAGCATCATATTATGATATCAGATTATTCCATGAGCTAATAGTTTCCAGGAAGCTTTTCTTAACTTTGAATCTGTCAAAATACATAAGAATGTTTTTTTCTACACATTATCTATTTTGTTCACAACTTCTAATAGCTTGTACCCTTCCAAAAAGTAAGGCAGCCCCATATGCCTTTGATAAAACAGAAAACTTTGGAGCTCTCTGAAACAAGTCTAGAGGCCCCAGTCCAGTCCTCATCAGGGAGGTTCCCACATCACAGAGAACATCAGTACATCTGCGACTGAGTGGCAAATTAAGTAGGAAGGTCCAACTCTGACTAACCTACCTGAAAAACATCTGCTATGCTAAATGGTCAGCTGGTGCAGATAGAGACAGGTTGGTATGTTCTTCCCATCTGTAGACATCATCTGTCCGATTTAGGAGTGGTGATTGCTCTGGGTTGCATGGCAGCTCTTTTCAAATACTGAGCCTTTCCTGACTTGTCATGGTTAAAGTGTTGATCAGCCTCCTACTTCAGACATACCTACATAAAGGAAAATATCAACCAGGCACCTTGGTGCAAAGGCTTGCATGGCCAGATAGAAGGTGCTTCACAGCAGTGAGAGGCAGGGAGAGGAACATTCTCTGTCACCGCCACTGCTGCGTCTGTGGAAAGGGTGTCATGGTATAAGAATTTTAAGGTCTTTAGAAATAATCAGAAATTATTTTAATTTTTTTTCTGTTTAAAAATGAAAATAAAGAAACAGAAAAAGTGACTGTCTCATGTGCAAATGTAACTGACAAATGCCTTGGTTTATTGGAGAGCCAATTACTATTCATGACACACCAATACCTCCCACTGCATTTTACAAATGAGACGCTTCAGCACTGTTACCTGTAAATGATACAAAATACCTGCTTGCAGAAGCAGACGTCAACTTTTGCCTTCTTCCACTTGCCAATGCTTCTCATGCCCAGCTTCATTCACTTGAAGTAAAAGACCATGAACGCATTAAAGGGAAATGATAAAGAAGTGCAGGATCCCATGATGGAATCCACAATCAGTTTAAGCAAAGCAAATAGTCTCTTCCTTGCTGAAAAAGAAAGTTACCAATATGATCAACAAGGATTACACTTTGTTTGCTGCCCCCAGTATTTCAGATCACAAAGCAGATTGATCCCTGAATGGCAAAGCTGACCCTAGGGCTAAAGACAGTGAAAAATGAATGGAAGAAACTGGTTTGTTGGTGGGTTCCCTTTCCTCCATTCTCTTGGATGTGAAGTAATGAATGATGAACAGCCAGCAAAACAAATAATACATTCCTGGAGTGGAGCAAAAAAATCCTCCTTAAAACTGGAATGGAGAGGGTTGAATCTGGAAAAGCCAAATCCTTCTAAAGGCACCGACCAAAGAGAACTGATCAAAGTTCCACCTTTCCAGTTGCTGCCAGCTGCAGAATGCAAGTGAAGGCAGTGTCTGCTTCCACATCACTTCTCTCTCCATCTGGTCTGTACAAAGAGATGTTACTGTTCACTCTTTCTGGTTTGTACCTTCCTCATAAGCTGACTTTGCAAGATCGATAGAAAATGGTCTGTCTCATTTCAGATAGCTTGTGATGTAATGTTTTCGTCTTCCCAAAAAGCCTTCTACTACAAATTTGTTGCTACTGTATTCATGCCAGTTGAAGAGAGAAAAAAAGGATATCAGGAGAAACATAGATACTGAGGTTACATACTGACGTATAGTTTTTGGAACAGTAAATGACAGCAAATGTTCTGAAACAAGAAAATTGTTCCCTTTTCCTTCTTCCACTTGCCAGAGCTCTGCCACTCATGCGTCTTTGAAGCCCCTATGAGCTACAGCATCAGGCATTACTGGATGGAGAGCAATGTCTACAGCAGACACCAGCTCCTTCTGCAGTGGCATACGTCAGAGCTTTCTGCTTTATAACAGACATTAACTTATTTTGCTCTTTGCTGTTGTTTTGTTTTTCTTTAACAATATTCTGGATTTGCCATGAGCAATTAGGCTTTGACTGGTTTTGGCAAAAGTATCCCAGCTGACTCATTGCAAATTTTGTGTAATATTTTTAGATGCCCAAAATAGAGTCACATCCTAGAATTGTCAGTCAGAGACATAATTATGGTTTAGCCTATAATTCCCTGGTTTTCTAGTCTATGCCTATTTTAATAATTACAGCAAAAATAGTACTTACTGTTTAGTATCTTAATATACTTTCCTACTCTAACTGCTCCGCTATTAGTTTTTCACTTACAGACCAGAGCTCATGGGAGAAATTCTGTTTTCTCAAGGCCTCTTCACAGTATGCGTCTGGGGATGTCTGCTTCTCCTCAGAGCTCGTTATGATACTGCCTCTTACCATTTACACCATACAACACCAAAGCTGCTCTCCAGTGTTCTCTTCTTCTTAGCCTTGTGTTTTCACAGGAAGGTGGTGCGGCCAACTCCTCAGAACCCTTGAACACATAAGGAATTACAATCACATGACAACACATTAACAGGTTTTAACCTGCATATGCAGATAAATGACTGTCTGGCCTGAGCCTGGGTGGCTCCAGGCTACTTGCTAAGTATACTTTCATTATGCAGGAAACTTATCTGTCAAGGGCAAAATACGTAACAGCACTATGGTTTCAAATATATTAAAAGGTTCTTGTATAGCTATACGCTGAAAGTGAAGAACAGTGTTTCTAAATTTTCTGTGTCTCAGTAATTTCTATGTACATTTTTGCTGCTAGCAAACATGAGCCCATGTAGGCCAGAAATCGAGTCAAACTCTTCATAGTTCACATGCTACTGTCAAGAGTATGTATCCATCAATAGTTAAGAAGTCCAAAGATAAACCCAGTCTATATAAATATTCACAAATAAGGCTGGCTGTCTAGTTGCAACAGAAATAACACAGAACTGTCATCATTGTTAATCATCGTTAAAAGAGGTGGTATTTGAGGTATACAGAGAAAGTGAGTTTACTGAGCAAGGAATCAACACCAGAGAATGTGATCCAATGTTGCGTTACCATATACTCACACATCAGAGCTCCTGTAGTCAAAAGGGACCTGCTCTTTGATGACCCCAAGGGTGTCCCACTTTCTTCTGTTTTATGGGGGAAGGAGAGATTTTGTCTTAGAATTGCACAGCTTGGACCCTAACTGAAGCTTATAACAGAGAAAAGAAAAACCAAAACCTAACAGACCTAACCAATAAAGTGCTGGTCTGTAGGATGTATTCCTCCTCCAAACTTTTGTCTGATTTCCCATTATATTTCTGAATATCTGTGGTCAGCTTAGTCTGCCTTTTAGTCTATTAGTTATAAAATTTAAACAGAATACTTGAAAATAGTATCCTTAAAATAATTCCTTTGTTTGAGATGCAAAACATTCACAGATATCACTAATTTGTTTTTCACCCTTCACAAAGAAAGGATCAACAGCTTCTAGCTCACACGTGTGCCAGCCCTGTATGCTGTAGCAGCAAAAAGCTGCAAGGCACCAAGAGTCCCAGAAATACATTTTGTGGGAAACAAAGGTTGTACCTGTGACTGTACATATACAGAGTTAATACAGAGACACAGAAAATAAGAGTAAGTAGGACCTGAATAGACCATCCAGTCATTTTTTCCACACTGGGCCAGAATCTGGACTTTTCCTGAGCTGGGTCTTAAAAACATCCACTGGTGAGGTCATGTGGTGGAGATCTGCAAACTCCCTAGGCAACCTATTTCAGTATTAACTACTTTAATTGTTCGAAAGCCTTTCCTGATATCAGACTTTAAGATTTCCTTTTTGTTGTTTAAACCAGTTACTTTCCTCTCATCCTCAGTTGATATGGAGGACACTTTATTGCCTTCTTTTTCATAGCAAATATTCAGAGATGTAAAGACTGCTATCATTTCTCCATTTCTCCTCTTTCCTGTAGCTAAACAACCTCAAATTTTTCAGCCTTTCTACACAGCTCACACTCTCTAGACCTCATGAGCTTTTCTTGACCTCTTCTTGTTTTCCTCTGTACTTCCTCGGATTAATTTGCATCACTGTTGAAAACGAGGCCTAGAATGGGATGTTATATGCCAAGTACAGCCTTACAAGTGCTAACCTGAAACTTTTTTCTTTAGCTCTAGAAATAATGTAAAAAAAAGTTTGTGTCGAAAAATAGAATAGATCTTCTGAGCCTACACAGCACTGAGCAAGTGAAAGTTTCTCCTAAAGAGCTTACAAATAACAAACACAGCACACTGACAAGAAACAGCATTAGGAAAACCAAAAATAACAACACAGTGCATTCATGCTTAACGGATGCTGCATACTCTACTCCTGACAAAAACATCAAACAAAGGCAATGAAGAAAATGCTTTGAGGCTCCGTAAGTCAGTATTTGAGGAAAAGTATGTTTGGCTATGTACTGCAAATACATCCTATATTTATTAAAGCATGCAGCCCATTGGTAAGCTGTACTGATCTGCACATCACTGTCTAAAGTGAGCATCTCACAGAAGTATCAATGTTTTTGACTGAGCTCTAAGCCATGTCACCTGCCAAAACTGATCCATCTTTTATGGACCAGTACATAGCACCTATCAAGTCAAATAAACAATGATCTAACCAAAGCAGATACATTTATTATGTAATGAAAGAAATCACCTATCATATCAGACACTGAAGTTTAAAGATACCTCCAAGAGGAACAGAATTTTTTTGCTGTGGCAGGTGTCCCAATCCAAAGTTTAGCACTTTGTTCTAATCTTAAGCAAAGCGTCACCTGCTTTGGTGAAAATTTCTCAAGATTAGGTTTGAGTTGGTAAAAAAAATCCTTTCTATAATCTCCTGTGCAGCAACAAATGTTCTTCGTTCCATTTGAGAAAGTCTTCCATAAAACAAGGTAGTGAGATTTATAATAGAAAGCCATCGACTATCCATGACTAGTTGTAGACGGCACTAAGATCCCCTCACCTTCTCTTCTCCAGGCTGAATAACCCCAGGTCTCAGCCTGTTTTCAGATATCCCATGCTCAAGCCCCACAACCATCCCACAAACCTTCTGCTGATCCTGCTTTGCTCCACTATGTCCACACCTCTTTTGTGCTGAGGAGACCCAAATTGGATGCAGAACTCTAGAAGTGGTCAGAGAAGTGCAGAATAGAGGGGATGGACCATTTTCTCCAGTCTGTTGGTACACTCTTCAAATACAGACCAAGATATGCTTTGCCAGAACCCCAAGTCTCCTGCACACAGAGGCCTCCTTTTGGCTTTGCCTCCCAGCGAAGGTTCCAGCTTTCTTTCCCACTCTTTAGTTACATACTATTTCCCCTTGAAGATCTAAGGAATAAGATCCTGTCACTGGAAAGCCAGTTTGAATAGCTTTTGTTGAATTCAGTCTTCAGTAGTGTTGCTAGCTAAATTTAACAGAAAGTGTTAAGAAAATCACAATTTCCATAAAAAGATCAATAGACCACAAATCTCTTCCCTACAGAAAGAACTGGGACAGAGGCAAAGAGCAGTTGTAAGAGTCCTCCTTAACAAAACACAGTAGAACTATAGTAAGTTCTCCACGCTGAGTGCTTTTGATGCTTTATGTTTGTTTGGTGATACTAATTCATGAACCCAAAAACCTCTGTCTTGCTCTCCAGGAAATCAAGAATCAAGTCTAGTCCTGCTTCTGGTCTCAGGAACAGCAGCAGACAGGCTTTGTGTAATTTCACTCGTGAATAATTTATTCAAGAGCATGAGGATATATATATGCCCTGGTTTTGGCTGAGACAAAGTTAATTTTTGTCCCAGTGGCTGCTGTGTTTTGGATTTAGTATGAGAAGAATGTTGATAATACACCGATGTTTTTAGTTGTTGCTAAAAAGTCAAAGACTTTTTTCAGTTTCCCATGTTCAGCTGATGGGCAGGTGTGCAGGAGCTGGGAGGGAGCACAGCCAGGCAGCTAGACCAAGCTGGCCATTGCAAATATTCCATACCCTAGACATCATGCTCAGTGCATAAATGGGGGTTGGCCAGGAGGCAGTAACCTCTTTTCTGGGATGTCAACTCTTTTCTTCGAGTTGGAAATTTTGTGGGAGTTCTGCGAGCTCCACAAAATCGCAAGTTCCACAATCAGTGCTCAGGGACTGGCTGCAAACCAGTCATCAGGCGGTGAGAGAAACTGTATTGTGTACAGCTTGTTTTGTATATTCTATTGTTATTTCTATTATTAATATTATTATTTCCTTTGTTGTCTTATTAAACTGTCTTTATCTCAACCTGCAAGTTTTACCTTTTGTTACCTTTTGCCCATTTCTCCTCTCCATCTCGCTGTGGAAGAAAGGGAGGGGTGAGCAGCAGCTGTCTGATGTTTAGTTGCTGACTGCCAGGTTAACCACCACCACTATGGACCACTGTTTTTTTAAAAAAATTGTCAAATAACCCTTTCACAGGAAATGTCTACTACTGTCTGAAAAATGATTACGAAAAACATCAGAACTCCCACTTTCTTGGGTGTGAGCTGCACAGGCAGGAACAGGGCACTAAGCAACAGCCTAACGATGTGGCTTTCTCATAGCACTGCTATTAAGTACATACCTAAAGGTAGGGACAAAGCATTTCACATTTCCCTTTCAGGCAAAGATGGACCAGGGTGTGAGATACTTTCAGAACCAGATTTTAGCCACCTTGAACTTTCAAGGTGCTTTGGATTGGAAATTATGGGTGACCCTGTCCTATTATTACAAGCCATTTCACAATGCACTTGTTTGGATTTCAGATATTTATGTGTATTTATTTACATCCAAGACTTTGACACTCAGAGCCTGCTCACTCATGCTGTCCATGTAATTTACTCTGAACACAAGAAACATTTTCACAGAGATGAAAATGTGTTTGCAGATTATTTCTGAAAAAGAAAAGGTATGGATCAACTCTTATTTTGTGCCATGTTTGCACACCTCTCCCACAGTTTGGCAGGTATTTAGCATGAGATTTTGGGGACTGCGATGCTGAATGATCAAATACTCAAATTTAGCTATTTACTGATGTAGAAACTGGAAACTAGGTGTCTGTCCTCCTAGTTGGTGCTATAGCTACTGAACACTGGGTTTACTCTTCTTCACTTGTTCTCTCATGGGCCATGAATCACAGAATCACAGAATAGTAGGGGTTGGAAGGGACCTCTGTGGGTCATCTAGTCCAACCCCCCTGCCGAAGCAGGGTCACCTACAGTAGGCTGCACAGGATCTTGTCCAGGCGGGTCTTGAATATCTCCAGAGA
>Ga0181612_180058_pt1 | contig 16809 bp, 3 predicted proteins | sample HoacroProtozoa21_FD_119630 | JGI IMG/M metagenome (GOLD analysis project Ga0181612, IMG submission 119630) | Hoatzin crop microbial communities from Cojedes, Venezuel. Combined Assembly of Gp0051906, Gp0051904, Gp0051908
AGTGTTTCCAGGGATGGGCCATGTACCACTTCTCTGGGCAACCTGTTCCAGTGTTTCACCACCCTCACTGTAAAATATTTCTGCCTTATATCTAGCCTAAATCTACTCTCGTTTAGTTTAAAACTATTGCCCCTTATTCTATTGCCACAGGCCCTGCTAAAAAACCTGTCCCCATCTTTCTTGTAAGCCCCCTTTCTGTACTGAAAGGCCACAATAAGGTGTCCCCCCAGCCTTCTCTTCTCCAGGCTGAAGAACCCCAAATTGTATTAATAAAATATTTTATTCAGTTGGTCATGGTGGTTTTTCTTTTCACTGCACAAGCTTTTTATATTCCAAACTTTCATAGTATTGTTACTTCCCTTTCTCTCTCCCTCTCGCTTTCTCTTTTTTTTAAATTTTTTGGGGAAATTTTTATTGTATTTACTAACTTTAGGACTAATATTAAATTAGTGATTAAACTGAACTTTTGAATATACTTTAAAATAATTTAAAAATAATCCAGTACTCATCCAGATGAATATATGAAGAATTCTTTACATAGTAACACTCTTCCGAAAGCATAATAAAAAATAAATAGCTCCCATACCACCAGTTAAATAGTGAGGGATTAAGAGTAGGCCATTTTGTTGACAGACAGGGAAATATTGATTGTGGCTATACTATTATGGCCAGCTGAATTCTGTGCTATTTGGAGAAAAATATTGATTTGAAAATTTTATTTATAGAATCAATATTCAGTGATCAGTTTATTAGTACATCCTTCTTTGAAAATCTGGGGTTTTTTCTGACCCTCCTCCCTCCATATCTTATGACTGCAATAAGTTAATTAAGAAATATGAGCTTCAAGGGAGGAATATCTGCTTCCCCTCAGGTCAGCAAGAAACTTTGTCCAATATTATATCCCAAAACCTGGCTGGTTGAATACTGAGTAGGCATTAGCCAAGTTCCTGCTGTAAATCTAAAGTTAGCCATCTCATTATTCAGAAATACAAAACAAAAGAAAAAAGCATGTACCATCTGAACTATGTTATTTCTGTATCTTTCCACTGACTTTGTAAATCAGTATTTCAAACACAAATCTGTGAAAGAAAACTAAAGTTTATGCTGAATCTGTTAGGTGGAAAGTAAAAGTGACCTCTTAGAAACTGAGAATGGGAATATTGTTCACTGCTCAATTAGTGGCGTTATATTTGCCATAATCCAGTCAACTTTTGAAGAAGATGCAATGCTGTAACTTTTAAAACAATCCAGAAGGTAAATAAATAGGAGGCTTATTAGAATCTAGAACTGAGTTAGGAAAGTGGTAAAATAGACAACAAAAATTGCAGAATGGCAACTAGCGTCAACATAGGTAAATATGAGATTTGAGATGCCTTGAAGAGAAAAGATGTAGTCAAGCATTATTACAATATTTCACATGAAGTCTGAAATTAACTAGAAAATGGGTAATACAATGATAGTGACTTAGGTACCGAAGCAAGTGTATTAGTGAGCAGACTGTGTGCCTCTGTGTGTAGATTTTATAAATTGCTAAGGTCAGATACTTGCTTATACTAAGAAACTTCATGAGAAATAAGAATCAGATTATCATGGTAACATAGCCACAAAATGTAAAATTTACATAGACTGCTTTAGTTCTGGTGTTCCTGTGATTGGTGTCATAGTGGCAAATTCTGTTACAGGACTTACAGTTACTGCTTTCGGGTTGTGATTGCTCTTATATTTCATGTGCCTTTTTTAGTCATATCTGACACTGGTTTTGTGGTTTTTGTTTTGGGGAGAGTAAGATAGCTCTCTTGTCCAAAACAACTATATTGATACTTTAGTAAGTTTGGTTAATTCTGTCTCTGTGTTTGTATCTTTATAGCTTCTCCTTAGTCACATCAATATGGAGTTAAGCTATGCTATATTTAGCATATTCATCTGTATGCAGACAGATATTTCCTTGAATAAACTGACTAGAAAACTGACCAGACATTCTGAATGTGACATCAGATTAAAAATATTGTGAGCAGTGTTTTTGCTAACTGAGGACTCGTTGAAGTTATGTTGTTAGAAATTACTGGTACGTAAAAGAAATATGCAGTCATTTCCCTCTGGATTTGTTTCCATAGTGATGAGAAGGTTTTACTGTCAGCAACTCTGTGGATATTTCAGATTTCATTCTTGATCCAATTCCTAAAAACACCTTTTGCAACTATTTTTTTGTATTCTGCTGGGATTATTCTATGTATAGCAGCACAATCTACGACCATCTTTCTTCAAAGACTATGATAGGGGTGTGAGGTTTATTTTACTGAACTTAGACATTTAAAATTAATTGCCTAAGTCTAAACAAGTCATTCTAAACTCTGTTTGTATTCAATGGAAAAATCTGCCGCTTCCAGAAGAAGCTCTTCTTATCGTACAATGAACAAGCAAAATTGAATAGGATTAATGTTACCCAACGTATAGGGGTAGTTTTCAGTGCTACATTACTTTGGAGTGTATTTTATGTGTTGCCTCTTCTCTGACATCTGAACACACGCAAAAATCAGTTGCTTGAAATAACTGATATATTAGACTTGAGATACATGTATGATTTTGTGTGGCTTAAACGTTATTTTTATGTATGATCACTCTCGTTTAGCCTAAGCTATGTCAGGAGAAGTTAACTTGTGTGTAGATAACTTCAGTCAAACACTGTGGAGAAAAAAGTCCTAGGAACCTAACTGACTCACGTCATTAATTCCCTTTCTTTGGAAGACTGACCTTGCGAGCACCTCAGATCTGTTCATGCTCTGCACAAGGAAATCAAAATATTTCTGAAGCCTAACTGTAGGCTTCAGTGCAAAACAGTGAATAATGACTTGGGAATCATGAGAAGACGCTAAGCTACCATCTGATGATTTAAGCAGATAGATGGTCAGATACTGGTCTGAGCCCCTCTGGGCATATAGCACTGAGAACTGGTTTTAGCTATTCCCAAATTCAGTCCAGTGTGTTATTCAACAGCTCACACTCCCTGTTTGTGGACTGGACTTGTTCAAAACTCCATACGTGTGAACAAGTTGTAGTGAGATGAGAGTTCGACACCAGGAAAATTGTGGTCTTTGAGTATGACGGCTTGCTGGGAAGTATGTTTAGATGAAAGACAATAGGTGTTACTGCTTTGAATGGATTTATTTAGTGTCACTGGTGGTGAGGTTTTGTTTGGTTTTTATGTTTAGGAGCACAGACAAGAGTGCCTGGAGCATTCGCTGGGTGCTTTTCCAGAGTTTCTTTCAGTCCAACTTATAAGTAAGATGGATTGTATTCCCTGTACTAGAATTCCCTCCGGGTTTTCTGGGTACTCTGTACAAACGCTAACCTTTCACATCCAAGGATAACATTTCTGCAGTATTTTCCCACAGAATTCAATCAGTAAATAAGTTCCATCTTTCTGATTTGTTATGCTAAAACCCTTTAAGTTGTAAGCTGATAAAAGCTTTCCTAGGAACTCAGTCATGGTAGGCATAACCTTATTTTCTTTAAGGATGCCCATGGTCTGATACTTCTACTGCATTAGACTCTTTCCATATGTGTGAGCTCCTCCAGCTTTTTCAAAATATAGTTGATGCAAAATCAGACAAGGGTTGCTCTTCCGAGTTAGAGAAAGCTGCTGGAAAAGTCAAACCTTCCTAATTAGCATTATCAAGTGCAGCGTAAAAGCTCTGGTCACAGCCCCACATCTAAACTAGAGCTGTTTCTGTAACTGTTTCTGGTTATCTCCATATGTGGGCAATGTTTTTTATATGATGTGAATACCAGCACATGGAGTTAACCAGGAACTGTCAATTGGAAACATCTCCATCTATAGACAATTGTCCAAATATATTGTTTTGATGTTTCAGACTAATGACTCCCTTAAAATGGTGCTATAACTTCTTGGATCTTTCCCAGATAAACATGTTTGTCTTAATTGCGTTTTGTACACAGTTTCCAAGAAGCTTCTGAGGAATCTACCCATGTGCTTTCCTTCCTTATTGACTCCGGTATTTAGAACAAAAAGTTCAATCATCTGCTTCATTTCCCACACAATTTTGCAGAGGTATACTGCAAAAGCATGTAACCCATTATCCAAACAATCTGCTTCTGTCTGAATAAAGATAATCTTTCTCTAATACATGGGCTTCAGAACATACAGAACCTGTTTACATAACATTTTGGAAACAGGAATCTCTTCCAAGGAAAGCTATGAGAATGACCACTGAATTGAAAAATGTGTCTCCTAGCGAAAGAATTTAACAATTTGGCTTGTTCAGCTTACTAAAGGCAATGACACAGGATAACTTGCCCTCAAACATTTGTAAATGACTATACAAGGAGCAGAAATGTGACGGTGGACAGCATTCCAGTATAACATGGAGAAATGGTACGAGGACCAGAGGTGACTCCCAAAGTTATGTGAATTCAGATTAGAAGAAACGATGCTGACTACTCATTAAAGCACCTTACCACATATGCCGGAAATGTTTTCTATCAGGAGTGGATCTTTTTCTAAAAAATAAGTGCAAAATAGGCACCCACCAGCAAACAGCAAAGGAATGATAAAGGGCCAATGTTCACATTAAGAACTCTGATTATAGTCCCAGCTTCTCCAGCCTGACCATAACACGTGTTTTGGTGAAAGAAAGCCAAAGAACAAAGTGAAAGGAAACTGCCCCTCTGAGCAGGTTTAAGAGGTGCACTCCTTTGGGGAGAAGAACAAACAAGAATATTAGGTTTGAGCTTTGAACTGTGAAAGATTTCTCAATGCCATGACAAAAAGATGGTAATTTTGGGCTATGATAGGTATGTGGGCAACTTGTTTAGTTTTGTTTTCTCTCTAGTATTTGTCCTTACTGCTAAATAGAGAGTATTTTTGTTCTAAGGAAGCTATATGTAAACTGTATGATGGGTCACAACCTCCTGAAAGGCACGCAACATGTATCTGAACTGTTGGACAAGCAGAGTAGCAAAAGTTTAACTTACATGGTACCGTAAGTCTTTTTCAGGTCTAGTGAAGGGATGCCAAGCACTCATCACAACACGGTTTGATGTGAACATCAAGCTTAACAGTTATCTGGGTAACTGAAAATGATTCAAAAACTGTCTAGTTAATCAGTCATGGCGCAAGTCTATCTTCTTTTCTTTAAGGAAATGGCTCATCAGAAACTGTTATTTTTGCCTTGATCTCTGCGTGTTTTCAGAGTACTTTCTCTTCCGTTCCTTCCTCCAGGACCTCAGGCATTACAACCTATAGTAGAAATAACCAATCAAATTTACAGTTTGGAAAGGAATTATCCCAGTTTCTTTTCTCTGGTAGTATTCAAAACTTTTTCTTGATACGTCTACCGAGGAAACTTTCTGGATTTTTTGCTTCTCTGAAGGATTAATTTGTCAAGTGGAAAGAATAACTCTGTGTTATTTCTACCTCTTTTTTTTGTTTGTTTCTTTTTGGGGGTGGGCTTTTTCCTCATTTTTATATTTTTGGCCTTGCCCTTCATAACACAGCAAGTTTTCAGCAGCAGCTTTCCCAGAATACGTCAAGTGACTATCATTCCTTACCAAGCTCTGGTCCCTGTTGTGACTATTAAAATTTGATTGATTGAAAATCTAGAATTAATTTGCTTTAAACAAATAAAACACTTAGTTTTGGGGCCAAGATGATTTTTTTTCTCCTGTGTCCAGCTAAGCTCTGCACAGAAGGCAACATATGCCATGTATTTATATATTCTTTGTTTGTTTGGAAAATTTTGTACTCCACAGCTGTTACTAGCCAGTTTTTCATAGAACTGTACTTTGCCTGAACCTCAGTAGTGGGATGGATGGACAAAACCATGAATGTTTGGCTCATATGCACCCTGATGTTAAGATTGATAGGTTTCAGTTCCCAGTTTGCCTTCTCTATCTGTAGATAAGGGAGGCAGCAAAGAGTCCGCCTGAATGCCAATTCATTGCATTGCATTTTGGTATTTCACTCCAAAATTCTGATTTTTTTGTTTTTTCAGTTTGGAAGCTAATCTGAGCAGGAAATGAAATAAATAACTGCCAGGACATCCAATTGTTCATACCATGGACTGAAGCAGCAAGAATGACCAGCACGAATGACTTACAGGAATTCCAGCAACTCATTTGTTTAATTGCACAAGTGGGACCCACTTGGCAAACAGTCTTAATAACTGCCTTTACTCTCCCAGTCGCACCAAGGTTCTGCTCAGTTCACAGTCTAATTCCTATAACACACATTCAGCAGGACATCCTGCATTAGGGTTTTCTTCCACCTGGCTATATATCCTATCACATTTGCAAAATGTCCCATGGTGTGAAAGTGCTACTCAGCATAGCTCCCACCAGATACAGTTACGTTCCTTCTGATAAGCAGAGACAATGTGATAATAAAAATAATAGTGCTAATATCTTGTGCAAATGATTCCCAGGTTTGTGTTCCGTTTCCCGATACACAAGGTTTTATTCTTTCTAATCCACTGAGAAGTGGACAGGAAAAATGGGATGTAATTTCTGTACTGCCCAAATGTTGCAGACAGATACCTCATTTCAAAACACAACATCAACAAAAAAACCCAAACTAAACAAAAAAATAACCCCAACCCCCCAAGAAATTTTAGTAGAGCAGGATTAGGTCCGAGCAGAAGCAGAAGGAAGAGGAGGCCTAGTGAAAAGGTACAGAGGGAATATGAAAGTGGAGGGAGATAGTCAGGCATCTCTGTTGTGGAAAAAAAAAGGAGGGAATTTAAAAAAAAAAAGTTGTTGGGTTACTGGAAAATGGGAAAGAAGATAAGGAGGGGAAGTTCCAACAGACAAAAAACTGTAAGCAAAAATTTAATCAAAGTGTCAAGCCCTATAAAGAGTAGGAGAAGGCAAAGGGAAAAGGGCAAATAAGTAGGAAGGGCAAAAAGAGAAAGTTAAGGAGAAACATAGAAGAAAACGAGCAGCATATTTCAGAACTCCATGTTACATGCATTCCTGTCACTCTGAGTAACTGAGAGATAAATATGAATTTAAATGAGTGAATAGGTTCAGTAAAACTAGACCTAACAAACAAGTGCGCTTAAAACACAAATCATCCCTGATAAATGCAGGAAGTACTGCAAATGTATCAGCGGCTCTTTTCTGGCTTGTTTATTGCCTGCAGACCAAAGAAGTTTAGACAGGCAAATAAGGCACAGATAATTATCATCACTTTGAGGAAGTTACCTGAAATGAAATCGACCTCCAAGCTACACCTGATCAAATGCCTCATTGTTAATAACATTTGTTAAAAGGTTAGCTTTCTATTGGCAGAGGAACCTGTGGTGACCCAGTCAGGTATACTTTGTTTCCAAGTACTTTTCAAATGTTTTCAACAAGCACTTCTCAGCTTTCTGTTTACCATTGTGTATTTGTGCTGTGCAAACAATCAACAAAATATCTTTGAAAATTGACATATGTGAAGACATTATTTGTAGGTGTTAGGACCTAACCCACCTAATTTAGGCACTTTATTTATGCCTGTTTTTGAGCTCTCAGGGAGCTAGTCCCGTGATCCCCCAGCAGTCACAAGTGGAGGGCTTTGGGGGTCTCCAGAGGGCAGTCCTGTGCACTTCAGTTCAATCACTATGTGCCCATCAATAAAGGTTTAAAATACTGTCTATATGGGATTTTCGTGAGGCCTTGGCAGCTTTAGGCGTGTAAATCCTGTTCACTTGGCATTGCTATACAAATAACGATACATAAAAAATTAAACAGATTAGATATTCATCAGCTTCCACTCTGTTCTTTTTGAGGTTTACTCATTGTAGATGACATGGTTTCTGATGACTAAGATTTGAAGCTAATCTCCAAACTATTCTTTTCTAAAATGGGTTTTTTTAGGGATATGTTTACAAATGAAGTGTATGTGGTTTTACATTGGCAATTCTTACAAAACAATGAATTTGCTAACTTAAAAGGTCTTTTAAAGCTTGTTGGGGCAACAATATGTAAAAGGTGCACAGGTACAATTATTTTTGGGGAGTACAGATGGATATTATAATAACTGAGAATTTCCTGATTATTTTAACTCGATCTATAAATCACCTGTGGGGATCATATCTCCTTCTCTATGTTACAAGACTTACAAAAAAATGAAGTGGAAGAAGCAAAATCTGGAAAAACCTGGAAAAAAGTTTACAAAACACAGGCAACTTTTCCATATCTTCTGTTACTGAAAGAAAGAAAAGGACACAAAAGTCCAAGAACAAGCTTAAAACCCCCTAGTAATCTTACACAGATACATGTTTTATTTTTAGGTCTTCTGTATTGCTGAAGAAGTTGAGTAGATATAAGATAAATAGATAATAAAGAAGTGCATATGCATTTGGAATCCTGAGCGAGATCAGCGTGGTTACACATGAGCAATTGAACTCTCATCCATCAGCCAAAAGGTTTCTTAATTTCATGCAAGGGCCATCAGCCAGTGTGGCAGGACTGTTCAGGTCTGCCAAAGCTATAAGCTGATGGCACTATCTCTCACAGCATAAAAATGCTGTGCAAAATCTTGGAGAAGAAAGTTTGTATTTTTTGTAACAATATGATTGCAAGTGAAATTTTGCTGACTTACTCTTATGACATACTTGTGTATAACATTGGGACTGAAGGCAGGCTTACTGCTTAGTAAAGTTATCTTTTTTGTTTCCCTGATAATCAGATAGAAAGCTGGTGTATGGGAAAAAGTGTGTTGTAAAATTAATTCTAAAGGAACAAGTAATTCCCTGAAAAATCTGTGTATAACAGCGCTCCATTTTAACATAGTTAAATTGCTTCAGCCTAACATGAAGATAATATTTTTTACAGTTATCATCAGCATTATAAAAATACATGGGATGAGGTATATTTTTTTCAAAATATTTTGATTGTTGCATAGATTACTTAATTACTGTATATATTTATAGTTACTGTTATAGATTACATATAGATTACTGTTATAGATTACTGTATAGAGTAATATATGTATAGATCACTATATATAGTTACTGTTATAGATTATGTAGAATTGCTGGGCCAATTTAAAAAAATAAATCAGAAATTGTGTTTGCACAGACCAGATTCCATTGTCACATGCACAGGGTAAAAAATAGGCAACTACTGAGACATCAAGTTTGATGTGTATATCTATCTTAAAACCATCTGATTAAATTAAATAGCTATGCTACTGGAAGAGCACATTGACTGTTTTAGAAACACTACTGATGTAGTGAAAGCACAGTAAGCACGATTAGTATGGATAATCTCTAAGCTTTTGTGGTGGGTTGCCCCTAGCTACCAGCCAAACACCCATCCAGCCTCTTGCTCACTTGTCTTTCCTGTGGGACAGGATGAAAATAGAAGGAACGCAAGAAGACTCATGGATGAAGATAGTGATGCTTTAATAGGGAAAGCAAAAGAGGTTTGTGCAAGCAAAGCAAAAAGAGGAATTCATTCACTGCTTCCCTTTGACAGGTGTGCAGCCCCATCCTGGAAAGCAGGGCCTCAGCAGCTGTAACATTTACTTGGGAATACAAATTTCATAACCATGAGCAACACCATTTTTCCTCCTTTCCCTGAGCTTTTTATTGCTGAATGTGACACCATATCTTATAGAATATCCATTTGGTCATTTGGGGTCAGCTGTCCCAGCTGTGTTCCCCTACAAACTCTTGGCCACCCTATCTGTGGTCGTAAGGACCACAGAGCAGAAGGCTGGTAAATAGCTCAAGGTTTCTTTTACATGATGGTATCACTATCGGGAGCCTTCTAGTTTTCACATTCTGCTATGAGCTATGACTTGAATAGCTGCAGACTCCACGAGAACATATATGATGCATTTAGTCTTCTGTGAGATGCCACTGAAGAAAATATTCTAGTGGGACCTTGAAAATATCTGACTTTTGTTGGAAACACAAGGCTAAAAGGGACTGCTTAGAGAGTGATGGCCTTATGAATTTGGAGGGCTGCTTTACACCTCCACATTATGACATGCTGCTTGCATTTTCATTAGGCTGAATAATGTGACTTTTGCCCTAAGGACATGTCCAGATTTCATGTTTTTGAGAATAGGTAGTCAGTTATTTAGGTATCTAGTATAATTTTAGAATATTGTGCAGCTTTGTCACACACAGAGCACACAGAAACCTTCCCAAATGACAGAATATGGACCCCAGTCTAGAGTGTTTCTGGTCGTTTTGCTTCCAGCGTATGTTTTCATGGTCAGTAGCACAGAGGGTTGAGCACTTAGAATTAAGCGAAATGTGGGAAGATACACAAGTTTCAAGTTTCAGCGACACAATCCGGGACAGCAGCAGTGGCTCCAGCTCTGGGAAAGGTTTGAGCTCTCATAAATGTTAGTCACTGGTAACAATTCAAAGGCTGACATGCAAGTTATCCCTTCATTTCTCAGCCTATTTTTCTGACTTAAAATATCACATATCTGTAACAAAGTGGGTCTATTCACCCCATGGCTGTGATCGTCAGAATATAACTAACTTAACTAACTAACTAAATAAATAAATATTGAAGGCAGCAAATATATCCTCGTCCTTCACACTCTTGTACACTGTCTACACCCTACAGCTACTCAGATTTTCACTTTTTTCTTTCCTCGTATTTATTAAATCATCTGTCTTTTTTTTTCTCATCAGCACAAGACAGTGCTTACAGTCAAAACTATTAATAATAATATTACAGGGCTTCTAAGTGAGGTTACTTTGCAGAGGAGGAATGCACCACATTATCCTGATGAAATTCTATGACGTTCCAATATTTCCTCACTGGTGGAGAGTAGACACCACTTGAAAGGAGCCTTGTGAGAGGAGACAGAAGCTAGTGGAAAAAGAAGAACTAGTACAGGCAGCTGCACAGTATATACAGGGGCTTTTATAAACCACTGCTTCTGTTTGGAAAGGACTTTGATGTGAAATTGAATTAAGGAATCTGCTTCTCATCTTACCTCTCCACCAGTGTCCTCACCTCACTCCTTCAATCATTTTCAGTAAGTTACACATGTGTGAGAAGCCCTTTAAAGCATTTAGCTACTTGATGACATCAGATGCTGTCACCCTCACTTTTTTTTATTATTGTTCTACAAGAATCGAGAAAAGATGTATCTGTAAAATTAAATTCACTGCCTTCAAGATTTGACTCCTGCCTGCATACCAGTGTTTTGTAGGGTTCTCTGAACATGATAGCTCTGGAAACAGAAAATATGTAGTTGTGTTGCTGTCCCCAGTGAGATGCTGTGAGAAGAGGCAGTGACACATTAACCTGCCTTTACTGCTTCCAGGAGCTGAGCCTTTAATTCTGCACACATCTTTGCTTTAGGTTGCTCAGCAGTAATTCAGCTATTTCTGTCACTGTGCCATATTGTGCTGCATAGATATACTTAACAGCAGTCCAGAAAAGGGAAATGTCTTACAAGAAGAGCTATTTTTAACTAGAAGGATGTCCTCAAATATGAATATATTTCAGGGGCATGGTTCTGATATGCTGTGCAGTGTACTCCATCAATAAAATAGTGCTGCTGAAATCTAGACTAAAATATTGCTCACTTCATTGACTTTTTAAACATTTTGATTTCCTGAAAGCAAGCTACCACACAATGTCTTTAAAATTAGTAGAAAGATTTTCAGTGTAAAGATATGTCCTTTCTCTCTTATGCTTTTTTTCCCCCCTCCTATTATGTATATTCTGCAGGCCGAAGAGCCAACCAGAGGATGACAATTCTGTTTTACAGCGGCTGCCAGAGTTTCACAATTTGCTTGTGGTCCAGTGCTCCATGAGAACAGTAGCTGGTGGAGACATCATGTGAACAACATCATATGAAAATGGAAACTGAGTTTTTCAGGCTGAGGAAAAGGTTTCTGCATCTGGCTTGTGAATGACTTTTCCCTGCTTTTTCTGAGTGAAAACAGGCAAGATTTTAATCTAAGATTTCTCTGACACACAACAAGGATCTGAGTTTTTTCCTCTCCACCCCCCTTGCAATGGTTCTGATGTGCATCCATTTTACTCAGTCTTTTAATTATTTTTGGCTACTATTAATCATTTTAGCCATATTTTATGTTAAAAAATATATTTCAAGATCATATGCTAGCACCCAGTACATTACGATTTTGAAAGGAACATGTGTGCATATGCTAATAAAAATAAGAATTAATGGATAAACTAATTCATGTGAAAAGCAAAGTAAAGATATTCTGAATTTATAGAATATCACTGAATTCTAAAATATAATAAAAGGTTAAGTCCAAGGTGTGTTTCTAGTAGTAATTTTATTTCCTGGGGTCTCTAGTATTTCTAATTGATATCCATATTGGTGTGTTTTATTGCAATAATGCATATTTTACCAAATTGATCTTTGAACTTATGCCGTATATTATGTCTTGAGAGATGGATACATGGCTCATTACAACGAGTTATTGTGATTTTAATGTGATAATGGATGTTAATGTTATGATAGGCTTAACTGTAGTACCAAAGAACTTTGTCTGTGAAGTAGACTGGGATTTGTTTCCTGGTGGAGCACACGTAAAATTCAAAAGGGGCTTGCAGCCTCAGTGTAAGACAGAGGTAGGTAGATACAGGCGAAGACCAGAGTGAAAAGAAAGCTGATCATCACAAAACCTGCTGGTTTGCACATCAGGAACTTAACTATACTTTTCCTTGTTTTGCAGATGTGAAAAATCAGTGGACATCAAAGATGGAGGTTCTTCAGACAAGGTTAACAGTAAAAGGAACTGGTTTTCCTCCTTATGCCAACCAGCAAGACTAGAGCAAAGATCATTTTCTCGGTGTGTTTGTTTGCACTCCTCCTGTCCACTGAAGCAAGCATAAGATTTTGTCTTTGTGGTCATAGCATTTTGCAGTCCTGTCCTCTCTTAAATGATCCATCTGCCACTTACCCACAAGATGGTGTCTCCTTTCTTTCCCCCATTTCAACCCCATGATGCCAATCTCTCTTCCTAGCTTGTCAAAATGTCAAACATGTACCACTGTGCTTTCTCTTATAATCCTTCCATACTCAGGAAGTATACTCCTTACAAATAAATACAGAACTGATTTGTCAAGACAGAAACTTTCGTGAATTGAAGCGTGAAAGCATGAGAGCTTGAGCAAGAGTGTTAAACGTATAACAGAGAAAAGAAAGTCTGCATCCTAGAGGCTTGATGCAGAAGAAATGTGTCTCAGCCTGGATGTAGGATCTGCAAGACAGTTATCAAAGATGGCTCTCAAATTATAGGCTTTTCAATCGGAAAGAATGAGTCCTTCTAACTGAGAAAGAGCAAGTTTTATGGTTGAGGCTAACTGGACCATTGCAATTGTGTTTGACAGGCTAGACAGAATGAAAACCTTCCTTGCATACTTATTCTAACAATATACATTTTTCCCCAGTATTTTGGTAAGCTGTTTTTTTCTGCTCTCCCTGGAGCTTCACAGTAAAATCTTAACTGACTTCTTTGGCAGTTGATTCATTAAAATCATTATCACAACCTCTGCATTAAACTGTCTAGGTTTTTTTTTTTTATATTGGTATAGAATAATAGTAAAATTTTTCACACATGATTAATAGGACTACTGGAAATTGCATTCTTTATCTTGTAGAAGGAAGCCAGTATATAAACATATCAGGCACAGTTTGTTTTCTGGTATGCTGGCCAGTCTTAACAACAATTACAGAGCTGGTCTTTGTCTTGAATACTTTTTTGTGACACAAACAGTTGCATCCACCACTAACGTCTCTGATAATGTATTTTATAAGTAGATTTTGTAGGTCTTATACCTTAGATAGTAATTGTTTTGTAGTCCTAAATTAACAGCAAAAAATATTTATTTTTAAATAAGTTGTTGTTGAATTGACCTCAACTAAAAAATAGTTGCCGGATAATAATTTCTTTGGTTTATCCCATGCCACTTCCATGCACAAATTTTTTGTTGCTTCCCCAGTTCTCTTGTGCATTTAACTCAAATGTTATTTTCCTGCTTTTGCCATTCATTCTGTGGCTCCAGACTTGAAGTGCATTTCAATCCCTCATATTCTATGAACGCACTCATGACAGCTTATGCCGTGGATAAGCCCTCAAAGTTGAAAAAAATGGTATGGCAAAGGCATCAATGTACCTTCCTGTGTAAGGTCTTACATAGCAACAACCGTTACATACTACATAGTCACTGCTGTGTTGATGTCTTATTATCTACTATTGGTGAAACATAGCTTCTAGAGATGCACATATCCTTGGTTTGAAAATATCAGGAGAAAGCACATACACACCCTTTTTTCACAGTTTATTGTCCTATAGGTATTCCCTTTCAGCTAATTGGCTTTGTCTGATATCTAACATTTTACCTCATCCTTAAGTGGAGTACTATGAAAAAATTTTACTTTTTATGCAGATAGTGCATAATATGTCTAAAATCATGTTGGTTATTAGCAGTAGAGGCTTTAGTATGACCAGAATGGTAAACTTGCAGAATCAATGCATGACACTATTTGTTTTTCAAAGGTTATTATTGGTCTTCTTTAATATATACACAAAAACCATTTGCAAATGACCTCATCTTCTGAAGATGTGCTTTTAATTTGGGTGTCAATAAATGTTAATGCCTTTTGGAAACTCTGCAACTCATGATAGTGACTTCACATTTGAGGTAATTGCAATTTTTTTCTACAGACTTTACTGTTTAGAAAGTTCCAGCAGGCATGAATGAAACCAGTAGAAAACAGCCAAGTTTATCATCTAAAGCAAAAATCATATTGATTTCTGCAAAACTACTTGTAATTTATAGCACTACAAATTGGAGATCAACTCAAACAGATGGTAATAATTATTAATGGTAAATATATTTAATGAAAATAAAGTAGAAGAAGGTTGTGTGGCAACAAATCACCTGAGGAAGTCAGGGAGAGTAAATTTATTTCATTGTCTAAGTTTCTCTCGATGTTGAAATACCTGTTTCCAGATGTATTATACATGTTTGTGTATTTTCTATGCTTTGTTCTTGATAGTAAAATGGAGTTGAAATTTAAAGCTGGGCAGAAAATATTTTTCCCATCCCCAAATAATTTTTTTTATATTTCAAATATTTTTCCCAGACTAAACCAGGATGAAAAATTGGACTGTCAAAAGTGTTTAAAAACTGAAATTAAAAGATAAAGAACAGATTTTGTATAAGAAACAATAAGTAGAGATTTCAAGGGTTTTTCAGCCTTGGAAACATATGTATGGCTGGCTATGATGCGAGATGCTGAGAAGGTAGATAGGCAATTACTCATTGTTTCAAATGAAAAAAGTGTTGGAAGCATGAAATGAAGCTTGCAAGTCGCCTACAATGCATAGCTGTACTTGAAATGCTTCATTACAAAATGCTGTATTTGCTAAAAGTTTGCATATGTTAAAAACAGAGATTATGTCATGGAAGAAAAGTCATCCATGCTTAATAACTGTTTGGTAGTCGCTGAGCAATACATTTCTGCATTTCAGAAGACAGTCTGAAGAAGCAAAGCTGTTTGCTTGTTCTTATACGCTCTCCCAAGGATTTGCTATTCAACACTTTTAATCTGGTTTAACACAGACATATATTTGTGTATTTTTATGTTTATCATATGTAAAATGCACATATACAGATGAGCATTAAAATGACATCAAATTGAATTATTTCCTTCCACTAATTTTGAAATTTTTTTATTTTTTTGAGGGTCTTTGAAAGATTTTTCTTAGCCGCTATAAGTAAATTTCTCTTGATCAGGAAAAAATAGTATTTCGTTGAAAAAATATCATAACAGAGCATTTCAGAATTTCAAAAAACAACCCAAATACTGGTAATGGAAATTTATCAGAAGTTTCACTTTCTGATAAACTGTATGAATTTGGGTCAACTGGTGTTCCTATGGAAAGAAATAGAATCACAGAATCATAGGTTGGAAAAGACCTTTAAGACCATCAAGTCCAACCATCAACCCAACACAAACTACCAACTAGATTGTTCTAAACCTGTTAATATGGTAGGTATTTAATTATTTGGAGGGTGGAATCTACAGGATCCATACAATGATTAATAAAGCGAATGGCTACTATCCATATAAAATTAATCAGAGAGGCCCTGTAAACAGTGTAAGGAAATCCATATCTTCTGTATCAGACTTGACTAGTGAGAGGTTCTCTGCCCTCAGCTGAAGTTTGAGAGCAAACTTGTGCTAAGAGATTTTAAATTCAACATGTATACTCACATATGTGAACTATCTGTGTACTTGTCTGCCCATGCATGTGTATGCATTATGTGTTCAAATATGTGAAAGAAGATAATACCTTTTCAGAGTGGCAAGTAGTTATGTCCAGCACTGGTTCCCTGAAATCTGTAGACTTGTCCTGAGGAGTACTGATTATACTTGACACTCATTCCAATTCCTTTTACAGGCAAAACCCGTAAGTCCTTTCACGATTTATAGAATCATAGAACTATCCTGATGCTATTTGTGGAAAAGAGACAGCATGGCTGATGTAATAGTTCTGTTCTGCTTCTGTCTTTTTTTTTTTCATTATCTTCCTAGACTTCCTGATAACAGCAGTACTATTGCAGCGGTATCTTTAATTTCAGCTATCTGAATGTGTAACTAGTGGATTGTTTATTAACAAACTAGGAATAACATAGTTGTAACATATTGTAAAGACCTATGTTATGAGATCTATCAGAGACATTCCACTTTAACACTAGGTGTGGAATCCCTGTTCAGTTTCTAATGGGAATATGTTCCCAAACTTAGCTGTTGATAGTTTTAATCAGTGACTCATAACAAAG
>Ga0181612_111743_pt1 | contig 16803 bp, 14 predicted proteins | sample HoacroProtozoa21_FD_119630 | JGI IMG/M metagenome (GOLD analysis project Ga0181612, IMG submission 119630) | Hoatzin crop microbial communities from Cojedes, Venezuel. Combined Assembly of Gp0051906, Gp0051904, Gp0051908
CCCCCCCCCCCCCCCCCGTGATGGTTTTAAGTTTGAGTGGCTACTATATTCGTGTAATTAAAACACTAATAAAATCTGGAACTGTCAGCTGTACTCATAGGTGTGTTGCTTGCTAGAGGCTGCTTGCTTACAGAAACAAGTCCAGCTGCTGCCAGTTCTAACAGCCACGTAGCTGAACACTTAAAGAGGTTTCCTTAAGCTGATCTTGTTATACTTGGTAATCCTTTAGTGTAGATATGCTGTCACAGTGAAGTACAACAGAGATAAACAGCATTGCCTCTAGCTGTTAATGGAGCATTGGTTTTCTGAAAGGAAAATAAATGTCTTCAGTAGCCACCTACTGCCCTGATGTGGCAGGGCCATAATCTGAATTTAACTTCTGCCTCCCTACGCTGTTATTCCCATACTCTCAGCTTAGCCAGAAATGACAGTTAAGTTGCTTGGTATAGCTGCAGAAGCTGAAAGACAGATCAAAGGTGGGAGGCAGACCCTTTTCTCTCCAGGAGCTAGGATGCAGTCATCACATAACCCATCTTTTAAAAATGAAGTAAGATTTAATATTAAAAAATTGTCCATTCAACTGTACATGCTCCGGGAAATACACAGGTTTGGAAAAAAATTTGAAAAGCTTTTATTTAAGATCCTAGATGAAAAAGAGGACCTGAAAAAATACTAATAAATACAATTAAAATATGTAAATACTTTTTTTTAAAATGCAATTTCAAGCTAAAGAACTAATTACTTTTTATAAATTAATCATCCAGGAAGGAGAAGCCTTTTCATTCCACCATTGCTAAATCTTTCAGTGCATGACTTCGAGGTCTCTTGGCCTTGTAGCCAGGGCGCAGGAATTCTATTTTTCTTTTCCTGGTTTCTGCTTTATTCTTATGTCTCTTCAGCTTCCTCCTTGCAGCAATGTCGGGGTTTGCTACAGTCTAGTGAAAAACAATACATTAGTTTGCTTAGTGACAACTACCAGCTGTCCCTGGAGACATCAGATACTCGCTAGGAAACTGGTGACTGACAAGACAACGCAGGGGTTTTGTTAGGCTCCTCAAAACTGGGGGTATTCTGCCTTCTCTGCCCAGGCTTCCCACTGCTCTTCCGGTAAGGGGGAAAGCACAGCATCCCTGTCCACCAGACCCTCTCCAAGAGGCTGGTCTTCAACAGATTATTGTGAAGGCTCAGAAATGAAGCCGTCCCAACTCAGGATGACGTTCTTCCTTTGGCTCACCTTCCTGGTCAGCTCTCAGGCACTCAGGAGAAACCCCTTTTCTTTTCCCCAGAAGAGAAAGCAGACTCTTACCTGCAATGCTCTCTGCTTTTTCCTCATCGCTCTTTTCTGGTTGGCCTGTTTCTGCACAGAAGAAAAGGCAAGCGAAAAAGCCTCCAGTCCAACTAACTTCTTGAGCAGTTCTATGATTTCTTGGGAAAGGTTCTTCAGTGTTGGATCTAATAAAACAAAAATAACTTGCTTAATCTTTTTCAGCATATGGAATGAAAGCCAAGAGCCAGGAAGGATTCCTCGTTCTTTACTAAAGGATGACTGTACTGATTCACCTTTCCCAATATACTGTAGAGACCAGAGCAAAGGTGCTTGTGAAATCTGCTGGTTCTTCACCAGCTTTCCCAGGGGACCACAAGTAGTGGTGCTTCACACAGGCAAACAAAAAAGCAATGCTTCTGAGAAGCAACATTTTTTTCAGGAAGATGGTGGCATCTCAGAGGTTATTAAAAGCAGCTTGCTGTACACAGCCACCAAGGCGCTTTTGGAATAGGTGTTGCTGGACACAGAGATGAGTCCAGCCTTGTCGGTCAGCATCTCTGTCCAGTATGCACAATGAAGGCCGGCTCAATGGGTGGGATCGCTAGTTGGTTACACTGTATTAACTACAAGCACTGGGGAAAAAAAAACTATATTGGGGTGGGGGGGAAACAAGCTACAAAGAGATGCTAAGGGGAAGCCGAGAGCAGAGCAAACGTTTCCCTTGGTCTTCAAACAGATCCCTCTTCAAGTGCTGCGCAATGAATTTTCATGGCGTATACAAACCACAGGTTTTTGAGTAATATAACTCTTTTTGGTTTGTCATCTGTTCTTCTCCTGACATTGGATTTTGCTTGACTAACACATTTCCAAGAGCTACCTAAACACCAGTGTCCTGCTCTTAAGCCAAGAGTCTCTTGTGTTAGATGGGAAGTTGGCTTGTCTTTCCCTCACCAGTCCTGACTTCTTAAGATCTTTTCGCCAAACATGGATCTCCAGGGAGAAACAAGCGCTGTTGCTCCGGCAGCATCTGGCAGGGCAGAGCGACCTGGACTCGGGGGGAAGGGAGCAGCTCTGCGCACAGTGCAGTGGGTGCCCGCCTGCCTGCACACGCTGCGTGCCCGTGGCAGACAGCTCTCTGCCCCTGCCCGCAAAGGTTACTTTCACTGTGCATGCCCAGCACTCACTAAAGGTCATTTGCTCTATTTCAAAAGGGGGAGCTTGGGGAAAACATGAAGGGACACCAAACTGACAGTTCCAACTTCTACAGTCCCTTGCTCTACAGTAGCACACACCTGGTTTTACATTTAAACTGAAACACACTTTTAACCACAGGGCACAGATCTCCGTGTTCCTAAGCCCCACAGCAGATCTAACATGGTAACTGAGAAAGAATGGCACGTAGCAACAGCCTTCTTCTGGCTTCTGTAACACGCCCCCGTTCCTCTCCTCCGCGAGGACTCCATGAGTCTTGCCACCATGAGTCCACCCTTGATTACTACACTTTTTCCACTACATCACACGCTGAAGCTTTACCCACTGGCACGTAGGAGCCTGCCTAACTTTAGTCCAGCCTTTTTTCTTTGTCAACATGCAGATTTTTGTTCCAGCTGTCACATGCTCTCGTTTCCTGGTTAGACTGCAAGTACGTGAAATTCACCGCTGATGGTATCTGCGCCTCAGCAGACCAAAGGGATGGCAGGCGGTGTTTGTGCCGAGGCAGAGCTCTGACACACTTTGCTCCTCGCTACTCTTTGTGAGGGAAATCACTTACCTTGCTCTGCATAGGTGCTGTTCAGCTCCCTGTACAGAGGGGTGAGAATTGTCGGAAGGTACGGCTTGATCCTGTCCTTCCCCAGATCCACCGAGATTGCTCCCAGGAACTTAAAGATGCAGCTTCTCTGGAAATGAGTGTGTGGGACATGGGGTAAGGAAGGCTGGAAGGAAACGGCCTCACCGAACTGCTGCAAGGGGGCTGTGCATCTCTGTTCAACGTGTAAGGCGTCGCTTCAGACACCCGAGTCAGAGACTCACTGCTGCTGCAAGGTCTTGGCAGCGAGTACAGCCTTTCTACAAGACACAACCCCACGGGACCTGTAATGTCTGAGCTGTGACTCCACTGGGTTCCAGCTGTTCACGCTGTGAACGTGCCTGTTCTCACTGCCCTGTACTGAGGCAGCTGAAGACATCAAAGTTTACCCTCTGTAACTACACCGCGGGGAGCTACAGTGCTTCTGATGCTCTCCCACACCTCCCCTTCTCCTAGCAAGTCACTCCACCCTGCCCTTCCCCTGCCTGCACAACCCTAGCTCTCTGGGGCTTTTGAAGGCAGTGCTCTGTCCCCTTCAGCTCAGTGCCTTTGGCCCTTCCACCCTCCCACCACCCTACACGAGAGCTGGAAGCAACAGGAAGGAGAAGCAGACTGGCACAAGCCTTTCCTGAGAATCCTGAACTGAAATGATGCTTATTTCTTTGGCGCTTACTAACCCTTGCTTCAGCACCAGCTCTCAGCACCCTCTCTACAGCTGGTCCCCTGGCAGCAAAGAGCTAGAGCACCGCTCTGCTGCGCAAGTGCCCACCACGTCAAAAGCAGTTGGTCTAACCCTGTTCTTACCTTTAGAGGGACCTTAGGGGAGTATGCTGCTTCTCGCTTTGCCATGAGAGACAGCTTCTTCATTAACCATAGCAATGTGGCTGGCTGGCCCTTCTCGCCTGTGTCCTCTCTTTCTCCCTCTCCTTGAGCAGAACTGTCTTTGTCTTCCTCATCTGAGGCCTCCTGCTCTTCCACTTCACAGGCAAGGTCTCCTTCGGCCTCTTTACCTTCTTCTAAGGCAGGAGCTAGCAAGTAAACAACTTTTGCTACAAAAAGCAAATTCTTTATAACCTGAAGTGTAAAAACAGAGTAGTCAGTTGCTGTGGGTTCCCCCAGTGTCAGCATCAGCAGTACATAAGAGCCAAGGCTAGATCTGCAAGAGGAACTGGCCAAGCCAGGAGGCTGTAATGGCTTCACCCCGTGTGTTGCTCCTAACAGAAAGGCCCACCCCAATATCTTCCTCTTCTCTAGTGTGGAAGAGTCTGTCCCCATGAGCTACCATGCCATTGGAGCTCCAGCACCCCCTAAGGCAGGGCTGCCCCTTTTGTCTTCCCCACCTCCAGCAGCCCCTAACTCTCCATAAGGAAGTCTCCGACCAGATTCACAGTGGAATCGGACCTTCAAGCAACAGCACACAGCTGGACTAAATGCTCCCAGCAGACAGCCAAGGCTCCAGTGGGGAACCAGCACCAGAGATCTGGCTGCCCGCTGCAGGATCTGGGTGCCCAGCCTGCTCCAGTCGGGGCTGCAGAGCCAGGCTCTCCTTGACAGAAGGGACCTCACTCCTGCCCTGCATGGTGCCTCCCCTTTCTGTCCCTGCCAACCCTCAGCCCTTCCAGCAGGCTGACACCACAAGGGGGGCTTTTCCAGACCCCTCTTGGACACGGACCTGCTCAGATGCCCTCAGCACAGAGCAGCCGGCCCTGCATGGTGTGTCTGCCCAGAGGCACTGCCGGCCATCAGCGCTGCTGCCCTGACCAGGACGTAACACTCCCCACGGGCCAGGGCCTGCTCTGCGCCCTCCTGCAGCCCCAGACCTGCTCTGGCTCCTACCTGCTCTCCCAGAGACAGGTCCAGGAACTTGGACTGCAGCTGATGGCAGAATGCAAACACGAGTTCCTTCATCTGGGGAGAGGGAAAAGGAGAAGGAAATTACTCCACGAAAGGGAGCCAGTAGTAGAAACTCAAAGCAGCGTTTTGCAGTCACCAAAGGTGGTTCCCAGGGGAGCCCAAGGGATCAGCTCAGCCAAACTTCTGCCTGCACCTTGCAGCCTAGAAGGGGAATCTGTGCTGCTGAGAACAAGACCCCGGAGCAGAGACCCTCCCAGCAGCAGAGACGCCTCCTCAAATGCGTGAAGTGATCAGGATTTAGGCAACAGACAAGCAACTGAAAGAGAGATGTGCATGCTAAACTGTAACACTGGTTTTACATCCCAGACAGGGAATGGGCTTGGGCAGGGGGGAAGGAGCCGTACAGACATCATTACCTTTTTGTCCAGTTCAGCAGTCAAGAAGACTGTGGATGCAGACAGCTCTGCTGATGTTTTTTTCCTCTTCCCTGCCTTTCTTTCCCTCCACTTGTTGACAAGCTCTTCTGGCTTGTAAGATGCAAACAACAAACCAAAGATCTCAGTAGCTGTCAGCCAGACCCAGCTGTGAGGATACCACAGGTGAGACTGGACATGACCTGGGGGAAAGAAAACCTCTTTCAGCACAGGAGCTGGTCCAGTGAGAGCAGAAAAAGAACCAGGTCCCTCCAAGAATTACTACAGCACATGCTACAAAAAAAAGTGAAGGAAATGAACGTGCTCATCTGCTCAGAACACAATCAAAGACTTCCTAGCAACTCTATCCAGCCAAAGCACAGAGCGGCAAAAAGCTACAGGTAGCCAAATGTCCCCATGGTGACCAGGTGCTCTTGAACGCTCCCACAGCAATTCCAAACATCCAAAGACGGGACCATTGCTGGAAAGCGATGGCAACTGGGCAGGAAAAGTGGGCATGGCACAAAAAGACACTTGCTCAGATCCTGGCTCGCCAGTCGTGTTTCTGCAGCAACTATGGTCCCCTCAGCTACTCAGTGCCACAGCTCATCTACCCATGATGTCTGGGGACAAGCTGCTGTGAGACTTGGCTGAGTTGGCCCTGCTGCAGATGGTCAGATTGAACCCCTGGATGGAGACTGAGGATGCTTCAGAGAAGAGATGGAGTCGCCCTCTTGTCTCGCCTCTGTCCAAGCTGCACATCACCAAGCAATCCAGGATTTACAAGGGCTATCTCCTGTCTCACTAAAGGCACTGGGTTGGCTGAACAATTCGAAGACATTAACCAGCCAGATCCAGGCCTTCTGACAGCAGCAAAGAAAGCAATTAAAAACAAGGCAACAAAATGCCACTAAGTCAGGCTGACCCTGTACAGTCTCACTCGTAGGGAAATTGCTTGAATCAAATAACCCCCAGGCCCTAATGTGCTGGCAGACACACAGCATTTACAGTGCCATTACCATGTGTCATTGCTTGCTGGCTGGTATGTGTAATCTCACCAAGAAAATCTCATCTTCCCAGGAGAACTGAATGCTTTCATCCAAGAGGACGTTAATTATGGTCAAACACGCAATAGTTTGCAACTATCTGCTCTTGGGATAATAGAAAATACTTCCCAGCAACCGAGACAGAGGGTGCCTTGTTTTCATCAACCATGTAACATTTTCCATTAACATCTTCTCTTTCACTGCGCAGTAACAGCCGTGTGTTTGCATTTTGCAGCCTGCAAACCTTGTATGTCAAAGTTCAGTTGTTTATATTAGGGTCTGAAAAACCCCACGGCACACAAAGAATGTTCCTTGTAACACAGCCGTAATAATTCTTGACACTTACCCCAGATCTTGCTCACAACATCACTGTTTTTGGTTAACTGAATCAAGCTGCACTCTGTGATTAGCTTTGTCACCAGCACAAGAAAGCTGAATAGCAGCCTATCTGCAGCCTTCTCCTCCTCCTCTTCAGTTATCTAATAAAATCAGTACGTCAAGAAAGATGCTTATGAGAACATGAAGACAGTGCTTATTTACCCTACTAGATAAATTTCAGATCAACCCTGCAAAGAAACTGAAGACTGACTAGTATCCAATTCCTCAAAGAAACAGAAGAGAAGCAGCCCCACTAGAGCATTTCCTCTGGAGACTGAACCTCTGCAGGAGATTATCATCACAACCCTTCTTCTTGGTTTTTATGCAGATGTTACTGCAACAAACTGTTAGGTTTCTAAATGCAAGCAATCACACACATTGTATATCACTTATATCCATACATGTATTTGTGCACATTTGATTCTCATCATTAGAGCCAAGCTGAGCGCAGCTTTGCCCTGTCACCTGGGAAGCCCCAAGTTGTTATGACAACACTGTCTGCGCTGTGTTTTACTAAACCGCCTTCAGGTCCTCACCCTGCCTAAAATCACCCAGCTGGCTTGATACAACCAGTCAGTGCTTTACCTACATGTCACAGCACAGGGGGTGATTACACTGAATTTCTCCTCACTGCAGGTATTTTATTTTCATCTCTTGCCAATTTACATACCCCGAGGTTCTTCTTTTTTGTTCTGCGTGTTGCCTTTGCACATAGTAACAGACGTGGCCGCTCCCCAGGCACAGTGACTGGGATCCCTTTGGGATTATCACATGCCAAGCAGAATCTCAGGCAGCCTTGTTACTCTGAGTTTATCATGTGCACACCCCCCCCCCCGACCTTTCCATAAAACAAAACCGTGGTCTGATGTACAGGAAGCGACCTCCTTTGAAAGTCAAAGCTGTAGGTAACACTGAACAAAGCACAGTCACAAGCAATGCACTCTTGACCTTCCACGCTCACGCAAATCTCTGCAGCTAGCAGACACATTTCCCAGTCAAACGGACACTGTCAGTGTGATCGTCAGGCTGTTTTCCAACTAAACAGATTCAAATCCATCCCAGTGCTACCTGTGCACCCTGCCATTCTTTCTGATGGTGGTTTTTGTAACTCCACTTCAAACAAAAAGACAGAGGTCCCTCCTCTCCTGCCACCGCGGGAAGGACCAGAAGCAGGGAAAGCTACCTCAGCATACTTACTGCCACATGCTGTCAACCCACCAAGTCACACTAGTAAAAACCAAAAGCCTGCAACTGAAGGGCTGTCTCAAGAACCCCCTCCACCCACAGAGATCTTGAGAGAGGCTGGAGCAAGGAGCAACATATCTGCTGGTTACACAGCATGGCAGCAGGCTCAGCCCAGGTGGCTTTGCAAAGTTCCTTTGCCCCTTGTGCTGTGACACATGACATCAAGTTTGGGCTTACAGTCAAAAAATATGGTTCTAGGTCAGTGAGGTCCCCTTCAGAACAAATGTGTGTGGTGTCTTTCCTCAGTCCTAAACAATAGCTCCAACTGTTAAATCTCTCCTACACTTCTTTCCTTTTTCCATTTTCTTAATTCTCCTTCCCCAAGCCTCACATATGGGAAAAATTACTTACGTCTTCAAATTTAATTGGGTTGATTTCTTTTTCAATCAAGGTGAGGACAGCTTCAAGCCGCCGTTCAAACATTACTCCCTCCACTTCAACAAACAAACCGCATGCCAGGGCAGCCAACCTCCTGTGTGAGCTCTGCCAACAGAAAGAATAACACCCCTTGTTACTTCTTGATAACCAAATCCTGCAGCTCCCACATGCAGGAGCTGGTAGCAACCCTTACTTCTGCCTGTAGCAACAGCATCTTAAGAGAAGCTGGTTTTCAGAGTACTGTTGAAAAAGGCAGTGCTGCCAGCTAGGGACAAAAGTGCCTGGCAGCACAAGTTATCCCTGGAAACACGCCCTAAAACTGCATGCCAAAAGGCCTTTTCCAGCTCGGTTCCCAGCTGCAAAGCTCTAGGAGCTACTTTGCACTTGTTGATTCTTCACAGCGCAACAGGCGGCTCACAGCTACGAACCAGAACTGAACACATTAGCGAGGAAAAGGATGAAGCGCTGAAGAACACTTACTGCACTAGTGTGGAGGGAGGGACAGAACCTGAGTCCAGGCTGAGAAGAACTAAACACCCAGGTGCCTAGATCAAAATGGGAAATCTATAACACGAGGTTGGCCACCTTCCAGCTGCCAGCGACAGAACAAAACAAGTCTGAGCTAAAGACAGCACTAAAAGCCAATTATTGGGATCAGAAGAGCTTTAAGGAATTTGCTCAAACCCTTAACCTGAGCAAAGACTATGCCTGGTGAAACACCTGAGTCAGAAGAGGAACGGTTGGAAGGCAGTGCAACACAGCTGGGAAGTCTGTAGGCTGGCCATCAGCATCAGCACTTCCCTACATTTGTGCAGCTTTATGAAGCTATACCATTTCTTGCTCTTCCAACCAGCAAGAGCTTTGGCACTAAGCACAGCTTTACAGAGCTTTTATTCTAAGCTCAGTCTTGCCCATACTCCTTTCTTAAAACTGCTAAATCAGGTACAACCGAATCCACCAATCCACCAGACCTGGTACTGGCAATCTCTCACTTGCCTTAATCTTACTCAGCCCCCCAACAGACTTCAGACCTGGTCAGTGAAAAGACCAAAGAATACCTTCTTGCTGTGAAACCACTCCGTGACCAGCGAAAACATCAGGTCTTGTTTTTCTTTCTTTATCTTACTGAGGAGAGATTTACACGTCAAAGCCGCCATCTTTTTGCATTTGGCAGAGTCATCATTTACCATCATCATAGAAAGAGAGATTAAAAACAGCCCACAGTATTTGTGGAGGAGATCCTAGAAAGAAACAACCATGAGTCAACTGCACCTCCCCAAGGAGCTTCTGGCATTTAAAGGGGAAAAGAAGGGTATTTGTTGCAGCGCATACAGGAACAATGTCAGCCCTGAGCGGAGTCCACGTCAAGGCAGATGAACTGAAAGGACGGGATAACCCAGTTGCTGGAGCACCCAGGGAGTGTACAGCAGCCTCAGCCCTGCTCTGGCTCTGACCTGCTAACACGTCCCTGGGAGAGCAACGTTGAGTGTCAAACCTTAAAGGGCATTTTCATGCCCAGCTCTCACTGAGACGGGCTTAAGTCCCTCAGCACTGCAGCAATCAGCCCAAAGGTCCTTCTCTCAGAGACAGCAGCTCCTCGCTACTTTACAGAGCTGCCGGGAACCAAGTTAAGATACTAAATCTAATCAGGTGGCGGTGAAGCACAGCTTACTGTGCAGAATTTCTCTTCCTTCCTGCCAAATTCTTGCTCAATTGCACTTCTCTCAGTCTCCTGAATGCTCAGTCAAGCTCCAGCTGCAGAGCTTCAAGGCAGCTTAGCATTTTGCGTATGTCATCCTGCATAGATGCATGGTTATTGTTTAGCTTTCATTTTGATCCACCCCACTGAGAAGCCCTCCCTCTCCAGTCAGGCCAACAAAACAGATATGGTACATGACATACCAGCTTTGTCAACAATATCTCTCATAAACATTGAAAAGCTCCCACAATGAGAAAAGCCTAGACCTCACTTTCTATTCATGAACCATTTCCTAAACTGGTTGTCTTTCTTCCTGGCATAAATCACCATCAAGTTTATCCAAACTCAGCTGACAGAGCTTTATTTTACTTGCAGACTGAGCACATTAGATAAAGAAGTCCTGCAGACTTTCCAGCATGTCATTTCTCTTTTGGAGCAAAGCCAGGTTCTTTGGAGATAAGTGGACGTTCTGCTCGTGATAAGAGATCATAGGAACTACCAAGTGCTTCCAAAATAAACTGCTCCAAAAACACTGCTATTGGAAGCTGCAGGAACCGCTGGATGCTTGGAACACCACGGGGTGTTCGTTACCTGTGGGAACATGTCAAGGAGGTACGTGATCATCTCCAGTGCAGATTCCCTTCCAGTTTCATACTCATACCTGTGAGGAAATGATTAACGGTTAGGGCTGGATGAATATTCTAGAAAATTGTTAACAGTTCACAAGAATGGCAAATGCCAGAAATGCACACTGATAGGGATCTTTCTACAACAGCTACCACACCTGGTCTGACACTTGGGACAAGAGGAGCAGCAGGCCCATCAGCTCCATCTCTCAGAGAATGGGCACAGGGAGACAAACAGGCAAAAAAGGGCTCCAGCCAACTTGAGTCAGCACAGCTGCACTTGTCCTGTAGTGCTGAGAAACAGGGTAAATGACTGTCACCTCGAGCAAGGGAGGGGTCATGCTCAAAAGGAGGTTTCAGGCACAATGTTCCTGCTGAATTGGTACAGTTGATCTCAACTGTGCCTGCAACTTCAGCTGAGACCACTGCCATAGGACAGCAGTCATAAACGCACCTTCCCTTATTCCTTCTGGATTTTCCAGTTCACCTGATTCACAACCAGTGGAGCTGGTTAACCACTAAGCAAACAACAGAGCCTCTGCTTACAAAGAGACAAAGAACAACAAAACCAGCCGTGGAACAGGGAAGAGAAAAAGGACTTGCTTTATCAAACAGCCTGTCTCTGAAAAAGGGAAGTGTTGTAGAGGTAGGAAAATCAAGACTTCAACCACACCTTCTGCTCCTCTACCAACAGCCCTTTGGCACACAAGGTGGCCACTAAAGTCACATTTAAGCAACAAGGTTCTGTTCTGACAGAGAGGTCAGGAATATAAACTCACTCCAGTTGTGCTAGTATGAAATCCAAATTGGGTTTCAGCTTGTCACCAAGGGGGTAGTCCAGAATATATTTTAAGTAAATCTGGAAAGAAAAAAACAACAGAGAGGAGTTAGAAGACACACTCAGGAAAGCTTGTAGGAAGGTTATGAAGAAAACTTAGTGATGGAGCAGCAAATTTATGGGAATCATCCCTTTCATCCTGGTTCCTATTACACAAGGGGCCAGCAACTGCTCTCAAGCTCTGTGCCCGGAACAGGATCTGCAGGCATCTGACAACTGCCAGACTGATCTTTAGAGTATTACTGTGATTTGCACAGGCTTCTGTTAAGAGAGATTCTGCATCCTTCAAAATTCATCCTGTAACTATGGAAATGCACAATTTCGATATGCGCAGCTCCTGCTGCATCCGTATCCCAATGCTTGAAAAGAAGCAAACAATTCTGCCTTTTAGCTGCCTTTAGCCTGGAAAAAACGAGGAAGTAGTGGGAAGGAATTATGGATTTGTGGCAAATTCTCTTCTGCTGGGACTGAGAAAAGGGCAAGACTCTTAGTTACATAGGCATGAAAGCCTCCAAAGGAGGGACCACGCCACTGCTGCCGAGCAGCTAGCTCTCTGAAAGCACACCACGGCAAGCAGTGTCATGGTCGGCAAGCAGTCTGCGATTCTGTTATGTGTCAGTCACAAGAACTAAAGCCAGCCAGGCACGAGGCGACAAGGATTAGTAAGAAGGGGAAATGGGGCTAGGGGTTCAGCAGCGCTAAGGCACACGTCTCTGAGAGCTGGGATGGCCACACTAAGCCCTCTAGCCTGTTAGACAGGTGTAAGTAAAGTAAGATGAGAGACTTTCTACCAACCTGTCTGCACTGGACTCGCACTGGCTCGCTCTGACCCGTGATGGCGAGCTGGGCAACCTTCTGCAGCACATCATCAATTTCAGGGACAATCAGCTTCCTGGATAAAATAGCCTAAAAATGTGAAAGCACAGCTGGAGTCACGTCATTCTGCTAAAAGGGTGGCTTACAAATCGATACCTGTTTCTCTTGGCCTCAAGTTGTGTCAGGGGAGGTTTAGATTGGATATTAGGAAAAATTTCTTTACTGAAAGAGTGGTCAGACATTGGAACAGGCTGCCCAGGGAGGTGGTGGAGACACCATTCCTGGAAGTGTTCAAAAAACATGTAGATGTGGCACTTCAGGGTATGGTTTAGCAGGCACGGTGGTGTTGGGCTGACGGTTGGACTTCATGATCTTAGAGGTCTTTTCCAACCTTAATGGTTCTATTCTATGATTCTCGGAGCACACAGAATACCTGGTCTAATGATTAGGAATGTCGATTCTTTAGCAAAAACGTCCTCAGACCCAAATACATCCTCATAAGCATGTGTATAAAACAGCCTCCCAAACAATTTTAAACAGTGCCTACGAGTCAAACAGGAAAGCTTTGCTGCTTTCCCCACGCCCCGTAACAGAGACCCGTAACAGCATTCTGTGTCCTGTTCCCAACATGATCTCGTTCAGCCTTTTCACAAAGAGGCAGAATCACCGCCATTCCAGCGGCTCACAGAACCCATACACCCGCTGCACAGAAATACCTTGAGAAGGCCAAAGGCAGTGGCTTGGCGTGATGAATCATAAATGTCTTCTTCAGCAAAGCCAAGCAACACTTGGAGCTGTTTGCTTGTTATCTGACTCTTTGCATTCTTCACAAGTACTGTTACACACTACAAAATCAAAATGCACATTGTCAATACACATGCAGTGCCATAAAATACAAGCCCACGCAAAAGCCTGACCCTGTTTATACCACTTTGGTCTGAAAAGACAAACTGCTGCTCTGAAACACGGAGCTAACATTTCTCATCACGTTTTGCTTTCAGCTGGCAATTCTGAGACAAAAGCTAAACAGAAGCAAATACACAAAATCAGACTAGTCCTTGAAATGAATGGGGATGCTCACAGACATGAACCATGATGCAAGAACACAGCCACGAAGAGGGAAAACTTCTTCTGGCACTGGCATTCAGCATGAATTACTCTAACTTTCCCTTATGATCCTGAAGCTTGAATTAATTCAGCCATGCATTTAGAATAGGAAGACACTGCATACTGAAAGTGTAGTTATTACTACTATTAATTACCCCTTTCCCTTGTCTCACTTCAGCTGCCAGGCTTTACTCCAATGAATCATGTTAAAAACAAGCTATTCAAGTACAAAACTGATGCCTCCCAAAAGACAGAGGGTTAGAAGATATTATTATACAGAAGAAAGAAGGCAAATATGCCTCTATAAAAATACTTCTTCGGATCTAAGCTGTGCATTTTTTGGGGGTAATTTTCTTTAACTTTGCACTTGGGAAAGAATCAGCAAGGCCACATTTCCCTCGCTACCTTGTGATCTCCAGACTGCCTCTCCAGGGACAGCTGCAGGAGGAATCTGCAGTTGGAAGAGGCTCATTCCACAAAGTTAATACTAAAGTAGAAAACTGTAGATCTGGGTCTGACTTACTTTGAAACAGCTCACAACCAGGTGGAAATTCTGGCCTTTGGCTATTCCTGTCTTGGCAAATTCTTTCAGCAAGAGGAAAAGCTGCTTGATCAGTGGCTCCAGGTTTGTACTGACAGAAGGCAAAGGGAACTTTAAAATCCACACCAAGGACTGCAGAGCACCAGTTATGACCTGCACAAAGGAGCCAAAGGACAGCACATGGGTACAATGGCACTGACAGAATTCTCACTTCGTTACAGACATGGTCAGGCTATCTGCAACTGTGGTAAAAGGCAATTAGCTAAAAAAAAAAAAAAAATCAACCTCTTTCAAATAATTCATATGCAATACAAAGGGTTTCTCAGTTCTGAAAACACTATTTGCCACTCCCTAATTCTCCAACTTTGATTTTACTAGGTAAAGACATCAACACAGTGCTGATTCAGCAGGTGGCAGGAACTCTTTCTGAAGCAGAGGTGTCTTCAAAACATAGAATTCGCTTTGCCAAAACCTCAGGTCACCTGAAAGCCCTGTTCGAGGTATCTGATAGTATACGAGGCATGCCTTCCACTCCTGGGAAACTCAAGGTTTAACAGATGCCCTTCCAGGCTCACTCAAACCCAAAGCTGCCCAAAAAGGAGGCTGCCTATGATGCTGGGAATAAAGACGTTAAAGCTGGATCAAAAGAAACCACAGCTGTGACAACGCTGCTCCCAGCGGCCAAAGAACTTCATGAGCCTCTTCACAGATGGCCTACTAAGTCTGCAACATCTTTTATGAACACGCTCCAGGAGAACTTGTCCATACTTTGACCTGCAGCACCAGGGGCAGAGCATTCAGTCCTCCATCAGCCACAATCCTTCCTCCCCTTTGGGATATCACGTCCTCAAACAACTTCATCTGCACACCTATGAAATCAGGTTTGAAAACTGGATAGCTTTCTCTTCTCTTGCACATCAACTGCAAGATGACATTTGTGGGCAGGACTCTTCTTAGTAGAACAGACAGAATAGGCAGACTCCAGCTCAGAACTGTACCTTGACATCCATAGATTTCAGGCAGTCTATAAGCAGCTGAACAAAAGGGTCTAACATTTCCAAAACATGCTCCTCAGAAGAATTTACTTTGGACCTCTTCAGGCTCATATGCAGCAGCTGGTGTAGAAAACACAGGACATTCATCTCAAAGTCAGTTTGGGACTCGAATAAGTCAAGTAAGGTCCCTCATTGTTTCAGGTTATAGTAGGATTTATACCATATCCCTTTTAAGTATCTGCAACAGGCTGAGCACTTTGTATAGCTCTCTAAGAGGCACCTCTGGAGTTACCACATGCAAAAAAAGTCAAGGCTAGCGGCTGTGCTGTTAACAAAATATATCCAGAATACCTTCCTCTGCTGAACACTCTTAACAAAGATTTTGACTGCAAAGTTTTGTATCTGAGGAGATCCTTACCCGAAGTCCTGAATCAACCAAGATGTAGGTGTTAGTCCTGCTGCTGACACGTGCCTTCTGCCCTCCTCTCGTGGGAGTGGGTGGGAGCAGCAGGCAGCTCTCTGGCTGCAGCCGAGGATCTGGAGGAGGGGCAACTTTTTTTCTGAAAAGCAGTGTATGACAAAGGAGAACATTCAGATTTCAGCGCTCTCCAAAACAAGCTTGCTGCTGGGAGTGAGAAGAGCTGTGCTCAGCTGCTACCCACGCAGCAAGCAAAAGCAGGTCGCAGCCAGAACACAATGAAATAAAATGAACTTGAGTGCAGCGTGACAGACAGGACTCTCAGACTTGAGAACGGTATCACTGCAACGAAGATAAGAAATGCACGCTGATTTGCATAACATCCCCACTTTTTCCTTCTCAGTGGACAGACCAATTTTGGGCAAATACACTTCCTGCCACTGCCCACTGCATTTTGTTTACTGATATTTACTTCAGTTTCTGATGGCTTATAAAAACTGCTCCAAGAAGCCTCCAAACAGCTGTCAGATCCTAGAGCAAGTCAGCCTGCATAACACAGGCAAGGCAAGACACCCAGACCCAGCTCTGAGCAATGGCAACACCAGACAGAGTGGAAATCCGATGGTTCTCCGACTTCTGCACCAGCACCAAAGTGATAAAGTGACAGCTGACTGTTTCTTTTGTTCCCGACCTCAAGAAAACGTCCAGGACCCCAAACACCTCTTATATGGCAGCTTGTAGCTCGCTTCTAAACACTGCCCCTCATCCCTTCATCCAAACATTCAAATGCATACGCCAGCTTACCAGATGGTGAAAAAGCCTTGCTGAAGGCCCTGAGCACTTGAAAGAGCAGACTACCATGAGTTTGGCAAGCGCTCACTCCCTTTTCCCAGCTTTCTCCTTGCCCTCTTACTGCCCAAATAATCCACTTCCATTGAAAACAGAAGGCAAAGGAAAGCAAGGAAACTCTCACACATTTGATCAGTTGGATTTGAGAGCTGCCGTTTCTGCAAGCAAACCTCCCAACCAGTAACAGACCATCTGGATAAGATCCCGGAACTCACTTGGCCTTCTCAGTGAGCAGAGGCAAGTTTTCACTGATGAGACCATGACTGAGGAGCAGGAGGGATTCTGCGTTCATGTCTGAATTGAAGATCAGCCCTGCCATGATGTGACGCAGTGCCTCATGCACCTTCCGGACTATCTTCAAGCTCGTGGTGTTCTCCAGAATCTGCAAAGGCACAAACATGAGAGTCAGAATCACAGAATGTTTGGAGTTGGAAGGGACCTCTGTGGGTCATCTAGTCTAACCCTCCTGCTGAAGCAGGGTCACCTACAGCAGGCTGCACAGGACCTTGTCCAGGCGGGTCTTGAA
>Ga0181612_170035_pt1 | contig 16803 bp, 9 predicted proteins | sample HoacroProtozoa21_FD_119630 | JGI IMG/M metagenome (GOLD analysis project Ga0181612, IMG submission 119630) | Hoatzin crop microbial communities from Cojedes, Venezuel. Combined Assembly of Gp0051906, Gp0051904, Gp0051908
GATGAACAGCCATAAAAAAAAAAAAAGGTGTTAAAAAACTTCTTCCTCTGAAGCACTCCCTCTGAACAAAAATAACAGTGCTGAAGCAGCACTTTCTGTCCTTAAATCTCTGTGTGCTTTTCCAAAGGAAGGTCAATGCCGTTGCCCCTGTTCACAGGTGTGTGGGAAAGTCAGACGCTGCTTTTTATAAAGGTGTTGCCACCCCACAGCATGGCCCTGTTTAACGAGGGCACCAGACTCACTTTTTTCCAGGGGTTGAACCGGTCCTGAAGGTTTCTGTAGGGCGTCCCACCTTTATGCCCTCTAGTCCTCCCTCCTTTTAAGAGAGCAGCGTGGTGTTACTTCATCCTGGAGGCCAATATTTCCTGCCATTTGCTGTGTTTATGTTTCTTCATCCAGCCAAACTCTTGCAGCACTTCACTACAGTGAGAATGGAGCAAAGAGTAGACGAAGTTGAGACTTCATGAAATTTAGCTTTTTCTCTTCCTCTGCCCCTGTTTGAGATCGTATCTAATCAAAACTGCTCATCTCTTATCTGGCAGCCTGTGAGTCCAAGTGATAGCCAGACAATGGGGCCAAACCCACCACCTTTGCATCTGCCATCCTCCATAGTGCCCTCCCTGCAGTGCTCCCTTGTTTCCTTTGGAGGTACTTGTCTTCATCCTCCTTTCTTTTCCTTTGCAATGTCAGTTTATCCATTCCTTGCTCCAGGTTCCAAGTTCTTGCTCTCCTCATGCTCAGATTAATGCCCTCCCTTCTGCCAGGCTGCTGTCTGAAACATACTAGGAGGTTGCCATTCATCCACATCTCTCTCAAACCCTCTCATTTCTGAATGCTAACCACTTCTCTCCCCAGCCTGCAGAGTATGTGGCTCTCTGTGCATCACAACATTTAACCATCTTTTCCCCTCTTAGCCAGACAGGATCTTGCTACAACCGGGCCCACAGATACAGGCCAGCACCGACAGCTGTGGTAGGGACGGAGATGGAGAAGTGTTTAGATGAGAGATGGGCAGTGGTATGAGGAGATACCGAGTAGAGACTCTGACAAGGAGATGACTCAGGCTTCCACCATCAGAAAGGCTTTCTTACACTGTCTTGCTGTAAAATGCATAGAGCAGCACCCCAGTTTGGAGAGTGTTAGTTGCATTGGTTGAACAAGCGACCAGATGTAGTGTTGGTTCAACAAATGACCAGCTGCAGAGCTGGGGATTGTTGAAGATTGTCATTCCCAGTGTGTGGGAAACACACGGGGCAATCAGGCCCAGCCAGGATTACACCTCTGGGTGCTCTGATTGCCCAGGTCTCCCTTGGCTGTTGTTTCTCTCCATTGACTGTGCTGAGACCATTAAGCAAAAGCCTCCCAATGTGAGACCAGAAATTGAACCCCCCACCCCTGCTTCCCCAAATAATAGCATTAACTTGAGGTGGGTGGACCAAAGGAAAGACATGCAGCCCTATAATATGGTATTGCCGTTGCTCACAACAGACCACAAAGTCTACAGAGCTTCCAGATCCTCAGGACTGAGGATGCACAGGCAGATGCTGTCTGAACTTCTCTTGACCTGTCTGTAGCTTAGTTTTATTTGATTTAGCTGCAACAGAAATTTCTCTAACTGACCAGGTTGTCTATGGTTAATTTATTTTGTATGTGTTTACCTTTGTGTGGCACAGTCATAGCTTTATAGAGTAACAATAACAGGCAGTTCCTCTATGTAGAACGAGATGTTTACAAGTCTGAACCAACAATGAAGTGTAGAGAAATATAGAGCTGGTGTGATAGCAGAGGCATCCAGAAGCAGAGACACAGGACCAGTGAAGAAAATGCAGAAATATGAAAGTCCGTTAGCAAGCATATAATAATGAAGCCAAACAGATCCTAGAGGGAAGAAGAAGAAACCATCAGCACGAAAACCATATTCCTCCTGGTGAAGGACTCTAGATGTTGTAATACCCCACCACCAGCAGACTGAAACCACCAAGCCAGAGGAGTTGTAGAAGCATGAGCACAACACCAGGAAAATGGGAGAAACCCAGAAGTGGCTAAATAACAATTTTAATTACATAAATATTTATCATCTTCTGCAATAATTAACTCTGAGCTAATAATGATTATAATCTTAACATTTCAGTTGCACTAACAATAAATTTTTGACTTTATTTATATACACAATGTGTTGATCCTCTTTACCCATAAACAAACTTTTGAACGGAACATCTGTTTTCTAAAGATGGTCTGAGTATGAGGACATCATCATAGCGAGAAGAGTTACTACGAATATTAGAGGTTATTAAAAAGACAGGAAGGATGGCAGTGAGTTTAGGAGGCTCCATATTAAATCAAATGGTGAAGGACTGGAGAAGTCAAAGAACTGCTTGGCTTCAAACAGTGATTTAACACATAAACCAACCTTGATTTTGTGATAATATGTGCCACTCCTGGCAGGTGAATGTATAGCCTTGTTCAACATTATCAGGTAGTGGGGATGCTGGGAGTTTGGAAGTATGGGAGGGTGTACCTCACATCTGTTGGTAATGGGGATCAAAGAACTAAATTTGTAAATAATTAATTTCATATAAAACCAAACATCTGCTGCATGGTATTGTGCTTTTTTCAATGCCTGAAGCTAGGTAGGAAATAAAAATCTCTCTTGCTTCTGTCCAAAAAGTGTATTCTAACAATTGTCCTGTGTTTGGTTTAACAGTAAGGCAAAACTGTCTAGACACAGTTGCAGACTGCATGTCCCAGTACATTGAACTGATATTTGTAAGCCCATCCCAGATGACATGCAGTTATTATTGAAGGCCTGATTCCAGTCATTCTTACTTATGAAGAGGCAAATTCTACATAGAGCATAATTTCTCCCGATTTAAATTAATATGAATGGAATCAAGATCACTTGTGCCATTTTTAGAGGGCAAAAAAAAATCTTTTTGAACGCTGGAGTCTGTTAATGGTTATATACCGTAATTCACAACCTGTCTGCTGATTAATTTCTAGGTAGAATCAGTTGATTTTATTTACCAACATTAGTACACTGCATGTTGAGGACTTCTAACCCAGGACCAGGAGTGCTGTTCTTGACAGAGAAGTTGAGAAAGGACCATCCAACATGAACATTCAAGAAATTAAAATCTCTACTAGTTACATCTCTTAATCTTGTGGCACTTCTTCATTTCAGCAGGTGTTTTCTTTAAATCAAGTTAGAGGGAGGCTCTGGTGTGAGAGTGGAGGGGGTCATGTAACAGAAAATAGATGGTCATCTGTTCGCTTGCTGATGGCCTGGAAAATAAGGAGTGAGGGATGATATTTCAGCATTGGTCAGACTGGGTTGATATAAAATGCTACCTAGTTCAGCGAGAAGATACAACACCCACGGGAAAGAATTTAAGAAAGTGTAAAGCTATGAAGGATGAAGGAGGCTGAACTACTTCTGTCTCTGTCATTTTTAATAGGCTTTTGAATTAGCATTGTTCCTGTGATGAAATAAATGTACTTCAACTTTTTTTGCCTCAGCCTGTTTGCAATACTTACCCCAGAAAAATTAGGACTCAGATTTCCTCTCAGAAAATAACTGATGGATATTTTCTTGAAGAAAAATCCCCCAACCACCTTTCCCAATGATCTTGTTGGATACCGTTAATTAAGAGGGGTCAGACAAGGTTGAGAACTTGTCTGGTACACCTCAGAAGATCAAGCATTTGATGCTGGGGACTTTGAAAATGTCTTGTTCCCTAATTCAGACTTGTACCAATAGTTATGAAGAGCATTAGGGGGCACTGGCGGTACTTTTGTAAAAAATATGCATGCTTTGATTAATTAACAGCTGGTTAAGCAAGTGTAAAACTATCCAAAATCCTTTCAAACCCTGCAGCACTTATCTTCCAATGACCTGCATGCAGTCTTCTTGCAATTGTTGCTAGTGCAAACCTGCTTCTTTTCATTCCTCTGCATCAATAGCAGGAAGAATATGAAAGTGAAAGTGAGATATTCATTGAGGTGTTCAGGTGTTAAACTCCAAACAGATGAAAGTAAACATGTTCTCAGACAATTAGTCTGTGGCTGTTTTTTCCAGGAGGTATCAGCATTGAGACTTCAACCTCCTTGGGTTTCTCCGAAGACTTTTGCGTCTCTGTGGTGATCAAGGCCACCCAGAAAAGATATTAGAAAACCCGACACAGTCTCCGTCCTCGGAGTGTCGGCCAACTTCCAGCTAACGAGCTTTAGGAAGAATTTTACTCTCTTGGGAAATGGTTTAACGAGCATCAATTCCAAAGTCTACCTGTCATGTAGATGGAAGTGTCCAGCCACAGTGTTTCTCAGGGACACATGATTGGCAGAACAATCCGGACTGAAGTATGGACCAGGGGATTGGCAGTTGTCACAGCTCTTCTGTAATCAAATCCCTTGACTTCTCCTTGACCAGGAAGTCTTATTTTTGTTGCTCTAAAAATTCTGGGTCATGCTCCCTCAAAAGACACCTTTGCCTGAAGGGTTCCCTCTCTTTTTTCCTGTACACATGGAGTTGTATCTGAGCCTTGCGTGATCCCATATGGAGTGAACAGGACTCCTTCTGCTGATGGCTGAGTAAAATCTCAGGTGAAGGCTTTACTATCACTGATGCTGAAGGTAATTACAATGCATTTTCCCTTTTAGATGGAAAATCTTCTAATATCAGTGTGCGAGAACAAAAACCTAGCTCATAATGCTCAGGTTTTGGAGATAAAAAGAAGGGGAGGGCAAACACAAACTTTTCTTGGGACAAAAGTTTTCTGTTGTCTTTTTTTTTTTTTGGACAGAAATTGAAAATGTTGTCAGCAATTTGCAAATTTCCCACCTGTTCTGTTCATACATGAAAACAGCCTTATTCCCTTCTCCTTTCTAAGTGATTTTTAACGTATAGCAAGAATGCACAGTGTTGACAGCTCTCCAATTTTATCACAAGTCTCATTATACTTCTTTTTAAGCTAAGGCCACCTATCCCAAAATACAAGATGGGGTGTTTTTTTTGGTGAAAATATACATGAAAAAGTGTCTACTTTTTTCCTTTTTGTTTTAATCAAGAAATTTCAAGTACATCAAGCAACACTATTTAAAGATCCACCACCTTTACAGGGATCACGAGATTACTCTTGATTCTTGTCTTCTGTTTGAAAAAGAAAGTAAGTACTTTTCAAGCCTTCGTGAGATGGGGAAGAAAAGGCTTTGAAATACCATTTCCAGCAGGCCAGAACTTGGAAAGCTCAGTTATTATTTAAATCTGTATTTTTTTGGAAGGAGTCTGCCTCATAACTTTTATATCCTCTGGAGTTGGAAATAATCAATGAGAAAAAGCGAAGGTATTTCTTGCGACAGGGTAGAGGTAGGAGGGTTGCTGCAAGATAGTAACGGCCTCCAGGCAAAGCTGAGAATTTTGTCTGTTTGAGGGTGTGACAATTAGCAAAAATAAATAAATAAAAAGAATCAGAACAATGACAAGGCCTCGTATCTGTATCTACTTTGGATGAACATTTCCATTGCTCTGTTCCTAGGTTGCTGTGCTTCTGTTTATGCCTGGAAGCTAAGATGAAAAATTCTTCAGGTACATAACAGGGGAGATAAGGGGGCTGCAGACTTGTGTTTTAAGGCCCTAAATTCAGCTGGAATCCTGTGGTAAGCATTTCTGTCCTTTAAATGACAGAGACCCAAATCCATGGTAAATACAGAGCTACAGTGGAGCCCGTGTGCCTAAACTGGGAGTACGGGAGTTAGACCGTCCTTCAGAAAGTCGAGACTAACTTAATTATCACATAGGTCAAAATGCAGTTCATCACACTGAATTCCTGAGTTCCTTGAGCCTTGACTGGTGAGTTTACTTTGTTAATAACAATACAAGACCTTTAACATGAGTTGAATTCTTCTGTTTTCCATTTTCTCTACTGATGCTTCCTCAAGTTGCCGTCTTTCGAGACAAAGTTCTCCACTTTGGTTGCATTGTTGCCTCTTCCTTCCTTCTAGTCCTTGGGTCTTTCTCTCTTTCTCCCAACACACATTCCTCAGTCTCCTCTTAGACCATTGCCTGCATTCTCCAACCCATTTATCTATCCCCTTTCCATCTTGTTTGAAGTGGGAGTCATACGCTCTGCCTTCAGACAGCTTGCTTCTTTAAGGGTGGCTTGACTTCAATCCTTTTGGGGAAAAAAAACCCCAGTGTGTATAAAGGAAGCAGTTTACAGGATCTCCATAATATTGCCAAAAATATTTTACGTTATTAAAGAACCACTATTGCAAGCATTACCCATTCTATACAAAATTTGCATTCTGCTTGGGTAGAAGTCATGGCTCTGAAGTGCAATTTCCTTGAAAGCTGGGGCAAGGTTGGATCTGGCAGTTCTGATTGACCCCATATAATGAGAGGAACTGTGAAATTTGGATCTAAACTCTGAAGCTGGTTTAGTTCAGCTTGTATGATTCATGTCTTTGCTGTGCTAGCCTTGACAGATTAAGAGAATTACACACCCATGCTCCTCTTATTTACACGGACGAGTTGGTTTGTGATCCCCTGTAGAGTTCATTTCAAAACCCCCTTGTGCTTGGTGAAGGAAGAAACTTCAGTAACCATCAGCTGTGGCATTGATCCTTCAGAGAAATTAACCAACTGAACTGAGACTTACTGTGAAATCAGTGATGCTCAGCAGCCGCTAACTTCATTTGCAACTCACCAGTGTTAATGCGTTTAAAGTATTGATCCTTCCTAGTGTGCTTTGCAGCTCTGGCTCCCTTTTGGCATTACTAACACAAAGGCAGCTCTTTCCAAAGCCAGGATGAGCAAGCAAAACCCTTCGACCCCAAAAACACACTCATTATTCAAAATGCTTGTCAACTTGCTGCTGCAATTGAACTGATTGGCAAAAAAAAAACCTGTGACAGATAAAAACTGAATTATTTCAGAGCATGGGAAAAGAACAGGCAGAGGGAACATCCTGCTGTCGAGGGGAACAAATCTTCCCTCCTTCCTTGCTATCATTTATTACTTTATTACTGCATTATTGTGTTAGTGTTAGGTTTTTGCATATACATAGTACATGGGATCAAGAAGGACCACTGAGAGCTGTGACTGTGCTGGCAACAGCCCACAGCTTGGATTTCCATTGCCCAGCAAAACCAGAGGGACCATGGGATTTGCCCTATATGCTTTCTGGTACTTATGCAGGTAGTTTTGGGAAGCACATTAGCCTTTTAACATCATGGGCTCCTAAAGAAAACGCTTAGCTTTCAACTGATTACTGAACCAAACTAGCTTGATTTTGGCTTTTGCAGAAATAAATGAGCCTTCAATGAGCTCCTTTAGGAGCTCCAAAAGTAAACTGCAGCTGAAAGTAGGGGAGATGCTGTTTGCAGGCTGCTCTCTGTGTAGCCCTGCCTGTTTTCCACCATTTTGTTCCCCAGGCTTCACAGTGAGCTTGCTTACACAGTGCTTTCTCTTGCCCTATTTAAGTGCCTCTGCAGTGTGCTGATGGTGAATTAGGTTACTCTGTAGAAAAGTGCACTGCAAATCCCCTTCTTTCGCTTCAGCTCTTCCCCCTTTCCATAGATGGATGGGAAGCTGAGTGCAGTCTCCGTCTGTCTTTCTCCAGTTTTTTGAAAATGTCAACCACATTGTGGGATTTACTACACAGCAGAATTGTCTTGTCCCTTGGAATACTCTTGGTACTCCACATGCTAACAGTCCTCCAATTTCTTCAGTGATCCCAAGCCTTCTCTACTTCCAATTCTTTAATTGCTTTTAAGATTCTTTTACCCATATATCCTGTGAACTCCCAGGCACCAGTTCTTAGCAGTGGCTGTGCTCAGTTTACGATCTCTGTCTTTAAATGTCACATCTGGGCATTTTCAGATGCACACATCTCATTCTTTAAAATATGCAGGTGTCTTATCCTGACCTTCATTAGCTCTGTGACGGATTCCAGCCATGCTGCTTGTTAGCCTATTATTTAGCTTCTTGTCAGCTACTCTCTGCAGCTCCCTGTTACTTCTGATGCAAAGATGTGATAATTAGATGCCTTGTTTTCCAGACATCTTTAGCGTTGCTTGAACCTACTGATTCAATAACACAAGCTCAGCCAGGAAAAAAACCCATCTGTTCTCAGGCCATTTGTAGAGGTCCCATTATTTTTAGTGACACGGAATATCTTGGGAAGTGTGGATGGTTGAAGGGGTGGATCTGTGGCTGAGACCCTGCTTTAACACAGGCACAAAAGAGATATCACACTTGCCTTCAGCATACAATATCTGCTGATCTCCATGAAACACACAGCAAAGTTGCAAAACTTGTCTGGCAAGAGCCAGGTAGTTTCTGATCCCTTTTCCAGCAGTAAATTATAATGAGGCATCTCTAAGTGGTATCTCTTAAACAGGGAGAGACATTCCCCGAGCACTGTGGAAAGGCTCCAGGAAGGACCTTTATTCTTCTGACTGTACAAAAAATATCTGACTTTTTTTCCCTTTCTTGAGTAATTGTGAAATTTACAGAAACAGTTATCTGATAGGAAAGCTTCTTCTTCTTGTTCCCTCTTTTTTGCTTATATCATTCTACCCATATGCTCTGCTGCCTGGACATGCTGGGAATACCTATGGTCAGGTAAGTTGGAGAATACCTGCAACCTTACCTTGTAATGGGTATGCCATCACTATGATGGAAGGGAGGCTCTGATACCTCGCTCAGGGTTGGACAAGAAGGCTGAGTAAACCAGGATGGAAAAGCTCAATGGAGGAAAGAGAAGGGGATGTTTCCTCCTGCTCCTTCTCGTCCCTCCTTGGAGAAAGATGCTGGTTGGTGTGAGACCATCTAAAGCTGTGCCCACCAGCCCAAATAGGCTAATAAAGCCCTATCCCTGCAGTGTCTTTTTGCACATTCTTTCTGATATCTCTTCCCCTGCCCAGTGTTATCAGACACGCTGCCATCATGTCTGACCTTTAGAGGAAAAGAAGGTTACCGTGGTTGTGACTGTTCCTGAGCATGAGCAAAACAGGAAAAGGAGACCCAGTTGAAATTGCACTGTGTGCGTGCTTGTGTGTTTAAGATACCAAGAGAACAAGCCTAATTTATTATGAAACAGAAGTTAGCTTTACATTTTCATAATTAGGGAGGATGCTAATGTTGCATGATTGGAAAATGTCACCCTGCACAACTAATTTGCGAGTGAGACCTAATTGAAGTTCAGCATCGTCTGCAGCTCCTCTAGTGATAACTTTTTCGCAAGGAGCTGCAAAAATGCAGAGAGCAGTTAGCAGAGAGTAATTTATCACCTTGTTTCCTAGCAGATAGAGGGATCTGAGAGGAAATGACCAAAAAGAAGCAATGCGAAAGCCCAGAGCCTCAGGCTGGTGGAACAAAGCACTCCGTATAACCACAAATGACAGGGTTAATTATCCCATGGCTGCTGCAGAGAACAATACATTTCTCAGTCACTCTGTCCTGCGGAGTTGCTAAAGAAAGTTGGATTGGGCATGTCATTGTACCACAACACAGTGTCACAAAGGTATGGATGGATCTGCCCTTATCTAAAGCACACTGGGGATTGCTTTGTGTCCTGAATACAGGAGAGATGGGGGCCACGCAGAAAGCATACACAAAACACTGCGAAGGTGAAATCTTCTCTTAGCTGTCCACAGACCGTGTTTCTGTGAGGGAGACCCAAATCTTGCTCTGGTTTCAAACGATGTAACCCCCTTTTCGCTTCCAGAGTCTTACTCTAACAAAGAAAAGCTGTGACTCAAATCCTTCTCAGACCTCCCAGGGTTATGCAGTACTTAGACACCAGCCTCAGACTCTCAAGTTGTATTTACTTTGCTGCAAGCCTTTCCTGCTCTCTAATCGTGTTATGCTTCTACGGTAGCTTGTAGACACCTCCCCATCTCTGCTTGGGCTGGTGAGGTACTGTCTGCTCAAAACAGGAGGCGAACATATTAGAACTGGAGGTAGCCCTTCCTAGACACTTCAAGTGGTCATAATCTGTCTGACTCTGTTTCCAAGGCGCATGATACTCAGGAGATGGAATTTGACAGCGTAAAGTGGCATTATTCAGCCCCTGTCAGAGATAATACAGAACAGCTGCACAGGTCACTCCTCCTAACTCACTGTCTCCCAAAGTGTCTGTAGGCATATGCATTGTGCATAAGGACAAGGCAAGGGTTTGAGATGTTTCCTCGCTGGTACTCTCCTTGCCTCCAACCATTCGAGACACGGGGACTTCCAGGGGTAGATATGTTCTCTGTGGATTTAATGATACTGACTAGATTTTTCCTCGAACTTCTCTGCTCTTCCCTGAACCGTTGTTAACTTTAATAACCAACTATGTATCCAGTGGCAAGAAGTTCCATAGCTTGATTACACATTCTGTGGGACCACCAAGTTCCTGTGCTGAAGAAGACAGTGAGAAATCATCATCCACTCATCCTTTCCTTGACACTCATCATTTTATAGCTCTTCCCAGTCATTTCTGTAGCATCTTAGATTTAACTTTCATTCCTCAAGGAGACATCATTCCAATTCTTTGAGCACCCTTGTCTTTATTTGACTCTTAGTCCCTCTCCTCTTTTGCTCTTGGATGTATGCAGCTTCCCATTTGGAGATGGTCTGTGAAGCCTAGCAGGTCTCATGAAGATGAAGCCTTCTACTTGTTGCCTTGTAACAGATAACCACTGGGAGAGCTCATGTATTCAGACTGAGCATCTCAGGGTAGGCACCTGCAGCCTGCTTGGGCAGGATTAACAGGCTACATCTTTGGCCATGAGGTAGCACCTGAGAAGATTTGTCAGGAGGGCAGTAGGGGAGGGGGAGCAGAACTTAGGTTGAGGTGGACTTCATCTCACTCTCAGCCTGCTCTGGGATCCCAGAGAGCTAGAGAAATCAGAACCAAAAGGCTGGAATTGTTTGTCTCTAGGACTCATGGGTATGGTTGAGAAGGAAAGTATTTTGGCTCCCATCCAGGCTCTTCTTCTCCAGCCAAACCTCCACGAGGGAAGGGATGCTGTGGCTAAAAGCTGGATTCTCCAGTACCCCCACCACATTTCCACCCTTGTTCAGTCTACTGAGTGAGGGACATGGAGGAAGCTGTGAGCTCCCACGCCATCCACTTGATCGCCAGCCCACTTCTCCATCGTGGTGCTGGGACATCCCACCTGCTGGGAAGAGGGCCAGCAGCTTCTTGAGTTTTTGGAACCTCTGCCTGCACACCTGCAGGTGGCTCACAGTCAGACCCATCCTGGGGAGAAACCCTGGGGTTTTGGCAGTGGGTGGAGGGGCTCTGCATGCTGAGATAAACAGTCTGACATAAACACACAGCGAAATCAAATGTTGCACTCTCACAAACACACACGCATGTATCCGTTTCACTATGTGGCTTCCTCTGAGTCCCAACCACAGTTAACATCTTGCTCCACACATAAATATATAGAGAGTGTCTCACGCACGGGCAGTCTCTGAGAGATTTCACATACATAAATACAGGGTTATAATGAAACACACACACACATCTCAGTTTAACATCCCAGTGCCACCCAATGGGGAAATCACATCAGCTCTGTAAAGCCCCCTGCATTCATTACATGAGAGTTCATTCACTGGAGGAAACTATAATCAGATTTCAGCTTTACAAGCCAACATTATTATTCTTTTCCTTTCTATTCTTTCATGCTTAAACTGATCCGCTGTCATTCTTTGTCTCTCTCCATCTCCAGCCTGTATCGCTTTCAGTGCAGCCTGTCTCCATTTTATTTTCCACGTCCTAATATTCAATTTCATTTTAAAGCCTGTCCATGCTCCCTCTCTCTTCCCCCCTTCCCCTTCTCTCTCTCCCCTGCAAATCACTCCCAATGACACAGCTTTCTTCTTGATTTCCTCCTTGTGATTTCTCCTCCTTTTCTTCATTATCAGCCTGTCAGATTAGGATCTGACAAGAAAGTAGAATCGAATGTTCGTTTGGAGCTTTACAGCCTAAGCAGGATTAGTTACCCTGATTTAAAGGACATTTTCATTTTTCTGTAACTGGAATACATCTAAAGAACCCCACCATCTAACCAAAGCTGTGGGCTTCTGGCCTTTTCCACTGGGAAATGGGCGGTCCGTTAAAAAACACTCCTTGGCACTGTAAAGCTCTCAGGGAGTCTTTATGCATCATGAAGAGGAAATGGTTCTTGAACAGCGGAATACCAAAGGAAATATGGGGGATGCAGTCCCAAGGTTTGCTGGATGCAGATACCTGGAGCAAGAGATGTTTGAGCCTACAGTAATCTCACAATGGACAGCTCTCATCCCAGGGAATATTTATTTTTGCTGTTCAAAATCACCTGAGGAGCACCAGCAAACCTCAGCCCATGGCCATCCCCACACTGCTCCCTCCTGCTGAGAAAGGGATGTCATAAACAAATGCGCACTGTTATTTTGGGGGTCTGAGCAGTCACGTCAATCATAAGGTGAAAGAGCTGCTCCAGGCTCGCAGGAGGCAACTGATTAGCACATTGAAATAATGCAGGTGATTTCCATACAATGGTGCAGATGTTCGCAATGAGAGCCATTGGCCTTTGAATTCCTGAGCTGTAAAATCCCTCTGTTTGGTGTAATGACATGCAGGCTGATTTATCCACACAGCCCACACCACGTAAGATCCCGTCTCAAGCCATAAACCTCTAAATGGAATGAGAGCACTGGGGCTGGTAATGCAGAAGCAGAACTAAGGCAAAGGTGGTTGATGTTTCCCTGTGACTGGAAGGACTGAGTTAGTAGGGGGTCCTGGGCACCCCAGGAGGGCCGAGGTGAAGTGACGGGTGCCCTGTGGGCTGAGGTCCACAGATACACCGTTGCTGTCCTGGTCAAGCCCTAAAGGTTCAGCGCATGGGGAAATCAGGTGTGAAAAACCCTTGTGACAGAAAAAACACAAGTTGAGAGCTGCATGATTTTACCAGCCTGTGCAGGGTTTGCCTACTGCTTCCCTTTGCATCCGACCTAGACTCTCAAATGTACACAGTTTAGAGCTATGTTCCTGTCACACAGCAATTCTCCTAGTACCCGTTGATCTCCACTGCTTAATGCAGGGCATTATTTCTGGCTGTGGTCATTGGCAGAAGTTTCAAAGAAAAGCGTGAGCATGCTCCAAGACAAAGAGGGAAAATAATTTGTTCCCCCATAATGAGGTATCCTCCTAATACCTAAGAGATTAATTTAAAGTCTGAAACATAGGATGTTAGATCCCTCCCGAGAGCTTTTTTAACATTAACTGTTACAACTTCAGATGTTCAGGTTATCCTTATAAATGTCCAAGCCATCTTTGGGTCTGGCTGAGTTCCTGGCCTCATTGACATCTTATGGAAATGAGTCTCTCAGTCTAATTACACTTTGGATGACAAGACATTTCCTTTGCATCGAATATCTCTGTCTCATTCTTGTTGTACGACATAGAGAGGAGAGCCATTCTTAGACTAACTCACTCCCTCATTTCACGTACATCCTATTGTCTGTGCCCTTTCCTCCCCTTTCTAATGTGCCAAAGTATAATTTCATAGGCTTTATTTCCAGGAGATATTTTTTAGGAAGTTAATCCTTCTTACTCTTCCCCAAAATCTCTCCTGTGTCCCTCTGCAGACATAGTGACCTTCCAGGTAAATCACGGCTGCAGTGATTTATGTGACTGCAATGTAGGACATTCTGTAACATTGTCCAACTCCTTCCTTATGCCATAAGGATGTGTCATACAGATATGGCATAAGAAAAGAGCTGGTCAGTAAGGATATGGCATAAAATATGCCTTGCAATGTCTGGTTTACCTTTGGAATACAGCTGTCCATGGATCTGGGGCATCTGCTGAGCTGACCCTCCATGTCCCTTCTTGGTATAACTTAGTTAGTTAAGAGGTCAATACACTCATTGAGAAGTCTATATTTCTTTTCCCATCATGTCTTTTTTTGGGACAGGTGACTGTTCAACTGCCTGGGATCTCTGAAACAGCCCCTGTTGTTGCTAGAGTTATTGGGAGGGTGTGGGGAACGCTTTAATTACTGATTGGCGATGTGAGTTTGCACTGGAGATACACCACAAGGGAATAAGGGTGAGGATTTGCTTTAGCTTAAGGATCGTCAGGCAGGAGAACTAGTGGGAATAAGCTCCTCAAGAGAAGGTGACAATAAATGCTTCTTTGCCTCCTCTACAGGAGACGTTCTAAACTTCTTGGGGCAAGCAGAAGTGAAGATGGGATATGAATGGGTGTGAAGTATGTACAGAAAAGGAACGATTAAGTAAGACCAGCTCAGGGATGCTTCAATTAGCTTGACACTGAAGGGAAGCTCCCTGGTTCCTCACCCAAAGTCAATGATTCTTCATGATTGTGGGGCTCACTCCATGCTCAGTTTCACACCCTTTGCAAACCCAGCCATGGAAATTAGTGGTGACTGCTCTTCTGCATGGCAGTCTGATCCAGAAGCCCTCCAGTTAGCCCCTCACAAAGCTGGGGACATACTGTGACAGTGTAACTCCCCCATGCCCTATATTTCTTTCCTTTAAGCAAGATTTCTTTTAATGGAGCTGGTTTGGCTTAAGCTGAAAAGCGAGCTAAACAGGCTACAAGATACTGTGCAGAGAGATCAAAGTGAGTTAAAAATAAGTGAAAGAAGGGAAATGCATGGAGAAGAGAAGGGAGCAGCATGAAAGGGGAGCCAAGGTGAGAGTGTAAAACACATTGCTCATGTAAAAGGTGAAGTCTGCAGAAACTGTGTAACTCTTCATGTGATTTTGTCCTGAAACAAAAAGCAGAGGAATATTTTCCCCATGTTGCATTAAAATGCTGATCATTTTCTGTCTGAAGCTACTAATTTCGGAATAATTAGGGGAGCAATAGCCAAGCCACATTTGACTGAATTGCTTTTCTGAGGCCAGGTCTCCAGAACTACAGGGTAAGGATGGCTTTTTCACCCTCTCTGATGGCCACAGGAGAGCGGGTCTCCACTCTGAGCCAGCAGATCCCACCGTGGAGGTCCTGTGAAACAAGAGCAAAGCACAAGCCTTTAGTCCATAGCAGCTTGGAGTAACTAAGGAGAGGCAATTTCATGACTCCCAGTTTATGCCTTGTGCTTTCACCTTGATTTCAGGGCTTAATTCTTCACCCCTAGCTTCACAGATGAGTCACATCTCCTTCTGGTAGGTATTTTCATGGCTTTGTTGCCGTGTGTCCATGTCCAGCAAAGGAGAGGCAGAGGCCAGGAGCAGGGAAACAGACTACCCAGGGCCATAAAGGTGACAGGGTCGGAAGCGGAGTCTCTCACAAAGCAAAGCCTTTCTTTCTTACATGCTTTCTTCTTCAATGTTTACTGGACAGTAGTCAAACCCTATGAGCTTTTAGACTCGTATCACCCTTGCAAGGATGCCAGTACTTAAGTCCATGCTTTACATAGCAAAAAGGGGACCACAAAGAGATTGACCATGTAGGAATGTGGATGCTATTGTGTTGGCTTAGAAAAGACCCCCAGAAACTATATCAGGAACAGATACATAAAAGCATAAATCTCAGAACGCAGAGGCAGGATCTGTCCTTGGTTCCCACAATCCCTTCCAACCCAAACCATTCTGTGATTCTGTGATTCAGTTTTCTCCAGGATGATCTGTGGTGTTCACATCTCAAATTCCATTTGACACGCCAGGTTCTAAATAACCTACCACCACGAAGCCCATGGCAGATTCACACTCCAGTATGCCATACTCTATCTTCAAATCCCAGTACAAGCTCATCTACCACTTCTAAACAAACATACAAACAAAGAAACCCAACTCAACCCACAGCATATAAAGGAAGGATCTAGAAGTTTTAAATCTCTATTTTTTTACAAGCTACCAACTCAGGCAGACCCAAAGAGCTGGGTGAATTCTGATTGACCTGACACCTGCACTTATGGGTAAGACGCTCCCAGAGCAACTCAAGAGGAGATGAGACAGTGCCAGACCTATTTAAAGCAGTGTTTTAAAATTTAATTTCCTAGCTGGTGGAGCTGGGGGAGGGATAGAAGGCAACAGCTGTCTCATTATACCATTGAGGGTTCCTTAAGTGAAAACTGAATAGATTAGTCAGGGAGAAAATTAAGACAAGGTCTTTAAGCCATCAATAGCTCCCGATTTGAGTGCAGGAGGGAAAGGAGTTGGTATTTTACTTCAATCTCACTGTCTGAGGGTTCAAATTTTATTTTTAAATGTGTCTTGAAGCCAGATGTGAAAGATTTTTTCTTTTTTTAATCTTTTTTTTTATTTTTTTTTTGCAATCCAGCCTTGCTTTTCTCCATCAGTCCTAAGGCTGATGTGTGAGGTTGGAGAAGCTTGCAGAAGTCTGCATTGCATTTTTAGTCAGTGATTTGAGTCTTCCTGCTTTTTCCATTTAAGCAGAAAATCATGGGCAGTTCTACTTTCCACCAGGGGACTATATACAGCAGGATGCAGTTTCAAGCTGCTGAGCATTTATCTATTACCTATTGTCCTTGACCTAACCAATGCCAATGTTATCCTCGGGTGCATTAAGAGGAGTGTGGCCACCAGGTCAACGGAGGTTCTCCTCCCCTCCACACTTCCCTAGTGAGGCCGCATCTGGAGTACTCTGTCCAGTTCTGGATTCCTCAGTTCAAGAAAGATGAGGAGCTACTGGAGAGAGACCAGAGGAGGGCTAAAAGATGATGAGGGACTGGAACATCTCTCCTATGAGGAAAGGCTGAGGGAGCTGGGCTTGTTTAGCCTGAAGAAGAGAAGGCTGAGAGGGAATCTTAGAAATGCTTATAAATGTCTTAACAGTA
>Ga0181612_154986_pt1 | contig 16801 bp, 4 predicted proteins | sample HoacroProtozoa21_FD_119630 | JGI IMG/M metagenome (GOLD analysis project Ga0181612, IMG submission 119630) | Hoatzin crop microbial communities from Cojedes, Venezuel. Combined Assembly of Gp0051906, Gp0051904, Gp0051908
AATGTTCTCCAAGTCATGGCTTGAAAGGTGTGCTCCCGTTTCTCTCAACAAATTAATCACTTGTATGTGCCTTTATGAAAGGAATAGAAGAAACAGAGAAAGTGTCTTGACCGGTAGGCTTTTTTTCCCTAAATCCAGCATTACTCATATACACAAACAGTCAGTGACAGTTCTTATATGATATTCACCACCATCACAGAACCAGTGAACCTTCTCCAAGGTGACAGGTGTACTGAAGATATCTGCCCTCCGTATCAAAAAACCATTCACATACTAAGCTCATGGAAGTGTGAAGTTCAGCTCTGAAAATGAAAAACGTGCATCCCTTTCTCTTCAAAGGATTTTTATTTTCTTTACCTTAGTGCTAGCTTAATTTAACGCTTGACATATCAGCAACTGAAACACACGCAAACAGTGAGGACATTTATTACATCACATCATTCCTGTATTTTACACAATACAATGCCCATATATATCAATCTTAAATAAAACGTGTCTTGCAGATAAGCAATGAATCTTTAGGCTCATGTAGAAGCTAATCCAGTTTTTAGGGCTTCAAAATTGTGTAAATATTGTAAGTATTCTTATGAACCTCCCACAAAAGCACACCTTTTCCTAACACCCTCCTCCCAATACCTTTGCTATTTATTTTCACCTGGAGTCTTTAGGAGGTCTTCCTCATCCTTTCCTTTGAGATAAAGTGACAAATAGGTCTTTAAGCACTACCAGCCAACTCCTATACCTTAGTCAGATGCTTGAGAAGTCTGTGGAAAAGGCCGGTCTCTAAAGGTACTGTCGTGGGCAGAAAACAACATGACCGATGAAAAACGTGCAAAATATGTTTTTCACAAGTGACCCAGTGAAAAGTTTAGAACTGGGTTCCAAAAGGAGGTGACAACATAATCCTCTGCTAAACAAATGATCTGGGACAAATCCCAACACAGTTTTTTCCTCCAGAAAGAGCATGATGACACTAGTAGATCAGGAACAGTTCTCCTTGAGCCAGCAAATAATGGCACGGCTTCCTCTTTTTCAATCTGTGGTGAAGAATGAATCCTACATGTATGAAATTTTTAGTTCAGTTTTAAGCAGAACAGTAATTAGCTGAAAAGTTTGACCTAAAATAGATTAAAGTGGAACATGTTTGTTCACTCAGGCTCACACTGGGTATAGATCTGAACACGGGGAGTGTCTGTTTATGCTCCTACGACTGCCTTGGAGTATTCCTCATTTCCCACCTTATACTCAAAATCACAGCAGGAAACTAGTGCTTTCTAAACTAAAAGCTATTCTATGGCACAGCACTAAAAGGCAGCAAAGCATGTAATATTCTGTGGTGTCTTCTCTCAATGTGCTTCCCCTATGAAGCCTGCACCTCTGGATTCCACTGAAGAGCCAGGCTTTTCTCTTCCCCTGTAGTAACTATTTACTCCTCCCTGGTACAAGATTCCCTCCAGCCAGCACTTCATGTCCCACCTGCATCACACAGCCATTACTACTCTGAGTGGGACCCTATAAATCATTGATACAGACAGATTTGGGGGCATCTACCCCACGCATTTAACACAGCAAATTTATATGAGGGAAGAAAGTAGTCTGAAATAACATAAATTATTAAGCATTGAAGCTAACAGTGTTTACAATAAATGCTTACAATAAAACATTTCTCAATAGAAGTACAATGTCCTGATGACTTGGAATCATTCAAAATTATGTTTCTTGTTATGGTGGGAAGCAGAGGACATGTTGGATACCACTGCTCGTTAAGTGAAGCATAAGGGAGAGGAAAAATAGGGACAAATAGTAACGAACAACTTTAAAGAGTTAAATTTAGGACTGTGACTATGAAGAGCAGATCTGTCCAAGGCGGCAAACGGACCACCTCTCACATTCCCATCACTCAAGGTGAAAACTATGCGGGAAGTTAGTCACACTACAGCCTGTTCCTACCTGCACCCAAATGGTATCTACATTCTGCAGAAACTGGAGCCTACCCAGAGTACCACTTCTGCTGTCTTGTACCTGCCACAAGAGCATTACTCATGTTTCAAGAGGCTGGCTGTGAATTTTCTGATACTGTTATGTCTTGGGCACACGAGAGGTGTTTGTCTTCAGAGGTTGTTTCTTTAAGCACTGCTCTCCTGCGGCTTTACAGAAGCCTCTTACAGCTCAGTTTGGCTGAGCTGAAGTTCAGCCGATGTCATGAGCCATGAACTTCTTGGGAATGGTTCCAATGCGATTCCTGTTCTAAGGTGACAGCACAAAACTAAGAGCAGAGCAAGTGCTGGACAATGAAAGTTCAAGGTGTAGAGGGAAGGCCAATGTCACTGTGTTAGTCTGGGCTGCACAGCTGCTGGTCCAGTCTGGCCCCATCTGATAAGCAAAACCATGAGGAGCTATTGTCACCTGCGAACTGTTCCCGACTCTCCCTTGTCTTAGTGCGCTCTGTCACCAAACTGTGGCTCCTGGTCAGACACAGGCTATAGAAACAATGCTCTTTCACATATGTTACTTCAGTTAGCCTTCTGATACTACCACTGTCATTCATCCACTCTCTGAAGGAAAAAACATACAGACGAAAAGCGTTTCTAGTGTCTCCTCCCTGCAAGATTCCATTACTGACAACATCGGAGATAAAAATCCCAACATATACTAATATTTTAATGGATCAATAGCAAAATAAATGATTCAGTGTGGCTGTCAACATTCACTGCTATGAGTGACGTCTGAGTTCCAGATAAAGACATCCAAACTTTTACCAGCTGGCGAGGGCTCTGGATTCACAGCAACCAAGGTGCCGTACAGTGTGTATCATTGCGGGCCGTGACTTGGCAGACACTCACGAGAAGTGACTCAACTTCAAAAGGGATGAATCACACATGGGAAATTAACACGCATGTACGAGTCTGCAGGACTGGGGCCTTAGGGTGCACACCTTCCACCAACTCTCTTTAAAGAAATGCAGGTGCAATGTATATCCAAACTTGACTGGCTTCATTCTTTGTAATGCCTGCTCCCCTAGCAACTGGAATGGTGATGGCAGGATCAGCCTAGTTTCACTTGCTCGGTTTTCTGCATGGTATCAGTGGGAATTTTATGCTCAGCTACTGTAAGTACAGGCTCCAGTGCACTTCTGGAGTCAGCGGTGGTTAGATTTTCACTCTGCCTTACATTTCCTGAAGTAATGTAAATGTAACCTTGCAAAATATCAAGTATTTAAATCCATATTTACGTGGGAGGTAATTTTACTGCCTCTAATCTGATGTTCTCACAGCACTGTATGAGCAACTCCCCATTTTCAACCTTTTACCACTGCACTACAAGTAGATGGAAGTGCTTTTACTACGTAAAGTACACACAATTTTTATTCAAGGCATCTTCCTGCTTAGAGAGTTTCTGTTATTAAAAAATATTATTCTATTGTTTTGAAAATGAATTATCCCTTGAGGGTACTCTAACAAATTAAAGGAATGCTACTCATTTTGATATGTCAAGCAACTGGCCTAAATTAACAGTGGTCTGTTTAGCTTCATGCATAAAGTGAATGAGACTACACGCAAATTGCAGAGTTACAAATGAAAAAGCGGAAATGCAGTAGTTTATTTCTTATTTAGAAAGGGACTGCACATTTTACCATCTAAAGAAACAAAGAAAGAGTCACTTAAACTCAAAAAATTTAAGAGACTGTCATTGATATAGATCAAGTTGCTGGTCTATCAGCTGACAGCGCTATGTTAAGAAGCTTTTAAGAAGAGATCCTGATCATCTTTACAAATTATTAAATGGAAAAGAGAAATCAGTCATCATTATCTAGGTTTGCATGCTAGGTTAAAAGGCAAGCCACCGAGAAATGTGACATAAAAAACTAGAAGAAAGCTATTTTTAAGATGAGTGGATACTGTACTGCAGTTAAATGCCATTTAAACAAATATTAATTCTCAGAAAACAGGATTAAGCTGATGCAATATTCAGTAAATTGAGAAAGTTACAATATTAAACAGTTTAAAGCATTGACTGCTCATTAAGATCAGTTTTCCCCCTTCCCTCTCTGCCACTTTGTACACTGCATCAGGATAATCTCTTCACTTTCAGCACACAACTGTTTAATAAATAGAATAAATATTTCTGTAGCAGAAATCTTTTTAGTGGGTCTCTAATTATGCACATATACAGCTGTCTGATCTTTAACATTCTCCTCTGTGTGCTTATCTGTATGAAATGCCATGTGAGTACGCAGCAAATCATAAACACACATTTACGAGATTAGTTCTAAGTCAACTCTTCCTCTCATTCCAACAGTGGAAACAAAGAGAAACTGAAAATAGTTATGGTGCAGTTTCCTTTTTCAATTCTCTATATCAAAATGGGTGTGCAGTTTTAAAGAGCTTAAGAGTCATAGCAGGAGTCTAATATAGGAGTGGCAATGCTAAGGAATCCAAACAACAAGCTCATGTGAAATTCCTCAGGCGGTAGATGGGTGCGGTAAAAAACGTAGGTGCCTTATTTGCAGGAACATCTAATGGTATCTAACGCTTTAGCATTTTCTCACATTGGACCAGAGCCACCTCTATTCAACTCCGAGGTTATTTGTTTGATTTGCTGTTGGGCTTGTTTTTGCTTTAAGACTTTAAGGGTTTGCCACTGAAGGGCTTATATATTCATGAGATAAAGCAACAACTACAAAGCCATAGGGGCCCATGCAGTAGGTACAGCAATAGCACAGTATGGCCACACAGGACTTGAAGTCTCAAGTTAACAGGGCCTGTTAGTTCTTCTACCCCTGGCCTTTGAGACAGAAAAAACCTTCAAGTTATTCCTGCAGCCAATGCAAAACCAGGACTGGCAGACCTCCCAGAGAGCTAACGCCAGCCTGACAGACCAGGTGAACTTGTCCACATCAGAAAGCTGTAGGAGTATTTGGGGACAGACATCCATGAAGACCATGAAAATTCTATCACTCCAAGCTCCTCTACAGAAGAAAACTTCTCTCCTGCCATCATACAGACTGAATATGAGATAAGGAGCTGAAAGTGGATCAAAGAAACAAGAAGAGATTAGGGCATGCAGCTTCTAACACATTAGAAGACCAATGGCTCAATGAATCCCCAGGCTATATAAACTAAGTGTTTTAAAGTTAAATTTTGATATCTGATCACTTTCATGCTCTGTGCTATGGCCATTCCTTAGGAGACAGAAAAGACCAGTCCACGACTACCATTCAAGAAGTGCTGACATCCAGAACAACAGGAAGAGGAAATCCACAGAGCAGGCAGAGCCATGCAGCCATCCCATGTAAATATGAGTGGGCGGAAGGGAAAAATCGAAAAACCAGTCACCCAGCAAGAGACTCAGGAAAGCGCTGGTAGGAGGGAAAGACTAAAACATGTCAACCTACCGGTATATTTTGTACCGTTTGAAACAGTCTGGTCTTGATGAGAAAGGGGAGGGCAGAAAGAAAGCAGACAGCTCTTGGTCCTGCACTCTCACTTCTGACAGTCAAAAGGAGTGATCAGTTTGGCTCTGCTTTATAAAGAAGCCTCATAACAAAGAGTGGAGCCCTGAAATTATGGACAAAGTCTTTGCGGGAAGGCAGCAATGAGTTACCTTATGCTAAAATTCTGCATGCATAGCAAGTTGTTTGCTTTCATTTCATATTATTTAAAAAATCTTTTGATTTAGGCTAGTCACATCCTTTGAAATGAAGCTAGTTTGTGTTATTTTAACTGCTGTCATTTACACATGACCGCTGAGACAAAACAAGACCAAAACACAGGGAGGGACTTTAAATCCAAAATGATAAAAGGTTTATAAACTTTACATAGAGCAGTGTATAAAGTATTTTGTTACCTGAACTTGATCGCATTCACCAGTGGGGTAGATCCGTATCTGTCTCTAGCATAAACAGTTGCGCCAGATGTCAACAAATACTCAACTAATGGTAAATGCCCTTCAGAGGCTGCAATATGAAGTGGAGTTCGGCCATCGTAGTCTCCACAGCTCAAGTTTCCACCCTACGAAAGGACAGATCCTTCACATGCTAAAAAGATAACGGCTGCACATTAAGTTGTTGGCACAACAGTAGATCCATACACCACATTTGAAATCCGCCATCAAAGAGTTAAGCTTGTCAAATTTACTTAAAGCTTATCTTGCAGTGTTGTTCCAGAACCAACAGAGATATTTATTCCCCCTTCTGCATGTCCCCCCCCCTACACATATTCTCATTACAGCCCCTTCACATATGCTCTTTATTGCAGTACGCCACACAGCAGCTTTGTGCCTACAGTCTGCTAATTTCACTTGTCTTAGTTTATTGTTACTTTTAAGATACATTTATCCTTTCTTGAGGCCCATTACCGAAGTCTCAAGAGTAGGGTAAACCAAGACAAAGAGGTAAAAAAAGAGGTGTAGAAGATGATACAGGGAAATGCCTGTTTCTTTTTTCAGGTATAAGCCAGGCTAGAGCTGTGGGGAGAGCCAAAAATCCTGAATTAGCACTGTGTTTTGCTTAAATATAATTTTCAAGTTCTTTTTTTTAATCATGACAGATTTACATCCAAAAGCTGGTTAATATGAATATGCATACAGAAAGTTAAGTGAAAGAAAGCAGTGCAAACCATTTTAAAGTGTTCCAAAGTTAGCAGATAAGAACTTGCATTTTAATCTGCCTGTATTTTTACAGTTCAAAAGAAAATGTAAACAGCTGAGAACCAGATAGAAAGAAGATACCAGTTTTGAAAGGCAAAGACCGAGGAGCCTCGAAACCAACTGTATTAGTCAAAGCACGTTGATTCTAAGACTTAGGTAGTTGCTTCCCAGTGAGCATAGCTTCCTCCCGTCATTTACAGCTCTATTTAATAATTCACATTTTGTACAAACTGTTAGTTTTACATTACCATTTCTGCTATGGCTCTTAGTGCATCTATGTCACCCAGTTTAGCTGCAGCACAAGCCAAAGGTGGAATTAATGCATCTCTTATGGCTTCTAACTCCTGAGAAACAAATAAAATTAAACATTTAATATCAGCCTCACCTCTAATATGATTGATGTCCAAGTCACACTGCCCTTGCTTTCACACAGAGTTTCCAAATTAGTCATTTGGATATTAAAAAATGGCAGTATTTAGTTCTTGGAAGGAAAGAAGTCTCATGTTTATTTTACATTTTGTCCATTCACTTCCATGAAGGTTTATATTCCTCCCTGGCAACACTAAAATTACTTGATATCTACATATATCATTCAAGGTGCACACACCAATTACCATCTCTGCATTGCCATAGTTACATATCAGTACAGTAAGAGAAACAGCACTGGCAGGATTTGGAAAAGACCATACAGCCCAGCCTCTTCAAGAGTGGATCAACATTATTCATGTGATTCCTCAGATATCTGGGTAACCTGTACCTCCAAACCTCTACTGACAAGCCCCACAGGCCCCCTAAACATCCTCCCATTTCTCACGCTTACTAAAGAAGAACCATACATTCAGTACTCATTAGCTACTATAAATCCCATCTTCCCTGAAACCAAGCCAAGAGAAATGCAAATACTTGTATCTTACAACCAATACTATATTTTCTGATTTTCCACTTGGGAGGGGCTAATGTTAAACACCACAAATTACAGTTGTGTATACTGCCTTAGCAGCAGCCTTCTGTGACTGCATGTACAATTAAGCTGCTTTACTCGTTATTATTTGGATTGCTCCAAACTGTCAATACATTTGACCACAAAAATACAAAGCACTTTTTCATATCATTGATACCCTGAACTACAGCAACTGTCTGAGGCTTGTTATTGCAACCAGCCAGCCAAGAAAATAAACTCAAGATGGGGCTACAAAGAGGAAGAAAAAAAGTTAATATGTTTTTAATTAAAAACATTTTAATGCTATGCTTGCCATTGTGTCCTTTCTCCCCAACCCAACTGGTTAGCTGGGACACTCAGTACTACAAAAATAATATAGAAGCTCCAGTGTTCCATTTTCCTTTTAGCTTTGCTGTTCATCTTTAAGCTAGGTTCATTTAACTGAGTTTACAGCTTTACATGAGTTCAGTTTTAAATATTTAAGTATATACCTCCTTGCTGCTGATACTTAGAGATTTGGCAATCACTTGAATAAACTTGCTATCTCTCAGAGAGATCTTGGCTCCTGTGGGTACAACAGTCATTTCTCCTCTTAGATTCTCACTCAGCATCTGAAAAGCAAGCAATCAAATCCTTTGTTAGCAGAGGAAAAATATGGTAGTAGTCTAATAAAAAACCTTAGGATCAAGTTAGAAAATTGTTTGGAGGAATTATGGAAACTAATTGAACGCAGACAAAAGATTAAAGAAATAGTTACTGTCCCACGAAGACTGCAAGTTTAGAAAGACAAAGGGGGAAAAAAAGGGGACAGGCAATTAAAACTTTCTTCCAAAGCAAAGAAACCAAAATAAGAACATAACAAAACACCCCAATTTTTAGAGTATGCAGACAAAAGGTCCCTAGTGTGGTAAGATGCAGCCTACTTAAAAACACAAAGATAATGATTAATGAGCAGAGTGAGGCTGAAGACCGGAATATTCTGAAATGCTGCCTTTTGCCAGCATTCCCAAACCTCAGTGTTCCTACACAGACTGTGTACGCAGGCCTCAAAACAAAGCCCAGTGCTGTCTGTGGATGGTCATGTATTTCAATGGATTTTCAAACAGCTCCATTAGCCCTGATTTTGTTAAAATTTGGCCAGAGAGCCAGCTCTGAATGCAGACGGTCTGCAGTAGTACTACTCACTCAATATTAACGCAGGCGTGTAACAGTTTGCAGGATGGGTGCATCCAACACAACCAAGAAAAAAAAACAACAAAACAAAACAAAACAAAACAAAACAAAACAAAAAAAGGTCAGCCAATTCCTGTGTAGAAAGTGCTTGAACATGGCAATAAAGACAAGAAAATACTCCAAAGGACAGGTTCTGGGAAATCTGGAGACCAGAGAGAGAAGCCAGTCATTAAGAAAAAGCAACTGGTTTCCTCAATTCTGACAGTGTTACACACTGGCACTCTTTCACAAAAGGTTGCTGATGCAGCTATAAAGCACATACTTATTTCAATTAGAATTTTAAAATGCAGGATTGTGAAAGTTTGCAAGGAACAGATGTGATGTTGGAAGGAGGAATGCCCCAGGTTTACTTCTGTCTAGGCATGCCCTTTAATAAAAAAAAAAACCCCTCCAAGTGCTGACAGCACTGTAGCTGTCTGCTGGAAGAGTCCCATATACCTGTAACTCAGAGAATACCAACTGCTTTGGCGCGTTTTTAGAGTTTGACAGGTTGAGATCATGGCTCTGCACAGGTAACCTTAGCAATTGGCACCTGTGCTAAAGGCACCCAGCACAAAGCCCTATGTGTCTTACTCAGTCCTACCAGCTCTGCAGCCATTTGCATGTGTCTGGGGGCACATCCCTTGCTTCTTCGTGTTGAAAGAGAATCCTAAAATAACCACGCCAGCTTCAGGAGAGCTTCCCTCTCTTGGGAGACTATTGTTTGGTGATATGCTTAGCTGAAGATATTGCTACAGACAACATATTTCCAGGCTTTCTTCTTCTCCTGGTCTCTACCACTCAGTCCCGCCCAGGCAATGCAGCACGCTGCTCCCTGAGTTGTGCCAATACAATTTTTTGTGGGTCTGTACAATGAGTCAAATGAGGAAACCGATCCTGCTTAAAGAAATTGCAAAAGTTATTTTGATTTGCAAAGCGTACAAAGGAGGTTCCAGCACCACCACACAAAAACTGCGTAGCACATCCAAAGGGCGGCACATGAAGATGCAGGCACACCTTGTGCCAGTGGTACCTAAAACGTCCTATCACCAAGCCCTCACCTGAGTAAGGCAGCTATCTCACCTCAGCAAACTGGATCTCAAATTAAGTTTTAACTCACACACCTAGGCAGGAAGCCAGATGGGAATGTTTCTTCTGTCCCAGATCAAATAATCCTCTGTGCAAGGAGATTAAAGTCTGCATTAAAAAAACAGGCCAGTATCTGTACGTTCCAGGGTCAGTGAGCATATCAAAGGGGCATCAGTGAAGAGCCTGGGTGTCTAAAGTGTGTACACACAAACACGGGCAACACCACTACTCTTCACACAGCGTTGTGCTGCCTGTGAAGCACGTTCTTGCGCAGAGTATGTTCTTGCCATCCTCACTGCAGAAACACATAGCTCCTCCTCCTCTCATTTTTCAGAGCCAGGGCTTTAAGCAAACAACCAAAAGCTCAGAGTCTGAAATTGTTTCTAAGCACGGTAAGTGGTGCTTCCAGCCACCCCACTGACGATCATAGTATCCAAATCTGTTTGTGTCAAGAGCTGCTACTGGTTGGAAGATGCTGAGCATGAAATAGTGATCAAATTTGTTTCAGTGTTAATAACAACAAAACACGATCATAAGATACACATGTGCACGCAGTGCCTAAGTCTAGAGAGTGACTCATCATGACGTCATCTCCCAAAGTGTCAGGATCATGATTTCACTGCATACAGGCACAGAAACACATGCATTCCTGCAGACTGCTGCTCCCCTATCTAATGCAGAGCTGCATGTTCCTTGTATAAGAGGAACCTGACATATAACTATATAGTTTGAGGAAAAAAGCCTTGATTAAGCACCAATGAACAGTAAGAACATTGTTAAAGGGGTTATGATTTTAAAATCAGTTACAACTGGTTCTCAGAATAATCCTTTATTTTTTATGTATTTATAAAGTGTATCTCCTCTTACAGAAACAAAATCTAACACTGTCATGAGTAATGCTGTAAAGGAAGAGGCTGTAGGCAATATTTATTTTCAGAATTAGCTCTGTGTGAATGAGCCTTGGATGAAATTTTAACACACTAAGATCAATGACAAGATCTTTGCTGACTTCAGTAGGGTTGGGATTCTGTCTCCCATATGAATTTCCACATATGGTTTTTTAGTACAGAAATGTCCAAGGCAGACTACTACTGTTTAAAGATGGCATTTTAATGGCTTGGTCATGGTGTTCACCTGAATTATGCAGAGAATTCTTTTCTCTCCCCATCTACATACATTCATTTGCCTAACAGTATTTTTGTTAAGGAAAAAAACACGTGATGTTCACATTATGGCTCTAGAACCAATTGCTTTTAAATGCAACAGGGAAGCTCAAGGCATTCAGCTAAGCAGAAGCTGGCACAGTAGATGAGAAAGTTAAAGCCTTTCAAGGTCACACTGAAATATTTACCTGCCTCTTCTCCTCCCAGCTAAGCTCACTCTTGCTGAGCGTGTATGACAGTTTAGTTAGGGCTGCCTCTGGTGTCATATCACCTCCAGGAATTACTCCAACATCAGCGAGAGTCTGAATAAAAAGGAATAATGATTCCAATTAGCATAGCATTCAGAAATACCTGCGTGTACAGAAAATGTATATGAAAGATGAGTAGCTACACACAATATAGTACGTAGTTGTGCCTCCACTCCCTTGCCCCTCCTACTGCAACCGTCATTTTGGTAATTTTAATTATCAAATACCAAGCAAATACTAGAGCCAGCTGAATAAAGGTGACTTTTACTTTAAATTCCTTTTCATGCAATAACATTGCAGAATTCAACCAAACGCTTGCCACAGTCACTTACTATGCTAAAAGGGAAAGGTTACAGGTCCATATCAGCTATCTGCATAGTTGTCAGATTCCCTTTATTGAAAAGCTGCAGTTACTCTGTTTTAACCCAGTGGCATTTTGAACATTGCCAAGTAGGCTGTTCTCACACAGACATATTTACCATTCTTTTATGGGGCATTGCTTTGGATGAATTCCAGCACTACAGTGTGCTCACAGCAGGAGTGTTTTCAGAGCCTTTCAGGCTGCACTAGCAGTGTATGATTTGGAACGTACAACTAAAATACGTAATTTACACAGTTCTGACAAGAGCAACTGAAAAACATGACCTTTTAAACTCATCTTTCTGGTAGCTAAACAAAATAAGCTATCTGAATCAAAGCAAAAAGCAGAAAGATCTTTGCTGTTGTCAGCAAGCCTCATAAGCGTACAGTGAGCAAGACAGCAAAGACGAAGATTTCAGATCTCTTGTCACTCAGCTGTACCTGGGCAAACACTCGGGCTTCTCTAAACTACAGATCATCATCTTTGCCATAATGTGATGCCTCACAGTTAAGCATCTTGAAATAGGTTCTTTACACTGCATTCTACTTTTAAATACCCTGTATATAACCTTCAGCTTGGAAACTTCTTGTGGCTTAACTAATATTTTTAGCAAGATACAGAGCCTTAATCAGCTCATTAACCACCTCTGAGAGCCCCAGACTAAGATTTTTAAAAGTCACATGAGAAAACACATACAGAGAAGGTGAGAAATACTTTCTGTACTGCAGAGCTAGCCAAAGAACAGTTACGGCTTTTTCCACGGGTTGGAGAAAGAGCAGGAGGAAGGGATTTCCCAGCTTCCTTCCTATACCTAAAGTCCCCTCAATTGTAAGTTTCTACTGTGCAAAGGGATCAGAGGCCAACCATTCAGTTAATTAAAACAAACACTTCAAGGCAAACCAGGGACTCAGCTGACCCACCTGGCTAGCCTGAATGAGTAAAAAATGGCCTAGCCATATGCAAAGACCTATGAAAGATTTTATTTAAAGAAAAATCAAAGTAAAGTTAACATTACAGCAACTTTCCAGCATTTCCTCCATTGAGCAGTTCCTTATGAAAAGGAGAAGGCAATGAAAGAACAAGCACGAAGTAATTTTGGGGGACTTGGCTCTGTCTTTGTTCTCCTCAAAAGTTGCCAAGAAAACAGGACAGCCTCCATCAGTGGATGCTGAAGCAACATAACACCTGCTCCATATAAAAGTGGAAGCCAGAAGTGAACACGTTTCCACACAGCCTTACAGTGGTTCAGCAAGACCTGAGCAGAGTCTTTCAATTCAGTGTACCAACAGTCTGGATCAGAGTGCAAAAAGCCATTTTAGAGGTGTCTACTTGGAGAATCTTTTAACCAGAGCATAGACAAGGTTTTTTTCTTCCTTCCATGCATTTCAGTAGTTCACTTCAAACAAAAGATCACATAAAAGCTAGGTTTCAGTTTCATGTTGTTTTTCAAATATAAGTTTGGTGTCTTTTATTGACTTAACTGCTTTCTTCTTTCCATGTGTACTGTTCTATATAATCCACGTATTTCTATCATATTTGCTACAGAGCACGAGACCTTTGCAAAAGTTAGTACTTCTCAAAACACCCCCATCAAGTTATGCAAAGGTTTTACCAACACCCAAATGACTGCCCATATCAGAAAATACCGAGTTTGGATACTGAAGAGGTGGAAAGAAACTCTTACAATGTCCTTTTCTTTCTGCCCAAAAGAGACTATGTGTTCTTGAAGCAAATATAATCCAAAGCTGTGTCAAAACCAATGTTAAAAAAGAGGGAGGTTTCAGCACCAGACTGGAGTATCTAGGTTTGCCTTACAGCCAACGAAGAGACTGCCTCTGCCAGACGGGTGGCTGCTCCCGACAAAACCACGTGTCTAAAACAGGCGGATGAGTCACCCTCTGGCACTGCTTCCTGGCTATTTAATGGCTAGCCTTTTTATACAGGCCAGTTAAACCAGCTTCCTTCACGCTACCACATGCAACACGTACTCTCATACGGCTTTGAGCTTTATTAGTCCCAGTGATGTCATGTCTTAATACACAATTAAGAAACTCAGTATAAAATGCCCTGAATATTAACAGTATCTACACAACGTCTGCTTTAAGCTAGCCTTCGTGGGTGAAACACAACTGATTTCCATTCTGCGAGACAGATAGTTCCTTGCATACTGTTCTCCAATCTCACTGATTTCAGCTGCGCTTCCAGTCAAATAAAAACTGGTATTTGGAATATTGTTGGATTTGCAGGCTTTCTCTATATCCTTACATTGTAGCTAAGCGACTGCTAGCCTATCAAATACTACTTTATTTGATTGTCTGACACCTAAGCTAGCTTCTAGCTCAGTGCAATCCCTTTGGGAGAGATACTGCCAATCTAATGCAAGGTATCCTGGAGTGCTGCACACGACAGGAGCAAGCAATCACTAATTCGTGATTTGAGCTGATCGTTTCAACCATTCAGACTAGGAGTAATAGGATCTTGTTTGCAGATACATATTTAAATGCTTCCAGCTAAAGTTTTTTCAGGTATAGTTATTTTATGAGCAATATCTTTAGAATTTAATACATCTGGCTTTATACACTGGGACTACTACAAGCATATAATCAGGTCGTATCAGTGGGATGTTTCTTTTACACAGCAGTAGAGTCTGAAATCATTGCACAAGCCTTACCTGCCCTGTTGCATAGACCGTTTTAACAGACCCTCGTAAGCACTGCGTACAGTTTATAATCACTACTTGTCGTTCAGCTGCTTTCCTCAGTTCTTCCAGCAAGTCTTCTCTGTTGTTTGGGGCGTTGCCACTTCCATAAGTTTCAAGTACAATGCCCTCAATTGGAGGCTGAAGAAATGCTTTTACCTGTTTAAAAATAAGACAGGGAAGAGAGATAAAAGGTGTGTTTAAGTCACATTACGATTTTCATGTACGGCACAGAGTTTTTAAAAATGGTCTATTCCTGTTATAGTCTTACAGGCTCTCACACCTTAGAGTCTTCTCGTGCCCTTCTGTGCTCCCCATTTGCAGTAACTTGGACTGTAGAATAAGCTTGAAAAAAATGTGAATTTCACTCTTTCACTCCCTTTAAAATTCCTGGAGGGATAGATTTTAAAATAAACTATTTTCTACAGTCATGACCTCTGTGTGAAAAAGGATGCTATTGTTCAAGTGCCATTAACAGGCTATACTGTTGCACCATGGTGGAACGAAAAGGTAGATTTACACTTATAAAATAAATGTAGAATTATTAATTGAGATTAGAACCCCCACCCCTGCCCAGATTTGTTACTTTAGCAAAGAGTTTTGTTAAGAAATGTCTGCCTAAGAGAGAACGTCTCACCTTTCAGGAAGGAACATTCTGATGAAGCCAGGAGTTTTTTAAGTCAAAATCCAATTGATTTAATTCAAGGCAGGAAAAAAAAAAGGAGGCACTAATACATTCCGGGACAGTTGTTAATGAGGTAGCTATTGTGCCTCACTGTAAGAGAAAGCCCAGCAAAGTCCTCTTCCTAGAAAGATGTATTTTAAACAACCTAGATGTTTCCTTGCTGATCACACACACTAAATGCAATACACTGTAAGCCCCCATGAGGCTAACTATGCAGTTGGAGTTTTATTGCAAATATACCACCCCTCTGCCTTTCCATCTGTTCATATTCACCTAAAAAGAATGGTAATATAATTGAGGAGTGCTGCTTAAACTACTGGATTTGATTTAAGATGGCAACAGCCACAAAAGACCTGTCAATTTAATGGAACTAGTATTAGACAAAAATTTAAAGACAAATCTACCTAAAACTACAGTTCTGCAAAGTAATTTCTAAAGGCAAAAAAATCCCACTTCTCATTTTCAGCACAAAATCCCACTTCTCATTTCAAGCTCTATGGATGTTGAGGGTCATGTTAACCATCAGTGTGAGACCAAACGAACCTTAAAAAAGCATGAATTGTAGAAATAGTCACATTCCCGTCCACCCACCATACTGTGTATTCTTTGACAAGATTGCTATTAGTATGCCTCAGTATGCAGCAAGAGAGCATTTCCATGGTCACTGCAGCCTGCACCTGCCTAGAAAAACACACTTCACCTATTTATGAGCCCTGATAAGAAATCAAATTTCAGAGCCCAAGCAGTTTAGACAAAAGATATCTGAAAAGCTTTTATCAATAGTTTATGGCATATGAAAATAGTCTTTAAATGCTCTGATAAAACGTATCAGAAGACGACAGATCTTCTCCATTCCCTCCAAAACCGCAACCACTGCTACAACAATGCAGCTCTCCCTTGCTTCAGCTAACTAATCAAGTATTTGAGCATCACTTATTTGTGCATCACTTCACCCACTTCCAAAATGAAGTGGTGACACTTACAGCAGCAGCAGTGATTCCTGGGAAGATTCGCAGAAGCCCAACATTCCTGTTCATATTGGTGTGAACTCGAAATTTCTTTTTGGTATTGGCTCTCCACACCGTTTCCCAGTTTACTGTTAAAGAGAAATGGCCTTGTAAATTTAACACTAAGACATATATTAATTACACTTGTAGCACTTCATACTTGCAACACTGTCTTTAAACCTGTTTCTTATGTAGAGGATTCATGAAAGACAATGTATTTTTGAAAAGACAAAGTAAAGGCCCATTTGAAACCACAGTCATAGCAGCTGATCTAACACACCTTATTTACTAGATACCACAAAATATGTCTTCAAGGCCATATCTGGTTCAGGATCAACTGTGTTATATTTTAGCTGTAATTCCAAAATAGTCTAGATACCGAGTTATATCAGTATTATTCACCAATATTTCCAAGTTAGTGCTCTTCAAGGAGATATTTAACATGTACACTTCCATTAAATAGCATTTTATAGCAGACTTCCAAAATGGATATTTTATTCAATGTCCATCAGTGAACAGGAGAATCTATCAGACACAAAGCTGTCTACCTCTACTACAAACTCTTCAAACGAGAAGTCTGATAGCTGTGAAAAACATCCGAGTACTAGACCGATGGGTTCACGATGTTGAACACGCCCTGATGGAGAGCAGCTCTGCGGAGAGCGACCTGGGTGTCCTGGTGGACGACAGGTTAACTATGAGCCAGCAGTGTGCCCTGGCTGCCAAGAAGGCCAATGGGATCCTGGGGTG
>Ga0181612_176438_pt1 | contig 16799 bp, 11 predicted proteins | sample HoacroProtozoa21_FD_119630 | JGI IMG/M metagenome (GOLD analysis project Ga0181612, IMG submission 119630) | Hoatzin crop microbial communities from Cojedes, Venezuel. Combined Assembly of Gp0051906, Gp0051904, Gp0051908
AGCCTGCTCTGGGTGACCCTGCTTCGGCAGGGGGGGTGGACTAGATGACCCACAGAGGTCCCTTCCAACCCCAACCATTCTGTGTGGTTCTGCGTGTGATTCTGTGCCTTGGGGAGCAGAACTCTGAGGGCTGATTTTAGGAAGTCCAGAAGCCTTCGCACAAAGGAGTGCACGTGCTCCAACGCACACCATGACCTGAAAAGGTAATTGCTTTTTAACGTAGCTCTTATTATGATTTCCTTTTGTATCCTTGATTTCTCCCTGTGGTACTAATGAGGAATCTGCGTCTATACCTCCAAAAAATAATGTGTTTTATCTCAGGTGTGCTTCGCTCTCTTCTGGTGTTTCTCCAGTACGTATTTTTTCAGTCCTTTTCCCAATTCATGTTGCCCTTAGTATCAGGCAGTCAGACCTAACAGCTTGAAAGGCAACTTCCCTCTGCTGCTCCTGCTCCCAGCCTAAATTTATTCCCCATCAAAACATTTTTCAAGGTGGGAGAAGTTTTCTTCACCAGATTTTCAAATTTTTTTTCCTCTGTGACAGGATGCTACCTCCCTACCTTACCTAAAATTTGCATTTAAGGCATTAAAGCGATCACATGTAGTAAATTTGGAATTCATGAGAAACATATCCCCTACAGTAACAGTGGTTTGCTACGGTTTGTATGATCTGATATACGGAGGGAGTTAGCAAAGCTGAGCTACAGCTAACCGCTGATTTCACCAGAAAAAATGGCCATGAATTTTAATTTAGGAGGGCAGTAGAAAGGACTCCATCGTCTTAAGAAATGCTATGCTTTTACAGATAATTTCTGCCAGCGTGGAGGCAACACCCGAAAAAAATCTTTGTGTTTACCATTCAGTGCGTACACGAGCGCTTGAGTATTACGAGCTCCGGAGAAGAACAGAACCTGAAGGTTGGGTGTCAGGTACTGAGAGCCATCGGAGTTGTTCGCTCCGTTCGTGTGCGTGTGTGAGTGCGAGTGCGGTTGCTCTCTGCTGGCTGGCTGAAGAATTGCTCAGCCGGTTGTGAAAAGGCTTTATGGGTCTGTGAGATGGAGGAAGGGAGGAAGTTCTGCGGGCTCAGCGGCGTTTCGGTGTCCCTCCTGCCGGTGCAGTTGGCCTCCAAGCGTGGCGGAACAGCAGCTTTGCGGCTCTCGTAGCTACTCAGATGTCAGCACTCGATGGGTGCGGGGAAGCCTGGAGAAGATGATGTAGACGTTACTGCGGGCGTAGGACCACCCGCCCTGCCGCGTGCCGCTTTGTTCGTTGGGCGTGATGTCAGGTTCAGTCAGCAGCTGCTCTTAGGGATACGCGTTACTTAATAATAATTATTAGTGCTATTAGCGTTTAATAGTTCTGCCAAAAACCGTACAAGACACTCCAGGAGGAGCAGTTAATGATTTTTGAAACATCATCTTTCCTGTGAGCCGCCTTTGAGCAACTGCGCTGCGAAAATGCTGGTGGGCCAGAAAGCGTCTGGAGAGGACTTTTGTTTTTCCCCAAAACACAGAGACCTGGTCATTTACGGCTTAAAAATACGGAGCAGCTTCTTTTTTTTTTGTTGTTTGTCAGAGGTTCTGGCCCTTATTTTTGCTGGCCAAAATTCAGTTTAGGTAATTACATTCTGTGTCTATAAATCGCAACCCCCTGCAGCTTTCAGTCGGGTACGGTATTGTTCTGCCCTTCCTGGCTGGAATGGTTGTGTGATAATGCTCCATGTCATTAAACAGCTGCCGTCTGTCACCTTACGATGAAGTCATTCCTCTCGAAACAATGACTTTATAAAGCCCTTTTGGGCCCTTCCAGATAAAATTTGCTCGTAAACCAGCAATTATGATCTTTCGAGGACGGTAAGGTGATGCTTGTTTGTCTCTCTTGACAGCAGTTGGAGGCCTTCAGACGGGTGTTGTCCCTTTTGTCGGCTTGTGTGATATCCTGGCAGGGACTCCGCAGCTCGGATGGAAATATTTATTACTGTGAAACCCTGATGCCTGTAAATGCCTCTGCGCTGGGATGGATTTGGTAGTCTTTACACTCAGAACCCGTTCGTCACCATGTGCTTGTTGTTATCGTGACTCTTAGAGGGAGTTCGATGTTCTCCTCCAGATGTCTTACACCAAAGAACGTGAAAAAGGCAAATCCCCAGCAAAATGGTAAAATCACTGAAATAGGGGGAGCATTGAAACATGAATTAACCAAAACAGAACAGTGAGAAGGGTTCTGGGCAGGGTTAAAAACAGATTTGAAAAACAGGTCTCAGGTAAATCCATTTGGTGCCCCTTAACAGCTACTCTTTAGCACCTGGCTTGACCCCTAGTTCATTAATGAAAATGATTGTGGATGAACGCCAAAGCTCTTAACAGTGATGAATTTAAGAGAGTCCCTTTTGATCCAAACTTTGTTTCTGAAGTCTGCCTCTCTCTCCTCAGCGGTCAGTTCTCTTTTAGTGGTCTTGCTGTAATTACAGATATGAACGGGAGAGACAGAGAAGGCATCTAGTAGGTTTTGCTGGTGCTCCTGCATAAGCAGCAGTGATATTAAAACAATCTCTAGCTCCTCAAAGAGTGGCCCTGTCAACTTGCTGAAATGATGGAATGGTAGTTAGGTTATTAGAAGGAAAATTGGCACAAATTGAGAGAGAGGATGCTCTGGCAGCGACCAAAAGCAGCCAGCAACTCAGTGACTTAATCTCTGCCCTCGGGCTGCTCTCTACGATATGGATGACACCTTGTCAGTGAAGATGATGTGCTGGGTCACCCCTGAGTCCAATGGCCTAAATTGGCCATGGAGGGAAAGATTGCTGCAGTGTAGAGACAGCAAGCCACATAATCTAATTTTTTTTTCTTTTTTTTTTTTTTTTTAATGTATGTCACCATTTGGGTACTGACAGTAATTGTCAAGGGATCCCGTTCTCATTAGTGTCCCCTAGACACAGCTACCTCTGTACGCTCGTGCTTTCAGAAAACAGTCCTAAGCTTGTGCGCGGATTGCTTTGCCTCCTCTTGGAAAGTTTCATGCGAGGTTTCTCTTTTGCCTTATTATTTCTGGAGTACGGCAGGAGGGGAGGACGGGGGAAGGAAGGAGCCGCTTCCTCCGAGAGCCACTGTGTTGGCAAAGAGAAGCAGCAAGAAACCCCGCAGCTGCTGGCGACCGGGAGGTCTCAGTGCAGGGCAGTGGTGTCCGTCGGGTGAAGGTGGAAGTTGGGAGACGATGAGGGAATTCGTCCTTAGTGGAGACTGTTCGCTAGGGTTCAGCAATATTTGGCTGGATTTTATATTGCCCCTGTGAGCTCTGTGACAACTGAACCGTCAGGCAGGTGTGCTGTGCAGTTGTGTTCCTCAGTGGAACCTGCAAACCTGCTGCAGATCCACAGAACCTATAAAACTGGGTTTTTTTTCCATTGCTATCTTGGTGCTGGTTTATTTGCTTGTTCGGTTGGTCTGTGTTGGCTGTAGTCCTGTGGCTGCTGCTGGGGCTGGGTGAGGAGGCTGCAAGCGCCATGGCTGCGACAGTGCTCATGTGCTCCTCAAAACCCTGCCAGGGAGAGTGGGGTCGCTCCTTCGAGGGGCTTGGGAGCCTTCCTTGGCGCTGAAGTCACAGAAGCTGCAATTTAGCAAGGAGCCCAGCTGTGCCTGCAGAAACCGGTGCCCTCTCTGCAATCTGAACTTGCCTGTCAACCCTCCAACACATTGGCAGTTCAGCGAAACTTCTACCTGTGGCAGAAAAGGATTAGAAAGAAAAGTCTAAGTTATGATTGTTTTTTCCCTAAATCTGCAGGAGGTAGTGGATTGGCAGAGCTGTCAGTGGATGGCGGAATTCAGTCCGGAGAAGTTTTAATGACTTGCCCGAGTTAATTCAGGCAGCGAGTGACAAAGCCTGTCCCCTGGAGCTCTGCAGCCCAGCGTACGGTAGCCTACCCTGGAGTCAGAGCCTTTAACCATCTTTATCCAGTAAAGCATTGAAGGAATATGATCGATATAGTTCGACTTCGGTTCCGCCAAAGTAAAGAAAGGGCTTAAGCATTTTGTGGAATTGGAAGAAATCGTGGCCTGCGCCGAAACCTTCAGCTCGGAGCAGGAACTTGATGCTAATGTGTTCATTAACCCGAGAAAACAAGGAGAAGCGTTTGGTTTTATGGTTTCCTAAAAACTGGCTTGTTAGCGATGGAGATTGTGGTGCTCTTGGTGGTAAAGGTGATTTGGGTAAAGGACAAAGCAAAGGAGTACACTTGTTGTTCTTTATTAAATATGACCTTTTCTGTAATTGCGGGCTAAAGTAGCAATTGCGTATGAATTTCTTAACGAAGGGATCCAACAGGGAGAATAGGTGAAGGGCATAATTTAAAAATGAACTCAATTCATTTTTTAATGTAAACAACATTGAGAACAAATAAAGCAAAAATGAAGCTGATCTCTGAAAGAAAATAGTTGACTGAGTACCAGGGCGAAGCTGGGGGCTGCACAGCTAAGCTGCTACCTTCTCGTGTCTTGGCAGGTCCAAAATACCATGTGAGCATTTTCCTTAGGTATTTTAAGCTATTTATCAGGGATTTTTCACCCTCCCTGCTAGGGAGGTTGTTTAGCAGATTGGGTTTTACGTAAAGGAATGGGAATTGGGAAGAAATAGCAGAGTGATTTTCTAGAGGTACGAACGTCGTGTAGGTGCCTACAGCTCCTTGACAGCCTCGGAGGTTGTTCCCATGGAGTATCATTCAAGTCAGTGTTTTTCTGTTGCGTGGAGATTCGGGGGGGCTGGTTCTTTGGGTAGGTGGTTTGATTTGGCTTAAGTGTTAGGTATGTATGGAAAATGTAGTTTCTAAGGCCTGGAGAAACAGTAGTTTCTCAAGGTGTGCTTGTGACCTGCAGAATATCTTCAAAATGAAGAGTGTACATAGAGACAAGACAGGGTATTTCTGAAAGGTTGGACCAAATCTTTCAAGCTCTTACTCAGGCAAGACTCCCGCTAGCATCGAGCGGAATTTTGTCTAATAAATGAGTATGATGATAAATGTGTCCACTGATCCGCGTTGAAGGCGCTTCACAAGTGATGATCAAACTTCTTGTTGTTGGTTCAAAACATGGCTTTAATATAACTTTCTCCTTCCTGCCGTAAGCAGGGAAAGTGCTACAGTTAGTACGGGCACATTAATGTGTTCAGGTGAATTATGCTTTCAAGGAGATGAAACACATGTAACTAAATAATTTGTCTTTGTGCAGATTATAGCTGTGAGACAGGGGAATTACACAGGGTTGTTTTTTCCTTGCCATTCTTAGATTATTTTTTTTTCCACATGTAAAATACGATTTTCATCTGGTTGTGCAGATTTTGAGCTCTTCCAAGTCCTCCTGTGGGCATTCTCTCCTGAACAATCATCAAATGGAGATATTGTGATTAAAGCCAAGTTTTTTGATAGTGGCAGGGGGCTCTGAAATGCCTGAATTCTGCGCCGATCGACTCTCGACATTGCTGAACACAGGTCATTTCCCCCCTTCCCCCTGTGGAAAGGTGGGGGGAATGCTCGAAAAGTCACGTCTCATTAGCGTTCTTTCTTGAAACTCGAATTATCATCACTTACGGAATCTCTATCCAAGTAATTAGTTGAAATTATAGTCCTTAATTCTCAATAATGGCATGAGTTTTGGGGGGAGTTTTGGTTTTGGTTTGGTTTGGTTTTGGTGTTTTTTTATACTTTTGTTCACTGTGTGAAAATATTAGTTTTCCTTAGTAGAGCAACCTAAACCATAACATGTCATTTGCCTCACAGAGGAGGTTATTTTTTCTTCCTGAGCTCTTTTCCCCTGCCAAAGCGTGTGGTTGTTTTGAAGTGAGATGGACATCTGGAGCTCAGGTAGGGTAACAATTTCCAGGGTGTGAAAAATTTCAAATATTTCACATCCTTTTTGCAGGGAGAAAAACTTTTTGAAGTGGCGTTTTAATTTTCGCAAAGTAGGCGATTTTGCCACTGCCTTCTCCCTTTGAATTGAGCTTTTTTTTAATTTGTGCCAGGGTGCAATAAACAACGCACTTGAAACTGGAGCGCTCCAGCCTGCGTTTCCTTTTGGAAGAGCGTAGGCAACTAATCGGCAGCGACCAGCCGCATCGCTGGAGTGTTTTCCATTCTAGGCAAGATCGTACTAATTTGATGCACACATGGATGCTTTACACAATCTGCAAATTCATCGCTGGCATCTTGCATTAGTCATCTGACAGATTGCCAAGCGTTTCATATTCCTTTCATGTGACTTTATTACAAAACACACACACACACACGCACTGCCTTGTTCCTGCCAGTAGCCAGTTTAGTGAGAATTCACTGCGGTTCTGTTTACAACGGCCATGCAGAGAAATCTGCTCTGCCTTGCGACTGTCCTCTGCTTTAAAATGCCAAAGTCCCGGGTTGCATTGTGCCGCTCTTCTCTGGTATAATGACATTAAGCAGCAGCCTGCAGAGAAAACCAGACCCAATGTAAAATGGAATCGCATTGGGTTTTGTTCATAATACTTATGCTATTAATTAAATAGTGATTTTTTTTTTCCTGCTTTGTGCCAATTGACATCATCTGCATCTAGTGCACATGAAAACTGCGTAGTCTCCTAACTTGCCTTCCCTTTTAAATCTCCTTTTCCACTTTCTAGTAACGGCACAGCTAACAAGATGAATGGAGCTTTGGATCATTCAGACCAACCAGACCCAGATGCCATTAAGATGTTTGTTGGACAGATTCCCCGTTCATGGTCGGAAAAAGAGTTAAAAGAACTTTTTGAGCCTTATGGAGCTGTCTACCAGATTAATGTTCTCCGAGACAGAAGTCAGAATCCTCCCCAAAGTAAAGGTACAGTAGTTGTGCTCTCTTTGCTTTAAGTCTGGGTTTTTTTTCCGATGATCTTGCTTGTCTTCAGGATTTCCAAAGAGGTTTGCATCTGGGCTCTCTGTTTTGAAGCACACTGTGTTGAACTATGCAGCAGTCCTAAGAGGAGAGGACTCCTGAATACCTATCGATTGCTGTCTTCCTCCTCGTCTTAAATTGCAGTTTAAATATCTGTTATCTGGAAGTGCGCATTCCAACTGTGCAAAAAAATAACAAAAGATTGCTGTCCTTGTTTAAATTATTATTGCCAAGAGGCTTGGAAGCCTGAGCGGTCACTTTCCCAGGATTAGCTCATGAAAAACACGATTTTCTGCTTCCTTTCGTTTCCTTTCTTTGCACCCCAGGTGGGAATAATTTTCAGGATGCAGAAGGGGAGAAAGGGTAGCGGTGGGCTCTTGCTACGTCGTTGCTCCAGATGCAATAAAAATTAAAAAAATCGGCTCACCCTGCCCTTTTTACAAAATGTGATTTCTTTTCTGTAGTCATGTTAAAGGATTGATTTTTGGCACTGGTATCTTTCAAAAACAAAGGGGTTTTTTTGCTTCCTGCATTTTTTTTTCCATACAGATGTAAAGTATTTGTCCTTAACTATGTTGCTTTCTTTAACTGTATATATATGCACATTTAAGGATGTGAGAATTCTGTGTATTATAGCTATGTATGTATAACATATGCTTACATGTAGACTGAAAGTGAGTATTTTTTTTTCACAGAATGCATTTTTCTCCTGAAATAGCTGTATACTCTTGTTTACACTTTGAGTTCTTCGGGTTCGGTGTATGAAGGTGTTGCTGGCATTACAAATCATTAGTGCAGCTCAGAGGCGTAACTGGATGTGCCTGTGTGCCTGGCTGTAAGGTCGCTGGATGTTTATTCGTTCTTACTGCACTCCTGCCACTGCTTCTAAAATCCTTTAAAGCGCGCATGCTACGGAGAAGATCATCAAGTGATTTTTTGGGCGAGCAGCTGACTAACAGCGCAAAACAGGACCAGCTGGAGGTTTCCAGTTCAGTGGGAGGTGCTGGCGATCGCGAGGCGGGCAGCACAGCTCGGGGTGCTCCTGCGCCGAGGCTCAGCCCTCCCTCCTTGCCCTGGCGCGGGGCAGAGGAGCCTCGCGGTCGCCTCTGCTTTGCTGCCCCAATTTGAGCGGCCTGGTGCTTTGAGTGATATGAGGTCATTTTGGGTTGCTTGCATCCATCACTTCTGATTATAAGACTTGGTGCGTTGGTGTCACACTGGTGTCGGGGGGGTTCATCTCACCATACCTTGCTGCTAATCAAGTCCCCGTACTAGACTGCTCTTTCCCTTCAGAAGCTGAAAGTATTTTTGGTTAGAGGGTTTTGGTGTAGTTCTGCTTCCAGCTCCCCCCATTCCCCAGGGTTGATGTATCGTAGCGTGTAGCCCCCTGCTACGTTAGCGCAGAGCCCTCACCAAGTGTCTTTTTCTTGTCATGCTGGATAGAAGACAGCATTAAGAGGTCAAGCAACTGGATTTTCTGCAGTCCAGGCTGCTATGGATGAGCAAACTCCTACTTAGGTTAAACCACTAAAATGCTGAACTTTGAGACTCGTCCGTTTAGAAAGAGCTGATTCCCGGGCCACAGAAATGCCTTCCCACTAAGCAGTAAATGAAGTGAGAATGATACCGTGGTTAGACAGAAGCAAGCCATTGATTCCCGTTTCTGTAGTGTTTTCCATTATACTGTACCTGTGTGTCAGGCAGCTGGCAGGCAGAAGGACTAAGCGCAGGTCATGCAAATCGTTGTATACTAATTCTGAAGGCTTGTAGTCCCAATATTCAATATTCTTTTTGAAAGGTGGTTGGTTTGGGGTTTTTTTTATTGCTCGGACTCTTTTCAGCCATGCAGAGGTGATGCTTTATGTCACCACAGGCATTATATGTTTTAATGAGTAAAAGAAATTAATCCTCAAGACAGACAGAATAACCTTCAGACTTGTATTTCCCTGACACGGCAGCAAGCCTCTCCGGTGGTCAGCTTTTCCCTTGGAAGCTTTGGAGGAGCATATCTCCATTCCAGCTCTGCCCTTCCTCCTGGCTGAGTCTGCCAGCAAGGACGCTAGATATAGAAACCTCTGGAGTTTCTCGTGGCTGTCTCTTGGTTAGGAAAGATCTTTATTTTCTTAATCCAGTAGCACAAAGGATTCTGTGTGAGAGATTGTTAAGAACATTAGAAACAAACAAACTTGCCCTGAAAAACATCTGATAGTCTTCTTGTCATCGCGATGCATGAGGAATACTTCAGCTGTGCTGTCTAATTGGCACTTAATAACGAAGCTGAGCTTTGATTTTTTTGTTCGGGGATGGAGTTGAATTCCGTGCTCTCCTTCTGTGTAAACACCCACACGAAACAACCATTTTTATTTTATTTGAGCTGGGTGGATTGAGGTAATGCCAGGCATTTTCCTGCCCACTGCCTCTGTGCATCACCTCCAGTTCTGCAGAACAGGGCATCAAGGGGACCTTGTGGCCGGGTGATGCTGGAAAAAGTCCATTTTTCATTTCATTGCATAGTCATGGCTGTGGTATCAGCCAGAAATTTTCTCTGAATATTCTGCAAGCCATGAGTTGTAACGACAGAATTGCAAGTTAATGTTACTACATTATGCAGGGGGGAGGGGGTTGGTGGGGTGGCGGTTTGGTTTTGTTCTGTGAAGAAAAGGCATTTTGATTTTCCAAAGGGTTCTCTCTTACCAGACAAGGGCTGCATATTTCCGTTAGCTTGGCCGAAGGGGCTTCTCCAGTTTGGGCAGAATTTTTTTCTCTGATGAGCTGTTTATGAAGCTGCAATCTGAGTCTCTCCCGGTTCTGTCAAAAATAACCATAGGCTGCTTCTCTCTCTCCTGCTGTTATTAAGACTGTCTTTCATACCCTCCAACGACAGACGGCCTAGTTCGTGCCTTTCCTCCTTTTCTGTATTGCTTGCCAGCTCTGCAAAGCTGAAGCTGGAGGAAGAGGAGGAAGACAGGTAGAAAGCCAACTTTTACTTGCTTTGGAAAACTAGAGGAAAATCTTCTTACTTCCACAGCTGTATTGCTGCTAGTGCGAGTGTTGAAGCTCGGCTTTATTAATGGGGAAGCTCAGGAGCGGCTGTGTTTCGTTGGGTGGTGGTTGGAATATCCCCCGTCAGTAGGAAACTCCGCGTGCTTTCCAGAGTTTGCAGTTCCCCCGTTGCTTCTGGATGTGTGAAAGAGCTCAGCAAAGCAATTTGACTTTGTGTTTATCCCCTGTTGTTTTGTAAGGCTTTTTCCTCTTACTGCAACAAGAGAAATCCAGGGGATTAGGTAAACTAAATACAAAAAAAAACCCCAAAAGACAGGAAATCCTGTAACACTGAAATAAATGACACTTTCAGCTTCTGGGGGCTAAGGGGATTCAAAGTCTAGGCGGATCAGCCCTCTCTGTTCCCAGTCCAGCTTGCTCCCTTTATATAATTTGTTCTGGGTGGATAGATGACTTTTTTCCCAGAGTAGTTGTTAAGGAGAGCTTCTGTAATACCTCAAATGCAGCAAACTGTGCAAAGGCGATGTACGCTGCCGCCCAGATCTCTCTTCTTCCCCACCGTTCTCCTAAGCCAGAAAGATTTCCTTGGCTGCTTTTCATTCTGAGTCCGAGTGCTGAAGCAAGCAGATGGCCCGGGGCTGCTTTTTGCCCTCTGAAGTGTGGCAGAAGAGTCTTGGGCCAGATCCACAACGTCCTTTTGGTACCTACCCCTGTTCTGATACCCGTTAGTTCTTGCAGGGGTCAGGGTCCCCCGAGCCAGCTGTGTCAGCCTGACGTGCTACCGCAGGAATCGCGCTGCGGGAAGCCGGGGACAGGCACCCGTGTGACAACTGACGCCGGGTTGCCTTGTAGCCTGTTGCAGACCCTTTATCAGATTAGAGGGAGGCTGCTGAGCGAACAAGGAGGTGCTGTAGTTAAAGGCCAGTGTTTATTATTATCCTATTTAACATGGTAATTTAAGTCTACCGGGAAGCAAGCGGAGGAATCTGGTAATGAGGCATTCATCTGCTGCATACAGGAGAGACCGGGCGGGCACGGCGTAGCGGGGAAGGTGGAGGTTGCCTGGCTTGTTTGGGTACCGTTTCGGCTACAGTGTAGCCCTCCGGCTGGGCCCTGCTCACGATGCCCCAATTTCTGCACGGTGGGAGGAGAGAAGAGACCCAGGGTGCTCCCACACGGGCGCAGAGCTGTGGTGCTCTGCTCCTCACACAAACTCATCCCAACTGTCCTAAGCACCGGCGAAGACGTTAACCAGCGGTTCCTCGCCTGCCCTTGCATCGCTGCTCAGCCGGCCGCATGCTTCTCCTCCTTGAAGCGATTTCAATGCATTGCATTTTGCAAAACTATTTAGATGCTTTTTATCAGCTCCCTTTGGCCAGCACTCCAGGAGTCAGGGTTGCTTTGCACATTTTGACTTATTTTGTGTTTTGAATGCTCTCACAGTTCCACGCCAACATTGTTTAGCTTGTGAGATCCGGTGAGTTGTGTCATGAGCACATATGCTGTCGAAACTGCAGGACTTGGGACCACAGCCATTACGCACGTGTGTTTTAGACTAAATTTTCGTGATCATGGCGGAGAGATCTTCTGGTACAATCGCAGACTGGAAATCTTTAATGCACTGACTGAAAAAGTGCCTTGCATATTTTTTTTTAGCAGGTGCTTTGTGCGCTGTGTGAGGTTTCCCACGGCAAAGACTGGCAAAAGCCAGATGTTGCTGTTAGAATTACAATGGGGAGGGAGAGCAGATGATAAAGTTGAGTTTTTAACTGTCAGTTTCTGACTTTGGGATGTTTAAATTTATACATTAAAGAACCTTAATCCTATAATTTTATATGGGCTATAAGTAGCGTTATAAAATATATTATAGATGTGCGCTGATTTTTATAAAAGGTAATTCTTATTCGACAAATCTGCTGGAGTTCTTCAAGAGGTTTCTCTGAAAGTGGACGGGTGTGAAATTGTGTATATAATCAAGTTGGATTTCCCAGGGGCATTTCACACAGTGTCACACGGGAGACTAACACATATGGTTGCTGGGGAAGCAGAGAAGGGCCCGTTTTCAAATGGAGAGAGGAGCTGGGTGGATGATCGAGGGCAGATTAGAATGGGGAGAGGTTACGGGCCAGGGGAGGAGAGGGGCTGATGATTGGAGAGCAACAGGGACTGTTATTGGAGATCAATACTTTTTCACTCTCTATGTAAATGGCTTTGACAGAATGAAACACCAACTTGTTATCCAACTTTTTGGATCATGCAGAAGGGACTGGATGGGGGCGAAGCCACCTGGTAGCCTGGAGAAAACAATCCAATACAAAGAGATTCAACTGGGGAAAACGAACCCTAAGCGAGAGGAGTAAATCTGAGTTTGGAGTGAGCCTGTATGCTGAATGAGTATATTTTTCAGAGATTCGAGAGCAGGAGAGGATTTGAAGAGTGCACAGATCATAAAAGGACTGACATGATGTTTTGTATCCGTGTGGTCAAAAAGGCACAGAAAACGCAAAGCTGTATAAATGGAAGCATTGAATACAGCTTTCAAGGAAATACTGTACCGCTTAAAGAAGGAATTTTTTTTGATCATGTTTAAGCTACAGTTACCGATATTTAGTACTATTCTGTAGAAAAGGGCAGAGGTCCAGAGCAGAGCAGCATGATTTTCTATGAAGTCAGGAAGGGTTAAGCCATGGTAAAAGGTCTGAGAAGGCTAACTTGTAAAGGGCTTCAAGCATTGACTTACAAGAAAGCTAAAAGGGGAAAAGCTGTGGAAGAATACAGGACTGGACTTTGGTTTGGAAAGAAAAAGTTATGAGGGGATACGATTGAAGTTTCTGCAGTATGTTGAAGTGCATACAGAAAGCAGGAATAGATAAGCTCTTTCAATTAGTATCAAGCCCAGGGACTGCACAGCACAGACTCAAGACTGAGAAACAGCAGGCCAACAGAAAAAACCCAACTTCTGAAGTCACACTGTCTTCCTCCACTTGCAGAGCAGAGAATGGTCTTCCAGATGCAGCAGTAAGAAAAGCTCCAAAAGAAACTTTTCTCTTGCTTGCTTCCATTTAGTGTTTTGAAATAATGTGCCTGGAGCAGTGTGCGACATGGCTGCTCCCCGCGTCCCAGTGCGATTTCACCCCGTAAGCAGGACGAGGTGCCAAGGCTGCGGTGGGCGCAGCTGACAGTGGCTGATCTCTGTCCCGCGTGAAGAGGGGCTGAGATTTCTGATGACCCCTGATATTTTTGCATTGCCTTGAAGAGAGGGAGCAGATGAGGACAACGTCCCGTTGCGTACTTGACCGCAAACCTGTTGCCCACATAAATCAGTCTCACTGTGTATTCCCATCATTGACCATGGGAAGAAGGTCAGCCCCTTTAATACCGAAACGCACGATAGCAAAGCCAACCCCGTCAGATGGTGCAGAAGTAGTGGGAGATCTTTGTGAAGATGCTGCAACAGGAGTGGGGGTTTGGTATTGCAAAATAGGAGGAGCAGGGGATGGTGGGGGGATAGGGCAGAGAGTGGTTTTCGGTTGTGGTGTTTGAACAGGGTGATAGCACGTAAACCCTCCATAGCCTTGTTTCTGAAGTTCTGATATGCAGCATGCGAAGGACTGGAGCTGTAGCAGGATTAAGCTTTTTTTTTAGGCGTCTTTTCACTCTGTGTTTTTACAGTATTTATCACAGCGGGGGCTTGGTCCAGAAGTGAGGGCTCTAGGTGTTGCTGTAAGAAATTAATAAAATTAACACATCTCTAAGGGATTAAAGTAGAGTGCTTTGAGGCTCATTGGTGGCACAATTTTGTAGCAGCTTAGCTATGATTTACAACTGCGTATGGATTTTCAAAATTAAGCGAAGACTGTATAAGCACATTACATCTATGCTGGAAAAGTGCATGAACTTGAACTACATGAATTGGTTTAGTTGAATTGATAGAAAACTGGTATGCAGACCAGCCATTAGAAGAGCAGGACTTCATATTCCAGTTGTGGTTTTCTTAATTGATCTCTAGTGTTCATGTCTGATAAACACTTGAGGAAAAGGCAAGTTAGATAAAAAGATGTCTGAGCTTCAATTCAGACATGAAATTAATCCAAGCACTTTCCAGGTACGTTCAACAACTCGAGGAATACAGGTGAAAGTACGGGTTCAGTTTTCCTGACAGTTCAGGAAAAACAAGAAGACGGAAAAGGGAGGGATGTGTCTGTCTGGGATTTTTTCTAATTCTATTTAAAAACAGTTGAAGGCTAATGAGTGAGAATTAGGGGGCTTAAACAGTAGTGGTGTTTTGTCGAGACAGTGCTGGAAAAGAATATTTTGCACCATAGTTAAAAAAGGCAGACAATTCTTTGCTATAATGGTTGACTTCTTCAGCACACCATCCAGCATTTACCTTTAGAATATTTTAGAACTCTACAAAAAAATCCCAAATGTTCTTAAAATATAAACGTGTAATCTGTTTTTTGTAATGCCATCATTATGTCAGAAAAAACACATAGGCAGGCAGCTAAAAAAGCCTGAACTTCCAATAAAATTGAAAAAAACAGCTAATCAAATTGCATTGTTGAATCTGAATAATATGCCAGACCTTGGTCTCTCAAATATATAATCTCAAAGGCAAAAATTGTAATGCATGGAAAAATCTAATTCAAGTCATGCACGCACTTGCACAAAGGAATTAATCAATGGCTATAATACTCAGACATAAAATCACATGCATGTTTAAGTATTTTCAAGATTGGTGCCTACATTTAAAATATATACCTCTGTAATACTGCCAGATACTGTCAGGTGGAGATTTATGGGATCCAATTTCTTCAGTTGCACATTAAAGCTCACATCAGTGAGTTTCTGTCTTTTTATGACGTTGTGGTGGCACTGAAATTCTTTTCCAATTTTCTATTAAATGAATAAACATACAGTATTTATCTGCTTGCCATACAAAAAATGATGTGTGTTTTTGTTAAAGAACAATGGCTTCAAAAAAACCCAACCCACAACCCTTCTTTTATTATATAGAGTTTCTAATTCTGTGCGCTTCTAATGTTTGAATCATTTGCTCCTAACATAGGAGGAGGTTTTGCGAAGGATTTGAGAAGCGGTCTCAAATCTTCACGCACTTTGGCGTGAAACGCAAAGGAAGAAAACATCTGACAACGGAGCAATGTCAAAAATGAAGTGTAATTGGGGAGCAGCCTTTTGAGCGTGTATTTCAGCTGCACTGCAGCTTCCAAGTCGCATTTCCACCGTGAGAACAGCGGTTTACTGCTTTCATCGTCTGCTCCTGTCACCCCACTAAAATAAGGCCCAAGTGCCTGTGCACACATATGCACAAATAAATAAAAGCCTGACATTAAAGCCCACAATGCAAGAAGTTTTGCTCAACAAAAGGCAGAAGAAGAGACTCCAAGGCAGTCAGAATTTCTCTGTTCCTACTGACATGATGTGAGAGACACGTAAATATTACAATGATGGGTCACAGTAAAAAGCTGAAGACCATGGAAAACGTTTTAGCATAAATATGTTGGCAATTTTGCTAGCTCTTAACATGAAATTTAAACCCCAGGAAAGCCTTGAAAGGATGCCTGTTATTCTTTATCATTTTGAAATATGTTACAAAATGGATAGAGGCGTAGTGTTTGCAGCGTAAATTAATTGCTAGTTCATTACTTCCATTTTTTCTGCACCAGACCTTGTCACCCGGCATTTTCTGCCGGAGCAGTGTGGCTTTGGGTCTGGTAGCACCCATAGCCTGCTCAGCGTCAGACCCTGGCGATCCAGATGCCAGGAAAGGATGCGCCCTGCCAGTTGTAGTATTACCTGTTTTCAGACATCGTTTTCTGTAGCGCACTGTACCCATCAGCATGTTTCAAAAGAATAGCAAATAGCTCCTAAGGGTGAAGTCTGGTAGCGGCTTCTAAGCCTGGTTTGAGCTTAACTCAAGTCAGTGAGCTATGGTGGAAGGCTGCGCATGCCGTATAAATCTCCTGGTCCCTCTGTCTCAGGGAAGAAGGCATTTTCAGGAGTCTGTGTCTTTCTAATTGCTTATAAAAACACTCTGAGAGAAGCCGGTGAATAAATTAAATTTGAATGTTTCCAGTGGATCTTTTCTGGTTTTCACTGAACCTAATTACTGTCTAATCTATGCCCATGAGTGTGCAGTTTTAAGTGGGACGTTAGGCTTCCACTCTGCAGATTAAACTCTGTGGTGCATAAATTCATTATTATTAGTGGAGGAAAAAACTTCAGTGTCTGCTACCTTGTGGTTTTAATTTAAAATAACTGCTCCATCTGAGTCATGCATTCTTTTAGAAGAATGAGATGAGCTATAAAGAGGTGGAAGATGTTTTCTAATAAACTGTGGCTCTTATTTGCCTAACTGAATTGAGAAAATTTATGTTTCAGACAATAATTAAACTGTCCTGGTAGCTCAAGATGTCACGCTTTCAATTGCAATTTTAGGGAGCTGTACCTCAGTAGGGAGTGGATTATTATCACGTACTGCGTGAAACTTTTTAGCTGCCAGGATGAGCATGGCACCGTAAGCAGCAGAGCAGATCTCCAAGTGTTTTGCGAAGGGAGACAGATATCGTCGTTTTTACCAGCTGGAAGAAGCGAGATGCAGAGGCCTGGGGGAGCTTCTCCCAAAGTTTTCAAGTCGCTTCGAGCAGGCGGAGAGGCACATCCTGCCTGTGCCCGTGTTGTGTCGCCTGAATCCAGTCTGCTCCCTTCAGTCTCAGTGCTGGAAGCCCAGAGCTGGCTGACACAGAGATTTTGTTATGTTAACACTGCCCAGGTGAGATCTGCGTTAGTTTATTCATGTATTAATCGGATCTGATGAGGACTGCAGGTAGGAAATGAGTGTGGAGCAGACCCATAGGCACCGGCTCCCACTCTTCCCATGCCCCCC
>Ga0181612_132444_pt1 | contig 16796 bp, 11 predicted proteins | sample HoacroProtozoa21_FD_119630 | JGI IMG/M metagenome (GOLD analysis project Ga0181612, IMG submission 119630) | Hoatzin crop microbial communities from Cojedes, Venezuel. Combined Assembly of Gp0051906, Gp0051904, Gp0051908
AAAGGCTGAGAGAGTTGGGGCTGTTCAGCCTGAAGAAGAGAAGGCTGCGGGGAGACCTTACAGCAGCCTGCCAGTGCCTGAAGGGGCCTGCAAGAAAGCTGGAGAGGGACATTTTACAAGGGAATGGAGTGACAGGACAAGGGGTGATGGCTTTAAGCTGAAAGAGGGGAGATTCAGCCTAGATATAAGGAAGAAATTTTTTTACCATCAGGGTGGTGAAACACTGGCACAGGTCGCCCAGAGAGGTGGTTGATGCCCCAACCCTGGAAACCTTCAAGGCCAGGTTGGACAGGGCTCTGAGCAACCTGGTCTAGTGGAAGATGTTCCTGCTCACTGCAGGGGGGTTGGACTAGATGACCTCTGAAAGTCCCTTCCAACCCTCAGCATTCTATAATTCTATGCTGCTCTTGTAATTAAAAAAGCGCATGAATTCAGCCTAAGATTTTCAACCAGCACCACTAACAAAGTTTCCATATTTCACTGTTTATGCAGAATTAGACAGCATCGTTTCTGTGAGTTTCTTCACCATTCCCAGTCAAGACACACAATGGTAAAGATTCGTGGCTGCTACAAATACTGTACGTGGTCATGGGAGGTCCTAATTATTTTCACTGCAATGCCCAGCAGACTGAAATTTTCTCCAGATGTATAAAAATGGGATTTGAAAGCCTCAATAGCCATAAGATTACTTCCCCCAAGCCCAGAAGGTTTATATTAAAAATGTCGTTACAAAAAAAAAAAAAAGCCCAAATCAGATGTACTGAAGATCAAAAATCTTTTGCATTGAGACTGGCTGTATTTTTCAGCTGAGAAACATATAAACCTTTTTTTTTCCTCCTGATAAATACCACATGAAAGATTAGCCATTAAAGTCTTCATATTTACAGAAATAACCAAGATTCCGATTTGACTGCTTCCCTCTAATCATCTCCCCACATCAGTCTCTTAACGGGAAAGCAGCCAAAGAGCTCCACATACGCTCCTTGCAGGGCTGAGTCTCACCTAAAGCTCCAAGATGTGGGAAACAGTCCAGACTGTACAGTTCCCTGAAGAACGAACTGAAATAAAGGCAAGGGTGATATTCATTGTCCCCTAGTCATTGCCCTGGTCATACCCCCTTCAAAAAACCACCCTCTTCTGTATATCGGATGCGTTCAGCACAAAGCACGGATTTTAAAACAAATCTAAATAAATGGGGCTTGTAAAAAGGAAGCTGTAGAAAAATCTGCTGCTTTATGCCTTGTCGCAAAGCCCACCCTAGGTTCCTGTCGGTGTTAAAGCACAAACTCTGGCTCTTCAGTCCTCTCTGGGTCTTGGAGATCAAAATATGAGTCACGCCTTGGACGCTGCAGAGCCTCATAAAGCGTTGTACTCCACACATTTCGATGGGTCCGTCGGGAAGTGCTTCTGGCAGATGGTCATGAGCCTCTTCAGCCCCTAGGAATTAACAAAACAAGGACAATTCTGTAATAAAACTGCAGCTGTCTAACAAACCTAACAGTCTACAGTATTTTTAAGCTTAACAAGAACAATTCAAAACAAACGGCTGCTATTTTGGGGTTGTTTTTTTTTTAATTTGTTTGTTCTTCCAGTTTTTAAGTTTCATGAATCTTCTGCTTGCGAAGTGCCAAGACATCTCCAATATTAGAGAGTCTGTGGCATAACTGAAGAGAATACAGATCCAGTCCCTCACAACAGATTCATAGTGAAGGATTACAGTAATGCTTTAATCCCACTTCACCACCACAGGAGAAAACAATGCTATCACAAGAAAAGATATTTAAAATAAACCTGAATATTAAAAGTAATTCTACAGAGCAAAGAGCAATTTCTGACAAGAAACAAGCTGCACAGCTATGAGAATAAACAAACAACTCCTCCATGGTGGCACCACACCTGACCTACACCGTGGAGGCAACTGAAGAAGAGATCAAGAAGAAAAGCAGAATGTTGACTTTTCAGTTCTTTCAAGGCATCGATGGCCAAAAACCAATGCGACCAAACCCTGTGATTGTCTTCTTTCATGTCACGCGTGAAAGTCTAACAAAGAAGAAAGAAACTGCTGTGTCAGTGGTGTAATGTAGCAGTGACACTGTATTCCAAGATGGCAGAGTCACGTGCCTGTCATCAGACACTCATCATGGAAGACGGACGGCTCCTCACTGAAGGGAACGAGGATTCAGCAGAGGATGCTTTGGCCTTTTCAACGCAGGTAAGTCTGGAAAATATGTCCTAGCACCATAATGACTCCTTCTGCCGCAGCAGGAAGACACCTATGTAAACCTCCTCTGCCTCAAGCTCTGAGCTCCACGATGCTGCTCTGGAGACTTCGGAGTTAAGCCAGAAGGTCTTTAGCTCAATGAAAGTGCAACTGGCAAGAGGTAAATGCATTTAACAATACAAGGAGAGAAAACTTGTTTCCTCACACCCATCCACCCACTACGCTGAAACAGAGAAGAAAACCACCACTGCTATTAATTCCACAAACAACAGAAGTTCCTGACATGACTATGAATATGGTTAGGAGGAACTGAACCTGGAAATTGGAGCCCACACTGTTACAGAAACCTGTTTGAAAAACAAATGCATTTATCTAGTTGCAGAAATAGTCAGAAGGACTGTATCTCATGGTATTAAACTCCACACATGATGTTAAAACCAGGAGTTAAGCAGTGAAGGAACTCAGGAGAATAAAGCATGTCTTCACAGCTACTTTGGTGTTCACACAGGATCACAATAGTTAAGACACAGATTAATAATTAATATAATTAATAGTTAAGACATAGAATCCATTAGATTCCATTCCTAGCCCAGCACTGAAGAGGATGCAGGTCCAGGATGAGTGACCCATTAAATGGATGTTACACTTGACCCAAACTGAGGCAACTGGCCATTTCTAGGACCTTTCTACCACATCACCTGTAACGATGAAACCGGTGTTTCTCAAAAATCCCCTCACTTCAAAAGCAAACCTGTTGGATTTCCAAAGCTAACGTTACCTGAATATACTTCCTTTGAGTTTCATCGTTGAGAACGTGGGCTACGTGCTTGGAGAAAATCTTTTCACGACCTGTTCGAGCGTGGATGCCAACCATGGTGACACCAATAGGCCAGGGAGCATTTCCAATAGCCATCTGAAGATAGGCATCGTTTGCCTGAAGGAATACAGAGCACGCACACTTAGCAAAACAGCAAGCACATCAGAAAGCTGAGCATTTTTGCACCGACAGATACAACACCACATATTCCAGTCTCTCTGAATCAAGTGTCATTGCACAATATTAACCAAGTTTACAACACACCTTCCTAACATGATTCATGCTTATGCTAAACTCTGAGGGAAGCAAGGACTATGGACTTCACCTGATGAAAGAAAGCACTCGATAAGGCAGTCTAATATTGATTAAAACTAAAGTTACTGGGACTATTTTCAACTCAACCTTCTCAGGTTGCCATAAGTCTTTCTGCCGTAATCATCTTTACAAGCCTTGCCGTTCTGGTTGCAGACTAGATCAGGGAGCCTGGCTGTAAGCGCAACCCACTGCAGGCTCACATCGTGCACACAGAACTGAGGTCACCCCACACACGGGAGTGCACTGGGGCTTGACAGCTCTCGGGGAGAGAAATGAGCTTCCAGTGAGACTGAGAAACACCTCTCTATGAAACTGGGTTAAACAAGCACGTTTGTAACAATGTTTATCAACAGAGCAGTAGCAGCACTAAATGAATCTGATATTTCCCAATCAAGGTAGCAGATCCTGTTTCTTAACATAAAGCTGCAGCAGACAACATCCCTGGGGAAGAACAGGGATAAAACCTGAAAGGAAAATTAATAGAAAGAAATGGAAAAAGGAAGAGAAGTTGAGAGGTTAAAAAAGCCATAACAACTGAGAACCAGAAAGTGAGGGGGGCAGACACATACAAGCAATTACAGAAATGCAGCTTCAAGAAGGACTTGGAGCAGGACATTCCTCCACTGTTAGCGAGCAGGTGTACGACTCATTAAGAGAGTTCATTTACCATCTCCTACTTAGAGACTACACACTAAAGTAGCAATCACAACCAGAGGGTGCCGTTTCCTCCCAGTCGGCACTGCGCAAACTGGGAGGTGAATAAGGAACAAGGCAGGGGGTCGCAGACAGAGCTGAGAGTAAACCAGTAGAAGGGACAGGACTTGGTCTTCACCTACATGAGGCAGAATCTGAACAGTCTTAGTCAAATACCTATGTGCTGACTTAAATATAGTTTTGAGATGAAACACAGTATGTGAACTTGCAATTAAAGACCCTTCCAGCACTGTCACAACAGAGTTAATTAGGGTTGAGTGGACAACTTGCATTCTGGCATTTGCCTGCTGTCACATGCTGATTTCAAAACTTAAATCTTTCAAGCATTTTATCTAATAGAGCAGTAAGAATTTGTGGCTGACAGTATTCCTTGGCTGCACAAAGCAAAAAAGTACAGAAGACAACAGCAGGCAGAAAGAGACAAGTCTCTTAGGAAGCAAAACAGAAAAGCATATGAGTATTTTTAAAAGCACAAAGCTCATTAGCCTAATTAGAAAAAAAAAACCCAAACACTTCCAAATGTACACTCAACTCCTCCAAAATCAGTCTGTGAAGTTTACATAAAGCCAAGCACATCCAAGAGAGAGGGGCACAGCGGATTAACCCACAACATAAACCACATTCCCGCACACTCACTACTTTGTTTGAGAAGGCATTGGAAAGGGAATTTCAACATAATGGTAACAATCAAAAGAAAAAAAATGCCTCAAAACAAAACCCCACTATCATATATCCCACACTTTCAGTTCTACTTTCAGATGATTTGGATTAAACTTGCCTTAAGCCACCTAAACTTTTTGCAGTAACAAAAGCAGGTTTGCTTGCTTACTTGACAAATTATCCCAAGTCCTCACAAGAATATAAGAAATACTAGAAATCTGAAGGCAAAACACGGCTTAATTTCCTCTGCATACACAAGCTGCTTAAGCAAATGCTATCAGTATTTGAGTTCCACTTCTGCAGGCAGCTACAAACAAAACCTAACACTGCCTTTGATCTTGTTTGCCAAAGAACTTCTGCCTCCTCCAGTAAGCAGAGTTTGTCCAAAAAGCTTTTCATTAACTTACCTCAACCTTACCAGGCCAGCTAATGTGAGCATAGCCAAAGAAAGGGACAATGTCTCATATTCAATAACTCACTTCACCTCAATTAATTCCTAATTAATTAATCAACACCCTATTACTATTAATTCAATACCCTCATTTAACCTTACAATATCAGGTTTCCCACACAGGATTCCTCTGCAACTTAACATAACCATTGCCGAAAAAAAAAAATCAAATCTATTTGTGCTTGCAAAGCTCTGCAGTTTCACCAACCTCAGAAGGTCTTCTGACAGGCTGTGGAAAAGAAAACACTATCTGGAGCCTAAACCTTAAACAGCCATTTTTCATTTTGTTTGAATATATGTTGTATTTCCAGCTATGTATCTTCAAAATGCAGAAAAATGGGAAATGTATTAGAACCAGACAGCCTAAACATACTGGAAGAGTACAAACAAACATACCTTCACATATTCTCTTTGCAACATGAATTTAATAATATCTGTTATTGATTCTTTGATGTCTGCAGGAAGTGTCTACAGGAGAAGAAAAAAAAAAAGGAAAAAAAAAAAGACATCTTTACTTCAGAATAGCAGCTCAGGAAAATCATCCTACTCAGCACTTCTACAAAGTTTAGCAGCTACCCTAGCTTCAGGACTTTAACAAAGGAAAACATCTTTGTTAGATGAAGGATCTGAAGCAAGAGAGGTTAAGTCGTTACACCCAGTAGCTAGTGGCAAAGTGCAAAATACATTCCCAATTCTCTACCACATCTGCAACCCAGTGAACAGGTGATACATACAGCAACACCTGGAAAAGCAGTGGTTAGGCAGAAGAATTCACTGGTCAAGATAAAAAGGTCAGAACTGGGAGTCATAAGCTCTAGACACAGAAATCCTAACCAACTCATCCCCTCTTCTTCAGGGAAGATAACATCACCTTAGGAAAGGGCACTGATCACTGGCCACTTGGCAAGCAGCAGTTAAAGTCAGTCTTACAGCACAGCGACAGTTAAAAGTGATTCACCCTTTTCCGAAGTTTTCTGAAGAGCGGCCTCAGGTATGATTCTGTCTGCTTTTGAGTGGCACTGTTCAGCTTCCCTTGTACTCCCCGTTTCACGTAGTCTTCTCTGGCGTTCAGCTCCTTAGCCCAAACTCCAAGAAGAAACTGGATGAGGAACAAGCACATTTATGTCATAGTGCCATCTAGTGACGTGCTCGGCAAAAAAAAGGGAATGGTGGTTTAAGCCATCAAGACAAAATGAGTTTTTCGGACAAATCTGAATTAAGAAGGCAAGAAGCCTTTTTCAGAAGGATACGCAAGGAGAGACAGCAACAATCCTCCTATCATAAAAACACGTGGGTGAGGGGGGAGCATGTATAAAAAGGCATGTACAGAAAACCTTAAGGAAACAACAGCACAGGTATCGGTGCTGAAACAAAGGACGGGGATGTAAAAAGAGCAGAAATCCAAGTAGAAGACGCTGATGTTTCAGGGCAATTTTTTCAAAAGAGCCTAAGGAACGGTGAAGATCACAGTGAAAATTCAACACCCCAGAAGGCAAACATGTCAAATGTACCTTCTCTCCACCTGGAAAACAGTTGAGCTTTCTTCGTCTGATCGCCCGGTCCAAACTGGATTAAAATGCCTCTGTATCTTAGACACACAAATAAAACCTTCGACTCTTGCTGTGACTTCTGATCATCACAACAGTTACACAGGGACTGGCTGACTCTAATTAGAGGCAATACAGGCTCCTTGCCAGGAAACAAGGAAACAATTTTCTAGTATCCACTTGAACCTGTTTCCTTAGCAAAGCCAGTGGACTTCCTTTAAAATTCTCTTACTTCACATAGAAGTACCAGGTGACATTTCATTTCAGCTTGCACTGTTCCTGGGGAAGGGAGGCAGTGACTCCTCAGAAGTTTTTAATGCCACACTAGTACACAGAAGCAACTACATACAACTGCCTCAATTACCATACGGAAATCAACCCATTTTTATTTTGTCTGGAAAAGCAGGACCAGAGTTTGAAGAATGCTGCTCTCCCAACAGCTCTTTCCCAGGTCTAGTAGAAGTCACCATCGTCACTAACCAAGGCTGTGGAGTGCCAAGCATTTAAAAAACACCACATCTTAAGCATTATGTGTGAGCTTTTCTCTCCAAGCAGCTGAATCTATCCCTTTTATTCATGAAATGTAACTGCATGATAGCAAAAAAAAAGACACAACTACAGAATAATTAATCTACTACACTAGAGTCTGTTACCTTCAAGAACTTTGTTATGATGTCCATATCATAGTGATCATCACCCCGTCCTAAGGATTCTCCCAAAGCCTAGAAAAGGAGAAAAAAGGCTATTATTTCCACGTTGTCTAGAAGTTTGCCACCACCAAGCAGAGCATGGTTCCCTGCACCGTGAACTGTAATAAACTCCACCAGTAATCCAAAACACCGGTTATGAAATGGAACAAAACAGCTATATATGCTACCAAGATTCATTAATCTATTAAAAACATTTAAGTCAAAAAGCCAATATTATTATTTCTGAAAAGTCCATGCAACAGTAATTTTTCATTCATTAACTACTAAATTATTGGCATAATTAGCAGCTGTCTCACAGCACTGTTAAGGGGAACTGTGGGTGCAGTGCATTTTTGCCATCAATTAACCTAATTATTTTGTTAAGATGTTTCAATTCTCTGATGTACTGGGGCTTTTTACTATTTCATTTAATTGTAACTGTGAAATTAAGGGAACAAACCTAAAAAAAAAATCCCATCCCACAAACCCGCAAAAAGCCCAGCAGTATGCTCCGACACTAGCTTCCTGCCAAAACCTCAAAACTGTTAATACTAACAGCAATATTTAGAAACATTTTCCAGTAGGTATAGCTGGATTTATAAGCTATTTCCATTGTCCTCACATTTCCAAAGTGAGTTTTGTTTTTAAAAAATCTCCTAGTTTTGGAACCCAATTGAGCATAAGCCTTTACGCTCAAGGGAATGCAATTAAAGTAGCATAAAATTAAGTCTGCGGTGTTTTCACACTTTTCAGAAAGAGATTATTTCCGTGGCTCAAACCAAACCTGCCCTACAACCCCCAAGAGGGGATACTTTGAAAACTAACACATCCATAGAACACAGCCCCATTACAATTGGTATCCATTCTGGTACTACAGTTATTTTGAACCAGAACCCTGGTACCCTAACAAAAAAGCCAAAGACCACCTCCAACTAAACTCTCAGTTATAAATCAGATTATTTCTTAAACACACTTTTGGAAGGACAATATGAAGATTAACTCCTGCAAAGAGTTTTGAAGATTAAGGGTAAAAGTCTTCAGCTCAAGTTAATGGGCTTTGCAAAATACTACCCTATGCTGAACGCATTTCATGGCACTGATTCTCCGCTCGCTTACACAGAAACCGTGCTATTCTTCCAGAACATGGCAGTCATTTGCACTGAAGTTTGAGACATATTGCCTCTGCACTTCTTATATTTTCTGTGATCTGCCTACTACTGACTTCCATTTCTTCTTTGTCCTGGATGTTTTTATATCATCCTTTCTGTGTGTCTATTTTTCAGAGTCCATTTTACTTGTACAGGGAAAATTCACCAGTTCTAAGCTCATTACCCTCTCAAATACTCATTGGAAAGGCTTTAGAATTTATGACCAGATAACGTATTTTTATTGAATTCTCTACTTCCAAACCCCCTGCAGAGGGAATCCCAACTGTATCACTTTCCTCACAGGCAACTCCCGGCCCCTTTTTGATGAGGTGTTGTAAACAAAGACCCCTTGAGTTTTCACGTGTCTGCTGTAGGCACCTCTGGTGCACCTCAAGGCTTAGAAACCCAAATTTCCTAACAGAGCATATTTAAGGATACTTCAGGATGCCTAAGCTAGATGTTGAAAACTAAACAATCCTAAAGCTTACTCACAACAATACACTACATCTAAAATCCCTTAATTAAAATCTACCCATCACATACTTCTAGTTCTTCAATAGTAGTATTCTCCTCATGGACTTTCAAGTCATTCTGTGAGTCGTCGTCTCCTGCTTCTTGGCCGCCTACAATTTCGTTCAGATACTGCTGGTCAATCTTATCCAAAGCAGCCTTCAGGTCATTTCTCAGGCCCTGGAAAAGATAAGAAATTACTAATATACAAAAAAGTCTCAAGTAAATCAAAGCAGTTCAGAGCTGTCCCTGTGAGCATCCAACTTCTGTTTAAGAAAAGCCAAATTCTGTAAAAACATACATAAGGGTTTAGGTTAGTTGTCTGAATTTAAATGGAATTCAAGGAACAGTTTCTGGGTTGCTTCACCACTTAACAAAAAGCAGGTGCATGAACTTCTGCAATGTTCACACCTATAAAAAAAGACTTTTTACCATATTTTTACCAGAAAACCACGGAGGACAATCAACTTCTAGGACTTGAATCCTCATGACACTTTCTCCAAGCAATGCACTGAACAACCCCAAAACAGAGAACAGACCATAATCAGCAGCAGCTCTACAAGTCTTCACATCTGCTCTGAAAAGAGCTCTAAATAAGGTACATAACACTCCTTGAGTACTATCACATGAAACATTTATGTCTTCCCCTTATCACCAATGACTTAAACATAGCAGAATGTTTTATATAGATTAAGTGTTTAAAATCTCCTACTCTAGAATAGGTGTTTAAAAAAAAATACATACATGGCTTCAAACTGATGCTGCAGTTACGAGCTGCTTTTAAACAGAACAAGAAACTCTGCTCAGTCACAGTTAAAGGACTTGCATTCTTATCTTAAGACATAAAATATAAAGCTCTATAAGGGAGTACGACATTGCTTATCTTAAGATAAATTCAGCCACTCCACTGGGAATACATATGTAGAGTTATTTCCCCTGTTCCATCATCATACTTGACCGTCTGAAGCGTTTCTATTAATCCTTCAGCAGTCTAAAAATGTCTGAACCACAAACTGGTTATCCTGACTATCCACATTTTCACCAACACGTAGCAACAGGAGAGGCTGAAACATGTAACAGAAATCCAGCACAAACCTATCTGTGAGCTCACAATTTCCTAATACTCCTACTACTGTCGTCAATGTCACTACAGGGAAGCTTTCACTAGCAGATTTTTTATTAAACTTCTAGATCTGTTTGCCTTTTTTTATAAGACTTGAAGAAGAAAAGGCTTTCTTTTTCTGGGCAGCCCCAAAGACATTTCAAACAATTCAGTTTGCCACAAATTAGGGAAGAAAATCCAAACTGTCACTCTCTTAGCTAGGTTGCAAATTTGGTTAATGGTGAATGCAAAACAAACCCCAATTGCATCTCCTCACTTCACTGATCAATTCTTAAGACAAGACGAATAAATCAGTTAACTATGACATATCTTTTAGTCAGTTTTTGAATCTATGGCTACTTTAAAGGGAAGTGGGGAGGGGGAATTAAGTTTCCCTAACAAGTTATAGCTCTGAAATCAAGGGATGTGAAAAACATACCAGAAAGCCAGGATGCAGTCATCCTCTTACTCGCCTGCACCTTCTCAGGAATGCACATAATCACCACACAGGCTAGTTTTAACAGTAAATGACTGACTTCTCTGCTGGTTAAAAAGCAGGTAACAGCGCAGGCTGGGGTATTACTGGCACCTGGAGACCCCTTTTTCAACTGAAAAGGGCCTAGGATTGAACTGCCTAGCGTAAGGAATTGTAACTGTGCACAAACTACAACATTTAACATCCTTTCTCAGGCAATAAATAAGATGGAGCAGATACTTCTCTTTGCTCTCTACCACTCCTCCCTCCTGAAAACTAACAGTTACTGAAACTGATTTTCTGCAACTTTTACAGTGTTCCTCGCTGGTTATCCCACTACAAATGAGTAACTAATAGCTAGCCAGTCTTACCTTGTTCACTTCAGGTGCAAGAATTTCTATCTTCCTCAGGCGCTGAAACGCATCATAATCTGTTTCTCCAAACAGCCTGATGGGCTCACCTCTCTCTCGTAACCTCCTGATAACCTGAAAGGAATCAAAGCACTCCCTTATGCAAACTCGTAAAGGAAGCAAAATAAAATTCAGAATGACAGAATTATTTACTTTGCTTAGAATAACAAGCTGAGCTGGACTGGAGAGGAAATGGCAATATTTTAAGCAGTAGAAAAATGTTCCAGACACTTTAAATATAAAATTCCCAGAGTACTTCAGTGAAAGGTCATTCCGAACATTACCAATCTAAATTTTGCATAAAACCCCAAGCCGGCTGGTAGAGCCTAACTTCTTCCTGCTCTGACTTGTTTAAACAAATACACAGAAATCATCCCTCTGGCAGAACTTAAAAACTGTTTTCAAAATCACAAAGGAACTTGACAATAATCTCACTCACCTACTTGTCCAGGGCAATAAAAATACTCCCTAACTGGGCTGCAGGTCATCCCAGCATATCTGCAAGACTGACTGGCTGATAGTATTTGCCAGATGCTTAAGGATGAGAATTAAGTCCCATAATCTAACACAATAATTACTTTAAAACCAGATATAACAGAGCTATAACATCCTCCCTCAGCTGCTCTACCAAAACCTGAACTTTATTCTCCCAACTCTTTATCTCACGCACTGTTTCTAAATCTCTTCATACTTACCACTATTCGTTTAGTGTCTCAAGCAATAGGCTTATTGCTGTATGAATCACCACGCAATATTCTGGTGATCAAAACAAGGGCTTACACTTCAGTTCATACCACCACTTCGTTATACCAATAGACTGCCTGGACAACAAGAAACTAAATTAACTGGGACATGAATTCATTTATTCAGTTCAAGGGTCTTGGTGTATGTTGGCAAGCATTTGACCAGCAAACGTATCACAAAACCAGGGGTGGACACAGTGCTGGCACAGCAACACCTAAACCTTGACCAAAACACACACCCAAGCAGATCAACAGCAGTGAGACAGCGTGTATTACACAGGACACGCAGACCAAACCTCAAACCAAACATGAAACCAATAGCCCACATTACAAGTCCTGTGATATACTCCTGTAAAAATAAGTATCTTACAAAATTAAGGGGACATGTGACATCCTTGGATGATCTGAGCTCCAAATTACAGTATTTCCAAGATTAGAATTTATTCTGTACTTCTGAACTTCCTGCTTCTCTTCCACTTTGTGGTATAGATCTGTTTGTGAACTCACATTCATATAGGTATTTTTATCCTTAGAAAGGACAAAGAACACACCAGCTGCTCTGGCTTCAGGACTTTTTCTTCTAGAAATCAAGGTGAACTTCCAAAACTTAGCTTCTAAATTTAGATTCAGACCAATAAGCTACAAAGAAAATAAGGGGGGGGGGAAATCTTGAAAAAAGTCAGCACACCACCTTCAGCATAACCCAAGAATCAGGGTACTATTTCAGAAGTCACCTGAAAGAGCTGTAAAATGTTATAGCACATCTGTGCACATCCATGACACAAAGAGGCTCTACCAATTTGTACCAATCTATACATTCAATTGGACAGCAGATCCTTGATGAGCAAGAACGATTAATTGTTGACTGTAAAAATGGAGGCTTATTATTTAATACTAACTGCCACAAAGTACAGCTCACTAGAAAAAGCAGCCCTAGCAAGAAATTTCAGAGGCATTTCCTGTAAACTCAAGTAGTCTGTTTATGATGATTGATTTTACCTCCTGTCTGGAAAGGGTCATTGGTAACTTTTCTTCTGCCAGTTCGAGTTCCAGTACTGGATTTGATGAAGTCAGTGGTTTCTCCTCCTCTTCTTGCTGCTGCACCTACATTCAACAGACATCGTTACCAACGTGCCAAAGGAAATAAACCCATGTACTGATAGCAATGTGAAGATACAGAACTCTGGAACACAGATCTTAATAGGATAATATAAACCTTTAGTTTCATAGTTGTTATTGTCTGTAATTGAAATTCACAGAACAACAAAAGCTTTTAGAAGTATCAGTATTTACCTGACACTTCTGCAAGTTGCAGAAAGCAGTCTCTATGCAAATGGAAAGGACAAATGCTGAAGTTTGGCAATCACGTTAGTAGGCAGATGTCAGCACTGGTGCCAAAAATAGCAAATCCACCCTCTGCCTGTTGATTCCTGCCCCTGCTCTACCCTCCTTACCCATGCAAAAGTATTTGCAGCACTATATGATGAACCAGATGGGGGAAATCATTCAAACAGAAAATAATCTGGCAAGCACAAAGAAAGGTACTCTTCCCAGCCCACTTAACGTCCTCATCCAGCTCAGCAGGCAGTGGCACATGCATGGACACAAGGGCAGAAATGAAAACCCAAGGGCAGGGAGAGAGTGGGGCCGCTTATTTCAGTGGCAGTGTTAGCTTAAAATGTTTGTTACCTACAGTTCAGTGAGCTGAGCACAGTTAGCAGTGATCCATGGTTTCTGCTGCGTTTTGAGAGGTACTTGTTTGAGGTAATGCGTCTTTCTCACATGCATGCCATAGTTTCTTGCAGGTTGGAAAAAACCTACAAAAACCTACAACTCCTCACAGGGACAGGAGCTCATTAGCAACTCCTCTGAATCTAAAAGAAGGTCCCTGAATCAAACAGAGCTTTCCTTCTTCATTACCCAGTATTTTAATAATGCAAAATAATTCTTTGATCAAAGCAACTTTATCATGTAACTACAGTTCCTTTCATAAGCTCAAACTTGACACTTCTGACAGCATGAGCAGATTGCTGTTGGTAATACTCCTATAATAAGGAGTTCTTGCTAAAAGGGAAATGCTCCACTTAACCCTACAGCTCCCTGTAGCATTCCCTGTGCATGGGCAGTACGTTGTCATTTCCAATCTGTAATCGGGTTGATCAGTTTGATGAATGCACTGGACAGATTTTTTTAAAGAAGCTTTTCTATTCTTTCAGGCCCATGTGCTGGTCTTGCACTCTGGTGTCAGTATGACTACGCGTGGATGCAAGGATCCAGCCCCGTGGCTCCAGCTACAGGATTCAGTCACAAATCCACATTCAGTGTTACACTAGCAAAGACAGAAATCAATCCTACAGCCACAGGGGTTCAGAATGAGCAAGGGAAAAACAATCAAATCAATGCTTAACACATAAAGGAGGGGAAAAATAAAACGTCCATCGATGCAGGAAAGGGGGAATAGACAGGGGACAGAAAATACGGAATAACTATGTAAATATGTACGTAAAGAAATACACTCCCATAGCAGAAGGATACGTACAAATTTTAACTTACAAACATTCTTGAAATCATACAGAGACAGCAGCATTGGGGGGATCTGGGATTGATCCGTTTTGTCAGCTGGACTCCAAGTTACAAGCAATGGCTTTACCCCAGTTATTTTGGTTTCAGTGCTTTCTTTTTCAAGCAAGTAAAATTATTACAACTTAGTAAGTCTAAGCAAAGCAAAAAAGCACCTGAATTTAGAAAGAAATCAGTCCATATTCCTCATCTCATCAAGGCAGTAAAGATCAAATGTAGAAATCTGGGAGGCTCTAAATTTAACAAAGCAACTTATTTTAAAACCGCTTTCAGGGTTACAACTCAAACCAAAACTGGCGCTGCAGCAGCACAGATAACGGCACTTTAACGCCATGCGAGGCCCTGAAGAATTCAGGCTAGTGCGCAAGAAGCACCATGGAGTCATTTCCACTTGGAAGAGCGACTGGATTCACAGAACACTTTCTCATGACTATATGCTGCACGTTCTGAGAATCATTTTGGCGCTGACATTCAGATATTCTACAGACCAAGGTTTCAGAATAAGTCACTAACTGGGTAAAGTTCAACTGAAAACAAAGCTCCTGTTTGCGCCCAGTAACAGCAAACAAGATTACAGGCCTCTGTCTTCCACAAGGGAACGCACACCCCCTCACATACACGTATAATCAGGCAGGCAGGCAGATGCACACACTTGTAAAAGAAAACAACGTTCTTTCCATTTCAGTAAACTATCGCCCTGATACCATGACAAGGCAGATAAAGCCTTCCAGATCACTCATTTGTTTCAAAATACACCCTAGGTTACCAATTGTTTTCCAACACTTTGCCAGCAAGAAAACAAATGCTGGTGTCGCACTCTTTCAGTGCTGGATGACTGATGGCCAAAACCCAAATATACAGTATGGATATTGGCATATCTCTTTAATATGCACCCACGCTATACTGATTTCTTTTGGACATTTTGACAAGACCATTAAAATTATCTGAATGGATAAAACTATCGAAATGCACCCATTTTTTCCAATAAGAGGGGGGAAGGTGGCTCTATCAGATCCAGTGTTCATGCCTAACAGCACAGTTTAAAAAGAAAGGAAGACAAGCTTTGATCCCAAGCCACTTCATGCTTTCCACAAAAAAGTAAATAAAATAAATAAAAGCCAAACCATAACACAAACTTAAGTAGCTGTATATCATGCATATCTTTTCCTGCATTGAAAATGGTTTTGGAAACTCATACCTCTCCAGATGGCTTCTCATTTACAGGCTAATGTATAACATTAACAGATTGAACAAAGAACAACAATTATCATTAACAACATTTATACCTCTGATAATAAATTGCAGACTTCAAATTAAACACACAGATTCCTGGAAGAACAATTACCATACCTTGTAGCCACATCTCTCAAAGTAGGCCTCCTCTTCTTTTTTAGCTAACTCACTGCGTTTGAAATATTTCTTATTTCCCTAAAAGAGAGAAAAACTGTTAACAATTTACGGCTTCACATACTTGGGCAAAAATGGCTCAAACTTCCTTACTTGATTTGGTGAATTCAGCTACATCCTTTCACAGAGATGGCTACATTGTCATGTAAAGGGAACTAGTTGGAAGCACCTCTGAAAATCAGCAATATGAAGTGACTTCACAGCACAGAGGCATAAGCAGAATTAAAAGCACAATGTGTTCACCAGCGCTTTAAAGAAAACCCATTTGTCGTCACGTAAGGCCATGGTACTCACTAGCATAAAGCTTCACTTCAGACGTGCAGAAGGCCCAAGCTGGAGTATAAGAAAGTTGTTTAAACAAACCATACAAAACATGTCATTTTACACTAAGTCAAGGAGGTGAGAGAAATCACTTTTGTACAGAGTATTTTGGAAGTTTTCTTGGTGCATCTATGTAGAAATGTGTTTGATAAGACCCCTCCAGACAAACAACAGCTGGCAACTGTGGCCACGCTGAAGCATTTCCCTTGATTAACAGGAACTATTACTTCTTCCTTCATACTCCGCTTGCCTGACCTACAACAGCCTCCCATCACAGCTCCCTACTTCAACCACTAACGCCAAAACCTACGCTCAGACACCCGCGGAAGCGCTCCGCTTTACTGTGGGTGTTTCCAAGCTGAGGCACTCGGCACTAAATAAACCGGCTCCATTAGGCAAAGGCACACAGCGAGGCCCTGCAGCCGGGCCGCTCCCAGCCCCAGACTCCTCCCTGATCCCACCGCGGGCCGCCCCGGCTCCTGGTCCCCACAGCCCTTCCCGGGCCGCCCCCGACCCTCCCGAACCCCACCGTGGGCCGATCCGGATCCCCTTACCCGAGCCCCTCTCCCAGGCCGCTTCCTCTCCCCTTCCCCGGGGCCGCTCCCGCCTCGCCCCCGCGCCGAGCCGCCACCTCAGGCCGTTCCCACAGCCCTCCCCCCCGCCCCCCCACCCCCCGCGGGCCCGGG
>Ga0181612_150522_pt1 | contig 16796 bp, 11 predicted proteins | sample HoacroProtozoa21_FD_119630 | JGI IMG/M metagenome (GOLD analysis project Ga0181612, IMG submission 119630) | Hoatzin crop microbial communities from Cojedes, Venezuel. Combined Assembly of Gp0051906, Gp0051904, Gp0051908
GAGGCTGTCCGAAAACTAATCTGTAAGGAATATGTTTTAAAAATCGATTATTCTCATTGTACTTTCAAATATTATTCGTATATTGTATTCCGTTAGGAGAAATTAACAAAAGATGGCATACATAAAAGGTATAGATAGGTATGAGGGTACAATGTTCCCAGAGTTCCTTGATGATTACATCGGGGAAGACAGCCCTACACGTCTTATAGAAGTTTTTGTCAACAGCTTGGACTTTAGTGAGTTAGGTTTTGAAAGAAGTACTCCAGAAGAAACTGGACGTCCTGGATATGACCCACGAGATCTTCTGAAATTATTGGTTTATGGCTACTACTATGGCATAAACTCATCTAGGAGGATGGCGCGTTCGTGTAAGATAAATGTAGAGGTTATGTGGTTGATGCGAAAGCTTACCCCAGACTTTAGGACCATCTCTGACTTTCGTAAGGACAACATTACCTGTATGAAGCTTGTATTCAAGGAGTTCAATAAGTTTTGCATGAAGTTGGACCTTTTCTCTAAAGACTATGTTTCCATCGATGGCAGCAAGTTTAGGGCTGTGAACGCAAAGGACCAGAACTTCACGCTTAACAAACTTGACGATAGATTAAAGAGGCTGGATGAACGCATCAATAAGTTTATGGAGGATTTAGAAAAGGCTGATAGTGAAGAAGATGAAGACCCCAGAAAACTAACGAAGGAAGACATTGAAAAGAAATTGAGTGAACTTACGGAGAGAAAGACCAGGTATGAATCTTTCTTAAAGCATATGGAACAGAACGGGGAGAGCCAAATATCATTGACCGATCCAGATTCAAAGCTCATGAAGGAAAATGATGGGTTTGGAGTTGGATACAATGTTCAGACTGCCATTGATGCGGGAAGTCATATGATTGCAGGTTATGCAGTTACGAATGCCCCTACGGATCACGGCCAGATGACTTCTTTAGCATCGGAGGTGAAGAAAGACATGGGGGTCGAGACTATCGAGACCACCTGCGACAAGGGGTATCAGGATCCCGATGACATTGCAGCGGCCTTGGAAAATGGCATCATCCCTAATGTAATACAGAGAGATAGTTCCTCGGAAATAGATGTGGAATACGAATACAGTGAAAATACGGTTACGGAAAGTCAAATTAAAAGCACATCTCCCGAGGACATAAAGAAATGCCTGCACAATGGAGTAATACCTGAATGCTTGAGACATGTGCTCAGTGACGCTCGAATAGAAGAAATGATTCTGCGTGAGGATGTTATATCAGATGCGGCAGTCACAAAGATGAGCTTAGAAGAAATGCTGGAAAAAGCTCAAAGCGGTTATTTCGTCAGGGATGCGGAAAGGAATCTGGTGTATTGCCCAGCAGGAGAGATTCTGCGTCAGAAGTCAATAAAGAGGAACGGGAACATCCGATACTCCAACAAGTTGGCGTGCAAAAGATGCAAGGACAAATGTACGATATCAAGATTTAAGGAGGTAGACTTCAATAAGGATAGTTTAATAAAAAGGTCTAAACAATGCAAAGAGCCATGCAGAATTGACGAAAGTAAGAAAAAACCTAACAACCAATTTGTTAAAAAGAAGGTGGTCCGATTCAAACTCCATATGGATCAGAAAAAGATGTCCAATAGACTCTGCCTTTCTGAACATCCATTCGGCACCATTAAGCGGACCATTGGAAAATCATACTATTTACTAAAAAGGATGTATAAAGTTGACGGAGAAACGTCCCTTCTATGCCTTGCATATAATATGAGGAGGGCAATCAACATGTGTGGAGTCGGGAAACTGGCAATGGTGATGGCCTAGTATAGGCTTACTCATGTGCAATATGTGGCCTATTGCAATCACCATATAAGAGCTACATATTATGCCTTTTTATTTTTTTGCTTGATAACTCGCCGAGAATGCAGAATTTCACGATTGCCAACTAATGTGCAACGACCACCCGAATACGCGATTCTCAGAGACTTTAGATGAAGTTAGTTTTCGGACAGCCTCCCCCAGAGAAATTATTGACTTAACACCCTTTGGACTCATATATAAACATACAAAGCTTTCTTACTATGCAGTAATCTAGCAAAGATATTGATAAAATCTTATGAAAACAATAGAACTTCAAATGGATTGCCCAAAAACCGCATAGCTTTTTGCTGACATAGGGCTCTGTCCATATATCGGCATTACCTAATTATTCTTTGGAAGGGCCTTCGGACATGTACTCCGAAGGATATTCTCAGTACAGGCCGTTATTGGCCGGAAACAAAAAAGGGATGGTTCCCCACCCATCTCCTGTCATCCTAGAAGTTCACTCCCGGCCTATTTGTAGAAGATCGCCCTCTTCACTATCGACCAGCAGTTTCCATTTGGGTCATATGTCCCGCTTTCCAATGGAAAAGCCCGGCGCACAGTACAGACGGCAAGGGACTCCCCTTCCATCTAGTCTTCGTCATACGTGGGAGGGTCCCCGTACTTGTTCGCATCCCTGTCTCCCGAAAGGCACTCCCACCAGAGCGGAATGAAAGAAACCGCCAATGATATGATGTAGGCGACGTACTTTACCCCCTTTCCCCCGAAATTCACAACCTTCGGATCAACGATGAGGGCACACGTAGCACCGATAAGGAAGAAAAGCAGATACCACCATCCGCTCTTTCCCGAATCATGGAACCGCCTTACCGTAATCGCTATGGTAGGAATCAGTATGAAAAGGCCATATAGCAGCAGCGCCCCGATGGCGATCTTGGAGGCCACGGGATTCTTCATGAAAAGAAGTGCGACCATAAGGAGCAGCAGGAATATGATGCAGTAGAAAAGCACGAAATACCAGAACTCAGCCCTGGAGGCCCGTCCGCTGAAAGATGCGTAACGCTTGAAAAGCGTCTGCAAGAAATACTTTTTGAATGCGCTCATTTTATTCAGTCATATGCGCAAAGATAGCGACAATGGACAAAAATAAAAATGATTTTACGTAAATTATCACTATTCAGATAATAGTGTCATATGATGCAAGTTCTCAATGTGATTTCCGCTTAATTATTTCAATTGCTAGCAGACCTTTATTCAGGCCGGCAACAGGACTTCAGAATGACTCGATAAAATCGCTTAGCGCCATATTGCCATAATGAGTCCGATTAATTCTTTGACATCTTCATAAGCTGGATTGTCCTGCCAGTTGCTCATTGCCGAGTGGCTATTTATAGTTAAGGGAACATGCCTGGCCATATATCGACCTGCACATTCCCGCTAAGAATTCCTTGGGAGCCGGAGGCCGGTTCAAGGGCCTCCGACCGTAGATTTTATTCGTAAACCACCTTTGATATTTGTATTATACCGTTAGAACTTGCTTGTGCACAATCAAATTCTAGCTTGTAATAGCAATTCGCAGTAGGTGTAGGAACTGTTATAGCATTTTCTCCTTTTGCCGCGGTAAATGTTACTGTCTGGCATGCCGAACTGCTGAAATCACTCGTCGTATCAACGTACAGGGTTGTTGAATTCACACTACTAGTTGTTATGGCGTCAATGGTAACAGTCACAGTGCTTATAGCGATAGGAATGGCTGATGCTGTCGTTATCGTAGCGACGGAAGCGAAATTCTTGCTACCACATTTGACATATTCCCATTTATTGCTATTATTGTTGAAATTAGCCAAGTTCCAAGTGAAATCATTACATGTAGCAGTCCAAGTAGCTGTATAGCTACCTATTGATTTCCCATTTGTCGTGCTTGAGAATGTTAGGGTATATGAGGAAGCCACAGCCGTCCCTTCCTGAACAACCGAAACTGTAGTAGCATCTGAAGTATTTGTTCCATCTGTAGCCGTTACAGAGATTGTTGCAGTCCTTTTCTTCTCAGCAGCTTCATTAAGGTTCTTAACCGTAATGGTAGCGACACCATCAGTCAGGTCAGAGACACTTACTGAGAAGTTCTCTTCATCATCGATAGTTGCGTCAACCGCTGTTGCGTACTTGGCATTTACCTTAACGGTATACTCGGTACCTGCAGCATCATCAGAAGCGAATGTTATAGTTTCAGGGTCTACAGACTCGATAACAGGTTCCGGATCAAACTCTGCAATGCTGAAGTTCTTGATCTCCCAAGTACCGGCAGCAGATGTTGTCGAGCTATAGTCAAATGCAAGCTGGAAGGCGCCTGAAGCATAGTCTGAAAGGTCGACTGTAGCCGTCACATATGTCCAGCTGGTGTTACCGAAATAATTGTCTATGGTAAGCTCTGTCCAATCACCATATGTGCCGTCATCACCAACTGTCCTGACCAAAAGCTTGGCATAGGTTGAAAGAGGAGTGGCAAAGTATCTTCCAGCGTGCTCGAATGTCAGCTTGATATTGCTTACACCATCGATATCGAAGATAGGAGATACAAGATAGCTCTCGGCAGCATAATTAGTTTTATTTACATATGCAGTAGCCTTTGCTCCATAGGAAGAAGTAAATGTCCAAATAGCATCGAGGTTACTCTCATTGGACTGGTTCTCAATTTTGAAATATCCATCATCGCTTGTGAGGGCATTTGTATAAGGAAGCTCGGTAACAGTCTTGTAGTCCGCAAGCTCCTGGGCTGTCCTTGTCGCAGTAGCAAGGTTCAGATAGGCGTTTTTCTTCTTTGAACGCTGGAATGTCTTCTCTGTGGTAAGCTCCCACTCATATACGGCCTTGTCAGTGGTGACCTTGAAGGTTCCAGTGTATTTTCCAGGAGCGACAACCATGTAGATGGTTACAGGGCTTGTCTTGCTAGTCTTTCCATCAAGGGAAACCAGCTCGTTAAACGCAGATTCCACAGTAGCCTCTGAGGCTGTGATATCGCTGAAAGTCTCTCCGTCTACTGATGAGAGGTCATAAGTGAAATCACCGGCAATGTTTCCGCTGGCCGTAAACGAAATGCTCTTGACGCTCTCTTCTGCGTAAGCGCTATTCCCGTCATAGATCATGAACTTTACAACGGATCCAAGGTTGTAGTAACTTACATCCTTATACTCGCTCGCAGTAAGTTCTTCATCAATCGAAACAGGTTTTGCTACAAGAGGCATCGCATCCGCGTCAAAGTCCTCCGAGTCAGATGTCTGATAGGTAGGAATGTTAAGAGGGCAGGCAGCGTATGCAGTCTGCTTCGATGCATAAGGGTAGTAGAAATAAACGGTCGAGCCAGAGGCTATGGAACTAGACACATAAATCTGGGTGGTCTGATCATCCGCATTGATAGTTCCATAGTTTCCAGTGGCGGAGGAGTTCTCGTCAACTACTATGACACCGGCCTTGTCTCCGCTCTCGAACTTGACAGTCATTGGGGAATCTGTTGAGAAGACAGCTTTGGTCTCATCGTCTGCAGAGAGGGACTCCCTGTTGACATTGAAGACATAGACGTGCTCCCCTTCAAGCGCTGTCGAAGCGTTTTCGCTCTTCGAGCAGGAGAAGGTCATGCTTGCAGCAGCCACAAGGGCTATCGGCATAAGATACTTTTTCATAAAAACTGATTTGTTTTACTGATTGACCTAACGATACAGATAGCAGTGCTTACATATCTATATCATCGTCATCGTCACCAATTCCCTCATTTGATCCGGCAAGAATTGCCTCAGAAGACAGAGTCATGTCCTCGCACTCGGGAGCGTAATAAACCTCACCGAAAGTTGCTTCAAGTGTTTTCTTGTTCATTGTTTAAAGAATTTTGGATTAATAATTAAAGAAATATTGAGTTGTTTTCAATCTGGGAAGAACCAATCACGCAGGGACATGCAAACGACAAAGGGCGCCACAGCGACCCCTAAGGTCCGTGGCACCCTTCCGGCATATCGCAGAAGATGCGGTATAGGTACGGCATCCTGCATAACAGGGGCATACCGCTCCCTGCGGATTTACATTAGAGATCATTTTAAAAATCATTTCACGGTGCCGCGCCCCGAGGGGAACGACAAGGGACAAAGGTAGTCAGAATTTGACTCAATAGCAAAGATAAAGGGCTTTTCCTGCCCTAAATTTTATCAACAGATTTTTCAACAGCGGCCCTTTCCGGCCCTCCGGAATGCGTTGAGGGACAGCACACCGGCGATTTTACAGAATGAAAGTGCCAGGGCGCTCCGGTGCAAGAAAGACTCCCCGTCCGTCCCTATAACGTTTTAATCATCAGTGATGGTTTCAGCGAAGGGATTCATCCGATGTTTTTCGAAGTTTTCCCTCACCTTCCCCGCCGAAGAATTCGCGTAGCAGTAGGCGCAAAGATGAGGGCACGTGCAGTACTGGCCGATGCCCTTGCTGGGAATGCATCCGCACAGCTTCGCAAAAAACAGAATAATAATGTCCTAAAAATTTGCGTGAGAATCAGAAAACATCAAAAACAGGCAATATTTATTTTTTCACGCAACGAAAGACAACGTGAAAGATATGAAATACCCTCCAAAAAGAACAAATCCAGCACTGCGCGCAGACTGGCTCATAAAGCCGATGCTCCCGAAAGGCCTTCCCTGTATTCCTTCTCCAGAAGCGGAAGCCTTTCCCTGTACGTGGCGGCAGCCGAAGGAATCTGTTCGGTAAGAAGGCTCCGCAGCATCACGAAAGCCTGTTCGTAGCTCCTTACCACAAAGAGCCTCTCCCCTATCCAGAGCCCTCCAAGGCAGAACCGGAACGAAAGAGGCAGAGAGCTACCGACAATGATCCGGTACCCTTCGAGGGATAGCGTGCAGAAAGGCGAGGAATATTCCTGCAGACGGGAGTAGAGGTTCCTAGTTAATTCGGAGCATAACCACCCAGAATAACGGGAAAAAGATCCATTTATTTCGGAGCATAACCACCCAATCGGGGAATATCGAACGGCAAATGACTGCCGTCAGCGGTATGGGAGAGGTTCCCGGCCTCGTTTATTTCGGAGCATAACCACCCAGTGACGTCGAATGATGCGGAACGCGGCCACTTTTGCCCCTCGTTTCGGAGCATAACCACCCAATCCCATCATGGAAGCGCATGGCTGACCTAGTCTTTCGGAGCATGACCACCCAAGACGAGACAGCCACGAACCGCCGCCATTTCGGAGCATAACCACCCACGAAGTTGATACATTTGCATTTCACTAAAAAAGAAATGTTGATGGCATCAAAAACAAAAGACATGGGAACTATCAAACAGGTATTGAGGCTCCACTCTACGACTGGTAAGTCGAACAGGCAAATCGCCGAGGATCTCGGTCTCTACAAGGGGACTGTAAACAAGTACGTGAAGGCGGCTGAAGCCGACCCGCTGGGGATACCCCGCCTTCTGGAAATGGACGACATGGAGCTGGAGAAGCGCATAGGATGCGGATCTCCGGCATACTCAGACAAACGCTTCGAGGACCTCCAGGGGCGCATCCCGGGCTATCTCGAGGAACTGTCCAAAAAGGGTTCGCACACGACGCGTGAAATCCTATGGCGGGAATACATCAGTGAGGTGCCGGAAGGGTACGGATACACCCAGTTCTGCTTCCACCTGAACCAGTACAAGGGCGCCCAGAAACTCTCCTTCGTCATGGAGCACACACCGGGCGAGAAACTCTACGTGGACTTCGCTGGCGACACCATGTCATACGTGGACTTGTCAACGGGGGAAGTGGTTAAATGCCAGCTCTTCGTGGCGACTTTCCCCGCATCCGACTACGGCTTCGCCCTCGCCGTAAGGAGCCAGCAGCTAGAGGACTTCCTCTTCGCCCTCGAGAAGTGCCTGAGGTCCGCAGGGGGCGTCCCGAAGATAATAGTCACGGACAACCTGAAGTCCGCGGTCACGAGGGCAGACCGCTACGTCCCAGAATCGAACAAGGCCATGGAGGACTTCTGCAACCACTTTGGTTGCGTCCACATACCCACGAGGCCCGCCAAGCCCAAGGACAAGTCCCTTGTGGAAGACCACGTGAAGATCGTGTACAGGAGGGTCAAGGCGGTGCTCAGGAACAGGATGTTCCACTCGCTGGAGGAGCTCAACGAGGCCATATCCTCCTGCATGAAGACGAGCAACCAGACGAGGATGCAGAGGATACCCTACACCCGCGAGGAGAGGTTCATCGCCCTGGACAAGCCGGCGCTGTCACCCCTGAATCCCGAACCCTTCGAGATCAAGTACCGCGCCCAGCTCACCGTGGGCGCCAACAGCTTCGTCTACCTCACGAGGGATAGGGCCTACTACTCGGTCCCGTTCCAGTACATGGGCTGGAAGGTGGACGTCATCTATACCCGCAGCACGGTAAGCATATACGCAAATCACGAGAGGGTGGCCGTCCACAAAAGGACCTTAGAGGGCCTAAAATCGTACTATAGCCCATACGTGATGGTCGAATCGCACCTCCCCTCCTACTACAACAGGTACGTGAAGCAGTCGCCGCAGATGTTCGCGGACAAGGCCGCGGAGTTCTCCGAAACGTTCAGGAAGGTGATAGACAGGATGTTCTCCAGGCAGGTCGTGCCAGAGATGCTCTACAAGTCGTGCGAGGGCCTCATCCACCTGCAGAAGGCGACAGACCCTGAACTCTTCGAGAAGGCGTGCGGCATAGCGCTTAAGATGGACATGTGCAAGTACGGCCACATAAAGAACCTCGTGGAAAGCAAATGCAGGGGATATGACGAGATGATGGATGAACCGACCCTGTTCCCGGCCGACCACGATAACATCAGGGGCGCGAACTACTACCTCGACGCGCCTGCGGCGGAGGACAAGTGACGGCGATGGGGACAGGACATGGTGCCGTGGTGGCCTGCCGCACGACCTCCCTGGTTAGGGGCTCTGCCCCTAAAACCCCGGGGTTTGCCTGGCATGGCGCACCTCCAGTATGTCATAATGGAAAAGGGGCGGGAAACACTGCCCGCCCCGGATCGACTTACTGTCGGTGGAGTTGGCGTATTCTTCAAGGGTCGCACCCCTGCGTTGCCCCCTATGCTTCCGCCACCCGGTGCAAATATAGCCGAATGTCCCGACATTGCAACACCAAGGGACAACTTATCTCGCCGGCACCCCGCAAAACGGGGATCCGGCAATGCAGAAATGAAACAACAACCCACAAAATAAAATCTTATGGAAGACAAAATCTACGAAGACCTAAAGGGTCTGAGGCTGTCCGGCATGGCGCAATGCTGGATGCTGCTCCAAGAGACGAAGAAAGCGCACGAACTGTCGTTCCGCGACGGCCTGACAATGCTCATCCAGTCAGAAAGCACACAGAGGACCGCCAACAGGACCTCAAGGCTTATGAGGAACGCAAGGTTCCGCTACACCGCCGCAATCGGAGACATAATCTTCGATTCGGCGAGGGGACGCGACAGGGACCAGCTGATGCAGCTGGCCACCTGCGAATACGTCAAGCAGGGCGCGTCCGTGCTCATAACGGGACCGACCGGCGTCGGGAAAAGCTTCATCGCCAGCGCCCTGGGGCAGCAAGCCTGCCTGGCAGGCTTCAAGGTAAGGTACGCCAACATGCAGAAGCTGCTGGAGGACATTACGATGGCAAGGATAGAGGGAAAGCCAGCGCGCTTCTTCGACAAGGCCGCAGAGACCGACCTGTTCATCATCGAAGACTTCGGGATGAGGATCCTCGAAGGGCAGCAGCTGATCGACTTCATGGAGTTCATCGAAGACCGGCACGACCGGAAATCAACCATCATAACAAGCCAGCTGCCGGTCGAAGGATGGTATGAAATCCTAGCGAAGAACAAGACTGTCGCAGACGCAATCATCGACAGGCTCGCAAGAACGTCGCACAGGATCAACCTCCGAGGTGACAGTATGAGAAACAAACGTAAATAGAAAAAAAGAACTAACTTTAACGCGCCATCAGGCATGCATAACTTCGTGGGTGGTTATGACCGAAATGCCTGGGTGGTTATGACCGAAATAAGCAGGTTCCTGACATTGTAGTCCCTTGTGGGAGAATCCCCTTCGATACGGGACTTCTCAGAGTCCCAAAGAAGCTGAAGGGCAGAATAGATTTCCTGGGAGAATATGCCCCCAATCCTTCTTATGAAATCATCGCGAGTTACCATTACCATCTCTTTTTTCACAAAGGAAGCACCGGGATATGCCAGAGCATGACCTAGCCACAGAAAACTTCTTTTCACAATGCGGGGAACCGGGCACGAAAAAAAGGGGCGGGCCCTTTCAGGTCCGTCCCGCTTGAAAATATGGACTTTGTCAGCTTCAGGCTAACGTTTCGGCTGTCCCTGAGGGGCTGCTGATTTCCCTGTGGAGGCATCTGGCCGCCCTGAGGAGGCATCTGACCTCCGTTCTTCTGCCCGTTCTGAGGTGGAGGGGGCATCTTTCCGTCCTTCGGAGGAGGAGGGGTCTGCTGGTTCTTCTTTGAAAAAATTCCCATGACAATTTGTTTTTGAACGTTTGTGTTAATGTGCAGGATGCCTTCGGTGAAACCCTTTTTCCGCAAGCCATCCGATTACTTAGACGAACTAGGGCTGCAAGGGTTTATATGGGTTCGTTGAAGGTTTATAGGCGTTCGTGATAAAACTGCCAGGCACCATGGGGCACCCGGCGTAAACATGTCGAATTCGACACAATTGAATTTGGCGAGATATAAGTCGTAATTCGCCAAACTTCCTTCATTTGTACATAATTTGGCGAAATAAAGGCCATAATCTGCCAAAATTCTCCATTTCCCATCATTCATTCCACGCAAGCTGACACCTGTGGTCGTATCACCATGACCTTTGACCTGAGTCTTCCGCCAGTTCACAGAAAAATCATCCCATGGTTTTTAACTTTCACCCTCCGCGGAAGTCTTAGTAAGCAAATGGCAAAGGAAGCGTCCACATACGAAAAGAGCATCAGGGAGACTCTTGGGAAAGACCCGAAGAAGGCCTTCGAAATGATTGTGGACTACCTTCAGGAGCCGCTCTACTGGCACATCCGAAGAATCGTCGTGAGCCACGAAGACGCCTCGGACGCTCTCCAGGAGACATTCGTGAAAATGTACAGGAGCATCGGGAAATTCCGCTGGGACAGCTCCCTGAGGGTCTGGGCGTACAGGATCGCGACAAACGAGAGCCTTGATGCGATAAAGTCAAGGAAGCCATCGGACCTTCTGGACCCTGAGTCAATGGACAGCGAGTCCTCCTACATTGACTACGGCAACGAGATGCAGATAAATTTTCAGAAGGCGATACAGGGCCTTCCGGAAAAGCAGAGGGTGGTGTTCCTGCTTCGCTACTATGAAGAGATGGACTACGACCAGATCGGGCAGCTTGCCGGCATGAGCGCGGACACTGCAAAGGTGAACTACTGCATTGCAAAGAAGAAGGTAAGGCAGTACATGACAGATAACTTCACGCAATAATATATATAGGTATGGAAAAGGATTTCGGAAAAATTGGAATGCCCTACAGGACCCCTGAAGGATTCTTTGAAAAAAGCAGGGAATCCATCCTGGAGATGACGGTAGGAACCATGGAGCAGACCGGCGGGAAGTCCGGGGGCGCTGCATCCAGGAGCATTCTCAGACGCATCTTCCTTCCGGTGGCGGCGGCAGCATGCGCAGCTGCGATCGCCTTCGGAGTAGTGGCAATCCGCTCCGGAGAGTCCGGAGAATCCGAAGACTACCTCGAGAGGTACGACTCCTACCTTGGCACCCTTTCGGACAGCGCCCTTGCCGAGTACACCGAGTACATGGAGAACGACATCTTCATATACCAGTAAGCGGCCCCGAGGAATGACTACCCTGCCAGAGAGAGACTGGAGCACAAGGTAATGCGAACAATGCCTTCACGCAGGAACACAATCACGGCATGGCCAGAAAAAGACTTCAGACACTTCAGACACTTTAAACAAATTACACACTTTAGAGACACCATACACTTTAAGCTCATTAAACAATTTAAACACATTAAAACATTCATCATGAAAAAGACAATTTTAGCAGCGACAGTCCTTCTTCTCGCCGCATTCAGCGCAGGAGCCCAGAACAGGGACGACAGCAGAAGGGAGCCCCCAAAGGACCCCACCGAGCACATCGCAAAGGAGCTCGGCCTTGACGAGAGCGCTACGGCAAAGTTCTCCGAGATCTACAAGGCGTACCGCGAGGATGCCAAGGCCCTCCATCCCAAGCCCACCGGAGATAGGAAGAAGCCTTCCGAGCTCACCGAAGACCAGATCGAGCAGATGGTGATGGACGAGTTCGACCAGAGCCAGAAGCTCCTCGACCTTAGGAAGAGCTACTACCCCAGGTTCCGCGAAGTCCTGCAGCCTTCCCAGATCCACAAATTCTACATGATGGAAAGAAGGATGGGAGAGCATGCGATGCAAAGGGGCGGCGGACCTGGAGGCCACAGGGGTGGCGGCAGGCATCCCGGACGCGACCGCTTCCAGGAAAATGGCAGCAACTAGCATCAATTTGCAAAAGAGCGTCAGCTGCGAGCTACAGTAATCAATCAACCGATGGCAAGGTGGCCTGAAGTCCCCTCCGGACATGAAGGCCGCCTTCTTCTTTTCACCTGTCCTTCCCGACTTGGAAAATACCAACTTATGGCGATTGACTTCCATGCGCGCCTTATGTACATTTGCATCCTTAAACATACAAAGCCATGTCAAGGAAAGCTTCCGAATTCCAGGAAAAGTTCATGTCTTTTATCTATAGGGGAAAGGAGATCTTCAAGCCCCTGCCTACAGGATGCATCGACGAAAATGTCGCCTGCGTAAGGGAATACATCGCCAACATATTCTTCTACAGGAAAGGCGGCACCACCATAATGATAGACGCCGGATACAACTATCCCCGCCTTGGCGAAAAGCTCTCATGGCTTGGAATAGACCCTTCCGAGATACGCCACATCCTCATAACGCACCAGGACACCGACCACGTCGGAGCCGTGGAGGACGACAGCGACGGCCTCTTCCGGGAAGCGACCCTGTATGTCGGAGAGATAGAGGACCGCTACCTCCGCGGAGAGAAGCGCCGCAAGGTCATTTTCGGGCTGTACACGCTTCCGCAGGTCCACATCAGCAACAGAAAGGTGCTCGTTAGTGACGGGCAGGTACTTGACATCGAAGGGATAAGGGTGGAATGCTTCCTCGTCCCGGGACACACATGGGGGCACATCGTGTATCTCATTGACCAGAAGTATCTTTTCACCGGAGACACCATCTGGTTTGGTGCTGACGGAGGCTACTCCTTCATAAACTCTCTGGCAGAGGACAACGCCCTTGCGAAGAAGTCCCTCTCACAGCTCGAAGGCAGGTTGCGCTCAAGGGGGCTGTCCCCGATCGTTGTAACCGGGCACACCGGATGGCATGACGACCTTGACTTCGTCTTCCTTCACAAGGACAGGGTGTGCAACTCCTTCGTCCGGCAGAAGCCCCACGACCCGCAGGCACCATACGACGGATACGACGAATCTAACGACACGCCCCAAAAGGCTCGCTCGGGCAGACTCCAGAAGGCCACATGGCTGAAACAGGAGTGAAAAGGCAGGGGACGTGGCTCACGCATGCAGATCCAGGCACAGGACATGCCTGCAATAGGAGGATGTAAGCTCGTGATAACTATCTCGTTCCTACTTTCCCCTGTTTTCTCCGGCTTTCACTCTTACCTTTTTCATAGCGCATCTGCGCTTCCCTGACGGATTCCCGCTCCATTTCCCTCATACGGTCCTTCTCCCCGACAATGGACCTTATGCTTTCCATGAGGGACAGGTACCCTTCCTTCATCTCCTCCTTCATGGAGCCTTTCTTAAAGGCCATCCCGCTGTTCTTTATGAAGTTGGCCATCCCCCTTGTCTCTATGTCATCGGAATGGAGGCCGGGAAGCTCTCCCCTGTCGGAGACGTATCTCGTTACTGCCTCTACCTTCTCTGAAAAACTCTTCCTCGAGAATTCGCTAATCTCCCTTTTTGGCACCTCGGTGTTTTCATTCGAAAGGGATATGACAGTCTTCGAACTTCCCCTTCCCTTGTCCTTTTCAAGGATCAGAGTCCCGGAACGGTCGGCATAGAGGCTTCCCGATATGCTGGATGCCGTAGAGGAAGGCCTTATCTTCCGGATATGGGCGATGACATCGGACAGCGGCGCCCTTCCTCCCCTCTCCTTCAGATACTCCCTTGCAAGGTCGGCCACGGTGCCGCCGGAGCCCCACTGCTTCATTGCAAAGAAACCGGAGCGTCCTACGGGAACGACATCGTCCGTCATGCGGACGTTGACCCTTGCGGTTTCGGCTGTAATCCTGTCATCCGGGTAGCGCTCGTTGTGGATTGCGGAGAGCTGCTCAGCTGAAAGGGGCTTCCCGACATCGGAGAGGATGTCCCGGAGCCTCTCGGGATAGTTCATCCTGGCGTTTGCAGGGAAAACGATGTTCCAGCCATCTTCGAGCCTGACACCATCTATCCTTCGCAAAAGTACGCGGCAGATTTCAAGCGTCCCCCACATCCTGCCATCGTCAGAGTAGTCCTTCCGGAAAAATGGCGATGTCGCCTTTTCCAGGTGTACGACCTCATCCTTCACCTTCTTAAGGTCCCTCTGCCCTATGCAATAGCGGTAGAAGTCGTCGAAGTCGAATATTTCGTAGTAGAGTGAAGGGGCCAGGAATATGAAGTTCCCGGCGTCAGATGCGCTCCCCCTGGCGCTCCCGTCCCTTGACGGCCTTCCCCTTTTCACTTTCATGAACGCCCTGGCGTTGCCTACGGTTTTCACATCCTTGTACACGAAGCCAAGGACCGCACAGATGAACGCTCTTCCGAAATGTGTGCCCTCAGACTGGTTGACCTTCTCCTGCAGGTCATCCGACAGGAAATCGTAGGGGCACTCTGAGAAGTCAATCCAGGACCTGGAGATGCCATCCAGGAAAGAGAATATCCCGTCAATTATGCCCACAAGGATCTGCCTGATCCTTTCCGATGACACCCCGTATGCAACACCCATCTCACCGATGCTAGCGCATGTGGCATCATCCCATATGTCGGTCATCCGGCCAAGGATATCCCTGTGCCTTTCCCTCAGGCCATCAAGGTATCTGGATACGGCGGCGACCGCAGGGGAATAGCCGAGCCTTCCCTGCATCTGATAGAGCTCCCCCTTGTCGTAGAAGGAGAGCTTCTCGAAGGCCTTCTCAGCCGCCTGCTCGTCCTTTGCCGTCATGGCGGGAACATCACCTGAAATAGTGAAGCTTGGAGGAGCCGTCGAGGCATCCCTGACAAACCCGGACAGCCTGGATGACAGCCTTCCCGCCTTCAGGGCGCCCACTCCCCTGATCTTTTCATATATGATGTTTCCGGAGCAAACCCTTTCGTAGAGTTCGGCTACGTCCCTGTGACAGATGTCGTATACCGCGTCGAAGGCGCTTCGAAGAGAGCTGTTCTCATCCCGCATCTGCCTGTAGAGTCCTTCGACATAGGAAAGGTCCCTGTCTCTTATGCTTGGGGGAAGGTCTCCCTTCAGAGGGGCGCTAGCGACCAGCTCCCTGAAATCATCGGTGAACTTCCTTATGAGACCGGCCTTGAGGTCTCCTACCCCAGGAAGATCCTCGGGAGAGAAAGACGGGTCCGTCAGAAGGCGGTAGAAGCTAGGGATGTCCCCTCCTACCGAAGAGAGCATGTCCTGGAGCACCCTGGAGTTTTTCCCGCCACGGGAGAGAAGCTCATCGACGCCCGAGCGGATCTTCATCATGTCCTTTCCGCTGAAGACATCATCCGTTGCGGAAGCCTCTTCATCCTTCTTCGGAACCGCTTCCCTTTCAAGGACCGCTTTCAGGATCTTCTTCATGGCAGCTGGCAGATCTTCCATGGAATCCTTCTTCAGATACAGATTGTTGAATGACGCCTTGCCTTCAAGCGTCCCTCCCATTTCCCTTGGCATCGTTGAAACGGCGTCTGCACTGGAGGATGGCTGGCTATCTCCATCGCCATCATCTCCAATGGACTCTGCCAGAGATTCAGAAAAGGATCTGGAGAAGGAGACGAGCTCCTTCCTCAGGGCCTTGTCAGGGATCTCGAGGTCTGGCTCCTTGAATGAAGGAAATGCCAGGATCCAGGAATAGAACTTGTCCTGGGAGGCGAACTTCCCCCTCTCATTTGAAAACAGGTCGATAAGGTCGAACGAAGCCGAGGAGAGCAGTCCGGTGAAGATACTGTCGTATTTTTTCAATGCCTCAGGGTCCATGGCGTATGAGCGTAAAATTGGTTCTTTGCAAAAGCAGTACAAGATAAGAATTTTCTCCAGGAAATACAATAGCGAGAATGACTCAGAAAACCTAACACTTCAAATTTTCTGGATACATTCCGCACAACATGCGCCGTCCCACTCCCCATCAGCCTTGTCAGGCATCACCCTTCAGGCATCCAAAAGGCAGAGTCCTCCCTATAGGCGGATAAACAAAAATCCTTACATTTATTGATATGCAACAAAACCAGCCGCATCATCACGACACGACTGGCTCAAAATATTTTTCAAACGTCTAAATTTCCTCAAGCCTCTCCACATTTGTGACTCTTGCCATCAGGACAAGCTTGTGGACGACGGTCCCTGCCGTCGCTTTTTGGATCTTGGGGGATGAGGCGTACTCATTGACTTGGGACACTCCCCTTTCCCATATCTCGTTTGCAGATGCCTCCGAGTCCCTGTCCCGGAGGTATTTTATTTCAAGGACGCAGGAATGCCTCTCCCCGTCCAATAAAGTCGGCAGGAACAGCATGTCGCAGTACCCCGTGTTGGCATCGACCTCGATGCTCACGTCAAAGGATGAAGAGTACCTGAACACTCCGAGCAGGTATCCGTGTATCAGCCTCTCCCCGTCCTTTTCAAGACGCTTGGTGGAGTCCTCGGCATATGCATC
>Ga0181612_147029_pt1 | contig 16795 bp, 2 predicted proteins | sample HoacroProtozoa21_FD_119630 | JGI IMG/M metagenome (GOLD analysis project Ga0181612, IMG submission 119630) | Hoatzin crop microbial communities from Cojedes, Venezuel. Combined Assembly of Gp0051906, Gp0051904, Gp0051908
CAGCCTCCACATCCTCATCGGTTCCTTTCCTCGCTCGTTATCTTCCTATCCACGTTTAAAATCCACGTTGACGGAGCCCTGGAACAGGCTGCCCAGGGAGGCTGTGGAGTCTCCTTCTCTGGAGATTTTAAAGACCCGCCTGGACAAGATCCTGTGCAGCCTGCTGTAGCTGACCCTGCTTTGGCAGGAGGGTTGGACTGGATGACCCACAGAGGTCCCTTCCAACCCCTACCATTCTGTGATTCTGTGACATTTGTTTGAGATGCAAAACATAATTTTAAAAGAGATCTCACATTGTATTGCTGAAAAATGCAGCTACAGTCTGTGCCACCACCAAATGGAACTACACAATAGAAAGAAAGTTTAATACTGAAGAAGGGCATCTTGAGAGCAGGTAACATTGGATGTTATGGTAATAACAAAGCATGTGCAATATTCTTTGAAGTATAGCTATACTAGAGTTTGAGTTGAAAAAAAAAAAAGACAATAGTGGTGTATGCAGCTGAAGCATTTCAGTCCATAAAATTTTGTCTGATATTTAACATTTCATTATCAAAATAAGACAAGAATTTTGTTGTAAGTTTAATTAGAAAAATTTGATCATAAATTTTTTTTTAATTCCATTTGTCTGGAATTAAAAAGCTTTATAACGTATTTTTTATTTTTAAAAATAAATTAACAATGAAATAATTTCTGTAAAATCTATTCGACACTTGCAAGGACAATTGGCACAACTTGATTTTTTTTTGTTCATTTTAGCTTCACATGCAATAAAAATACTTCAATTTTTTTTTTAATACTGAGAGACCAAAAAGATACCACATAAAATGTCTTCCCTCAACTTCACACAGAAGTCTATATCAATGCTCAGTTTCAACAAGGCAATATTAGTAATTTCACTAGCTGTTGGTAAATGGCGTGAGGATTGAAATGATGAATGTAAAAAGTCCTAACAGAATTCATTTTTTAATTATGGAAATTGACTATTCCAGAAAGTGTGTTTTCTTTTTCCACTTTACATACATTATGCTGCTGTGGGAATGTTCGTAATTTGGCATGGGTGTTCTCTGAGATGTGTATACCGTTGCTGTACCAATTGCCACCTGAGAAAAGCTGTTATTATGTTTTGTATAAGCCTTTTTGTAACAGACTGGCATTTGATATTGATTATCTTGTGTATCTTTTTTGATGGAAGTAAGGCTAAACTTGTTTGCAAACAAGACAGCTGTTCCAAAAGAGGCGACAAACTGCAAATGCCTAAACCCTTAAAAATAATGTGTGACCTGTGCAGACACATTCTTAAAAAAAGTACAGATATTTGTCTTGTGAAACATTTCAGCTTTTTCAGACTAAAACTAGGTTAGCATGTATGTGAGATTTTATATAAATTTGGAAAAGTATAAATCCATATGCTTTTTAAGAAGAGACACTTTATTACAGCAAAGAAAAATGTGTTGATCTACACTGTAGTGATTAGACCATTTGTCAAATACTGTTACTGCTTGCGATAACATTTACAGGTCACACAAACAAGTTTTCAGCTCCCATTGGAATCAGGCCTGTGAAATGGATTTTATCCCCCTGAATTCAAGAGACTGATAGAAAATATTAACTTTGGCAAATTCTTTCATTTTTTTCTAAATTCCCTCCCTTTGCTCCCGATTTCAAATAGCAATATTATTGCCAAACTGAAAAACACTAGAGTAGAATAGAATAGAATAGTATACAGTAGAATAGAATAGACCACAATACAATACAATAGTGGTGTAATGCACCTTCTTTCACTGAAGTTTCTTTATAAAACTGATCCCTCCTCTAAAGTATGCATGTTTCAAGAAGAATCTTACTACTTTTGCATGTTAGATACAGACTGAAGAACAGTACATCATGGAGACCTTAACTATTTTCCAGTTGCCCTTTTTCACAATTCTTCGTAGCACATGTTACTGAAGAAGCTAAAAACTCACATTTCTGTGTATTAAGATGAAATTATTTGGATCAAAACATATCTTTTGTCATTGCTGAAACAGTTTATATATAAAGGAAATGGTAATCCTGTAGATTATATACCATTCACTCCAAGCTATTCCTTGCGCAATCCCCACTGCCTGTCTCGTGTATGAGCTCTTGAACACTGATTCCACTAAACGAGGTATCTGCTCTGTGGAGCTGATTGTATTTCATGTGTTTTTCAGGATCACATGAAGTTTACTCGTACTCTTTCGCTTTTATTATCTTTGCTCTTTGAGTCAGGACAAAGATCAGAAGGTGTGTCAGAAGCAGAGATGGCTTACCTAAAACTCTAAATTATCTGCATCACACCTACCTTGAACCTCTATATCTACTTGCAACAGAAGGACTTAGAAAGTCAGGGTGATGAATCTTGGTGGTTAATTTTCTGGCACTGCAGTATCAAGTGTCACAAAATCTGAATTCCGTTGTTGGATTTAGACCATGACCTTTAGAAAATCAAATTTTCTTACAGTCCCAGCTGCTGAGTGCATGAGTGTAAGTTCACTGATGAAAATGTTGTTGCCTACAGTTCAGGGTAAAACTTGACCTCTAGTTTTAAAGTGACAAGCCTGACGCTCAGTTCCAAATCGCTCCTGTGAGAATGCCGGATTTATTAACTTGTTAACTTTAACAACAGGTGAATTGATGTCTGCAGAAAAATCAGAAGTAGCTTTTTGTCTAATATACTAGAGTAGGAAAATTCCAGATATTTTATAAGTGGAGAATAAAATTATTTCACAGATACCCTTCTGAGAAATTTGTTTTATATCACAGCAAATCAAAACAAAGTGTTCCATTAACATACAAAATATCTGCCTCATGAGGCCTGAAAATTCTTCATTATGTGATGAAAGTAGTGAAGATATTTGAAGAAATATAGGGCATGACAGAATCCAAAATACTGAAGCATTAAAATCTATATTGAAGCTTGCTCTCCTATTTATTATTATTCTTCAAAAAAATTTGAGGTAAATATGCTCCTGATATTTAGCACCTGTGTTCCATGTCAACATAGTTTGATGACTGAATATATAACAGGTTTTGACTTTCAAAAACTACCCAGCATGTTTGCTAATTATAAGTAGTATAAACACTGACATTTATTGTTTTAGACAACAGACAGTGCATGAGCATAGAAAACCTGTGAGACACTAAGGCTTTGAATACTAAGAACAATCAATACCTACTTAATTAGTGTGAGAATCTTCTTATCTAGCTGTAGACATTGCAACGTGGGCATCTCTGTGATATACACACTACTCTTTATTATTATTTTTTTAGTCAGATATAATTTTACCTTTTTTCAGTTCAATTCAACCAATGCATTTTAGATGTCTGCTTTAAAATGACACATTTTATGCTCTAGAGGTGCTTATTTTCACCAAATAACTGTAAAAGTAGCCTGAGGAATTAGCTCAGCTGTCAAAATGTGTGTACAACATATGAATTCCTAAAACCACTTATTTTAGGTAAGAAAATACATGGAATCATTAAAAAAAAATCTTTGTTTCCCTTTCCACTCTCTCTCTTTTCCCCCAAGGAAGACACTGATTAAATTAATATTTTTAAAGTTTATTGCACACTGGCCAGTAATACCACTTTGGACAGTGCTATGAGATTTCCAGATATCTGAAAGACCAGTTCCCAGAAATAACCGTGTATATAGGTATAGCATGTGCACAGAGCAATTCTTTGTCATATTTACAAACTCTGATGAATCCTAGCCAAACCATACCGACATGGTAATCATTCTGTGTATTCACAGTGAAATCAATGCATCTGGAACACACTAGAATTACTGTCTTTACACAGATGGATTGTCCATGCATACTCGGGCCCTTTGAAGTATCAGGCTTCTACAACTTTGGGAAAGATATAATATGATCAGTTTGGGTTTGAGAAAAGAGTTCTGTGGGATTTAATCCTTCGTGGACAAAAGTCAATGTCTTTTCTTCGTCTTTTGAATACATGTTTTATTATATGCTTTACTCCAGATGTTAAGACGACCACACGTACACACTTTTCTTCCAAGCTTATCCCAGCATGAGTCAGAATTTGAAGATGACAAAGATAAGAACCAGTCTGCAAGGAAAAAAATTGTTACAGCAAGCAGAATTTATGCTTTAATCAGCATCTCCTTCATTTGCTGTGATTCACACGTTTCGTTTCTGCAAAGTGCAAAGCAGTTTCACTGAAAAAGAGAATGACTGTTTTTCACTAGCTGAAAAACAAATGGGGAGGTATTTCTGAAAAGTGGCCCTCCCTTTCCCTGGCTATTTCATGACACCAGAGAAATAAAACAAAATAGAAGAAAAGAGTAAAAGAAACTCTTATAAACTACCCATCTTTCCTTTAGGTAACAACATTTCTACATAGCCCTAGCTCTGTAGCATGGATGGTTCCTCTTGAACTGCACTACTGTTCTATCTTAAAATGTGCTCAAGGGAGTTAACAGCAAACAGTCTCCTCTGACATAGGAATTACAGCAAGAACAAAAGACTCAGTCCTTTTTCTCCACGTATTCAGTTATTTTAAAAATTAATATGATATCAAATGAGACAAGGTATGTTAATTTATGTTGTTTCTTTTCAGAATCTTCATAAAAGCACAGTTTGGAACTGGTACAAATTCAACTAGTCTGAACAAAATATTGAGAATAAGAAAACATTAAGACCATTTCTTAATAATGATGATGTTACTAAAAAATACAAAACAAGATTAGAAGTGTTCTACCTTTCTGTTTTCTATTGCTTGCACACAGGCGAAAAGTTTTCTGTAACACATAATACCCTGATAGCACCAATCCACTCCATCCAACTTGGTTTAGCAGATCTGGGTTTGTTGTAGAAAAAGGTAAGTTAAACCTACAAGGAAAGAGAAGCATACTCTATATGAGAAACTATATGGGTTTTTTTAACAGCCTGAAATCTGCTTTGAAAAACTCCACTAGAAATTATGGGAAGATTGGCAGTATGACAGATTAGTGTGTAGAAGATAATGAGGCTTTCTGCAATGCTATTTTAAGTGATAAAGACCTAGCTTATTAACCCAGAATTGTAGGTAGGTTCACTCTTGCCTTTAGGCTGTTGCAGTTGAGGGGGAGAGGAGGAGGAGTCAATGAGGCTTAATAGGTATATATCCAAAAAGATGACAAGATAGTAAAATAATGATAGTATCTAACAGCTACAGTTAATAATAATGACACTAATAATAACCCATACATCTCCTAAAGCGGAAAAAGCTATATGTGGCATGAAGCTTTTTGTGATTGTCAGCTAAGTAGGTTAAGACAAGTATTGAGCCCAGCCTTGTTTGATCTTTCATAATTTCCATCCAAACGGAGAATTACACATCCAGGAGAACTGTATAGGAACTAGTGTTAAGACTGAAAGGCAATTTTGAAGTCAGATGACAAATGAATAAAACTCTTATTTCTCAAATCTAACTATGGAATAATAGCCTTCCCTATGACAATAATTGCCATAAGAATTGCTTGTTAATACAAAAAATATTACCAAATGTAGGAAACTAAGTGAGTCAATATTTTACTGAAGTGGGCCAAAGCTGAGTTATTGTCCAACTGGAATATGCTGAGTTCAAGGAAATAGAAAAGAAATAGGATGGCTAAATATTGCTACAATTCCATTAAATGAGGTGCTCCTCCAAAGGTAGACTTTACAGTATGTTATATCTAATGGGAGAGCCAAAAATACTTTTCCCAAATGCTGGATTTAATTTTTTATGTGTATTTTCATCCTTAGGAACATGGAAGGCACCCTTCTGTGGCACTGATCTCTCACTTGTTATCAAGGAGCCAGTTCACTGAACACTTATAAAATCGACTTCAGAATATAATTCAAGTTAATTTTACTAAACACAAAAGACTGGGGGGAGTCAGGCATAAAGAGACAAGAATGATGGTGTTATAAAAAAATAATGTTCTGTCATGCTGTGGGACAAAGTTGCTTACAAGTGCATCTGGACATCAGCTGTGGGTAAAGGCCTCTAAAAATGCAAAGGCCAAATTAAGCATAAAGGTACAGTTATACACATTCATTGCAAGTTAAGAAATACATTGCAAATATTTTTAAAAGCTGATTAAGTTTCTTGAAGTTAGAAGTAGCAGATTACGAATTTCTGTATTTTTATCTGTGTTTACTTGACACCCTTGAAACATTTTCTGATATCACAAAAAACATATAAGTACAGTTGTGAAACATATCTTCAGACCCTCTTCTTCTGTTTAAAGTCATTGTCACCCAAAATGTCCATTCCTAAGAATTCTAAAGTTATTCATTTTAAGAAGTTATGTAAAGTTAAATTTTGGGGGGAACTTGAAATAAATCCACTTACATTATAATTTATACTTAATAAACTGGAGAAAAAAAAAGTCAGTTCTTTTGAAAGGATCAAATTGCCTTTGTTAGGTTTTGAACAGATTCTTAAATGGATTGAACTGAGGTAAATATCTCCTGTCTGAGCCAAACCTTTCAGGTGATTTGGCTTACTGAAGGACATTAACTTAGTTTCACTCACAAAAGTACTTGATCTTAGAACCTTTTGAAGGTCTATTCATTTTACATTCTCTAAGAAGTATATTTACAACTAAGTACTGCTTTAAGAATAATTCTTTGCTACTTGCAAACTCGGAACAGCTTACTAGCATTGTCTAATTAAAAGTTCACAATTCCCTTGCAAGAAGTAAGCATTAGTATCCCAGTTTTACAGATACAGAGAGTGAGCACAATATCCTTCACTTTTGCTCAGGGTCACTGATTCAGTCAATCAGAAGAATATTCAGAAGCTTCTGGTTTCTGACCATAAGTTTTTCTTCATTCCAATAACAGCTTTACTGATGGTAGAAAATATTTTCATTTTATAGGATGTTCATTGGAAGCTCGACGCTTATATGACTAGTGTACCCATTTCCTTGCAGTTTGAAATCACTTTGTTATGTCTTCTTTGTCTTCAGCAAGGAGGGAAAGGTTAACTTTTACCAGCTGAGCATGCTGGAACAAACAAATTTGTAATAGTCTGATTTGTACATTACCAGCCCACTCAATCTGTCACACTACTTACCCTTCTTTGTGAGATTTGTACCTCACCTCCCTCCATGTCTGAAATTCCACACAGAAAGGATGTCAGGAAAAAGAGAATATACAAGAAACAAGGAGTAACTATAGCATGTATATCCTTCTAGGTTTTGCTGCTAGCTCAACTTGAAAATAAGAGAAAGTGAAGGATCGAGAGAAAAGCTGTCCTGAATCTGTTCACAAACATGCTAGAAAATAAAAAATGCTAGGAAGCTGGAAAGATATTCTTTACCGGGCTTCCCAGATCCATTTTGCAAGCTGGATATTTCTGAGCAGCTTGAATAAGGCTCAAAGAAACAGTCAGTCCTTTGTATAGCTTAATAACAAATGGATCTAAGCAAAATCTTCATATCTAGGTCCTGTCTGGAAACACACACTTAAACAATTTTGGTCTGACCAAAATTTGTTGAGGCTTGGGCTCATGACTTCACTCTAGAAGAAACAACCTTATTGAAAGAAAGGGAAAGGAAAAAGCTAAAGCGTGTCTCCAGACCAGGAATTATCTTATACCTCCAGATGGCATTGTTGATCTTTCAAAGTTTTGCAGGTTGCCTGAGCAACCTGATAGGAAAATGCACATTCATATACACACACACACAGAGGCAGCTGGGCAAAGGTGCTAATACATAGATTAAAATAAAGATCTACAAAAATAGTGATAATGGCTAGAGAAAAAAACAACCATGCACTGAAAATCTGATTGGCATGTTAGTTCATTAAAATTAACAAGAAGGAAGAGTTTAAGGTCACATTAGGGATTACTTTCTGTGACAACTTTTCCAGAGTATTTCACTGTGGGAGGAGGTTAACACCCAATTTATTCATAGTCAAATAATTGTACTTAATCTATTGATGACACGAGGTAATGAAGGACATGGTGACATAGCAAATGGATAAATCAGGCAAATGCATGAAACTCAAATTTAAAGGCATACAGGGCTTTTATGGCACTGTGTACCTGCTTAGTGAGTACAGCAACAAACACGCAGTTTCCTCTAGCCCACTGGTAGTTTGGCTAGTTCTAGCCTTGATTACTCTACTCTCACAGGCCTATGTGGAGGGAGATGTTGGACTGTATGAAAAAGTGTAAAATATGCTATATTCCACTTTTATCAGTAATGTGTCTTACCTAATCTTAAAAATCCTGGCTGTACCCAACTGTTCACTATTTTATGGTTTGGCTCACTATTTTACACTATACTGGGTAGTTATAAACTGCTAACAAATCAGAACAATAGTTGATATTCTGGATAATTGCAAATGACTGCATGTCAGGAGAAAAGATGTACTTTAAAACATCTCTCTTGTTGAAAGCACCTGCTCCAGATTTCACTAAATATTCAGTTAGTAATTGTTATTTTTTATATAATACTCTTATATTTATATATAAAGTGTTTTTCTTGTAGCAACTGTTGAAAGAGAAATTATTTAATTCCCTGTCTGACACAAGGAACAAGTTCCTGAGTTCCTGGTGTGGATCTGCTCTAAGATGTGCTGGTATCTTGTAAGCCAGGACTTCTTCATTTTCCATTTTTTATCTTGAAGCAACACCCACTGCTTTCCAGACAAGAGAGACAATTTCATAACTCAAAAACATTTTTGTGTTTTGTGTTTCAAAAATTTGTATTGTATCGACACAGGTATTGAGAAAAAGGTTCATTATACACAGTGGAGATCTTTAAACAATACCACTAATCAGATATAAGATTAAAAGCAAGAATAAATAGAATTTCTTTAGGCAGTACACTACTTGATTATAGTTTAGAAATAGTAAATTTTGAAGTGATAATAATTGAATTTCAAGAACTAGTTTTGCAGAAACATAATCTGAAGAGTAAATTTTCAATGGGTGTCAGACATTGTTGGTGTGTGCTACAGAATTTGATAGGTTTTGTTTTCTGGGTAAAACAGAGAAAATGGGAAGTTTACAGAGAAGAAAATTTACCTGAATTTACCAGTTGAAGATAACTTTTCTGGTGATCCAGTCATTTTGACAAATACGTAGGTGCTGATATTGTAAACTAGTACTGTTGAAACTCCCTGCATTAGATGTTCTCCTGAAGATACAAATAGACTGCATATAGGTGCCCTGAATTTTCAGAGAACTGTAGAGATACTTGCAGGTCTCATTGTTTTCAGCTAGTTTCCTCCCTCCTCAGCAAGAATTGTTTGTGAGAAGGGAGGCAGAGCTGCTACTCTGGAAATGTCAGTGGTACATAGGTTTTGTTTGTTGGGAGGGTTCATAGAACCTTACTGATAGAAATCACTGTAAAAGTATAATGAAGAAACTCACCAGATTTCCCAGGCTCTGCTAGTTGCCAGGTAATGATACACATTCATTGGTCTATACAGACTGTATCTAGTTAAGGGGCTTTATACACAGTTTGTCTTTTAACTGGTCTTTATTCTCTGTTTCATACATGGTAAGAGCACTAAAATAAATCAGGCTAATTAAGGGAATCATGTTTCAGGTAACTTTTAAGGACCTTTTGGCATTTGAATCAATACGTGTTGGCTCATGGGTGAAAACTTAGCGCACGTGTTTTAATTGCAGGATGTAAACTGAAGAATGTTGGTCTGGTAATCCCCATTACACAATTTCTAGGAGATGATATTGGGAGAAAAGGTTATGCTTCCACATATACTTGAGATGACACAGTCATTCTTGAAAGAATCTGGAAAGGTTTTAGCTGAACAACTTTATAGAATTTGAAGTGCACATTAAAAATGCAGTGCATTACTTCGTAAATTCGCTTCTGAAGTGTAGTGACAAAAGGGAGAGAGAAGAAATTAGAGCAATTTAGATAATTTTATTTTTGACACTTCAGTTAAAACAACAGCACATCTGCTGTGACTTTGGACACGAAAAAAGCTAAGTGCTGTATTGCTCAGCTATGTGGGGAAGAAGTAGAGCCCTCATTTGAGAAGCAGATATTATAATTTAAGAACATATGATGTCATTATCAAGGAAGGCAAGCAAGAAACTGCATAGTACAGAGGCTGCTGCTAGCTTAGGACATGTATTTCTATAATGTTACTCTAAAATGAAGATCCATGAATGAGCAGATCTTCTGAACGTTTTTTCAGTGTAGATTTAGGTGTGTAATTTGCCATTTTTGTAATCAAATAATATGAACATACCCACTACTTTTCAATTAACCATCTGGATATATTCTAATGATTGTGTAGCTCAGCAAGTGTGTCACACTATACTGTAAAGATGTATTGATGTCCACTGGAAGTCTCATTTAAGAGACAAGTACAAATAGGAAATTCCCGCTCTTCCACTTAATGCTATATCTCTTCAGTGTTAACAGAACCTTGCTTTGTCCTAAAAAGACTGTAAGTAATAGATAGTCTTGCAAATAAGAAACAGAACAGAACAGGACTGCAATGAGGAATTAGAAATCCAGTTTCAGAACTAGGTGTAAGAAAGCTTCAGCAGTGTCATTCTGAATGCTCCATTATTCATGATTTACATTTCTCCATAAATCTTTCCAAGTGTCTCAGGCTTTCTGCAGCGCGTGTCCATGTAGTCTCAAAAACATCGTTGTTTCTCAGGGATAGAAACAGCTTATGGCTGATTTCAAATGCTTTCTTGAATGGATTATATATTTTGGAGAAAGCAAGCACAGAACTAGTTTTTGTGATGCCTTCACATTTGGGACATATGACATTTGATAATCTGACTGTGGTTCATCCTATCAAATGTGCAACAAACCATTACATAACATCAAAGCATGTAGCTGAAATTTTGAAGACGTTCTTTGCTGGCTATGAGATGGGTATAGGTGTTGAATCCTGAATACTGTTGACAGTAATACTTCTCTGTAGCCACTGCAGTACTTTTATGAATACTTTGTTTGGATGATTTAAAAAATTAGATGTGTTCTGTAAAACTGGTATCTCTTGTTTCCTAAGGCAGCAGAAAATAGCAACGTCAATATTTGCTAAGATTACTTTTTATTTTCCTGAATTATATTGAACTGCTGAAAGAGATCATGAATTTTAAAGCTAAAATAATCTGCTGGCTAGTGTATATGGGAAACAGTGACAGTGTTATGACAATGGCTATTTTTCAGTACTACTTATTCTCAGCAAAATATAGCCAGGAAAATTTAAAAAGAAAAAAAATCAACACAACAACAACCAGCTGGGAAAGAATTTGACTACCTTTATGACCCAAATAAATAATTAATTATCCAAAAAGAATTGATTGTATACTTCTTCTGATCACTGTGGAGAAGCTTCTGTATATTCTAAACCACCAAATTGACTGTTTTGTTTTTTGTTTTTCTTAATGAAACACCAGATACAAGCTACTAGCACAAGATTTCAGGACTGAAAAATCTGTTGGTCTGAATTGATGGAAAGATTCCTATATTCAGAACATACCGAAGTTCTTATTTGGAAATTGCAGCCCCCCTCCCTCCTGCTGCCTGGAGGAGAGAAAATGATTTTGTAAAGCTTAGTCTTTCTTTTTTACTTCCTTTGCCTCCTACTCTTTCTTAAATATTTTCCAAAACCTTGGATTTAAGTCTGTCTTTATAAAAACAGTACATAGTGTTCTTTTTACCTGATGACAATGATCTGATAAAACCTTTTGCATAGTTAGGTCAGGATACCTCAAATGAATGATATATGAATTTAAATACCAGTAAATCACAGATTTCATTTTCACGTAAAACAAAATGTTGTTTGTAAAACTTCTTTTAAGCTCTACTTTCCATAGTCTATTATCTAGTCTCCTTCATTCCATACGCAGTCCCTAGCGATACCCCTGTTCTCTAGTGAAAGTACATAATGTTTTTGAAAAGATTTATCCAATCTATCTCATCCCTGATATGAATGTTCAATGTTATTTTCTCCTATAATGAGCTTGGCACACATTAGTTGTCAAAGTTTTTTATTTACAAACCTTCTAGGACACTCTTTTCTCTTTTGTTCTCACTTTTCAAGGTTAGTAGCTTGCTTCCCTTGCATGCTGTTTTCTGAGTGCTGGTACCATGTTCCAGTGCTTATTTAACTTGCCATAAATTCACAGAAGTTAAAGAAAGAGAAGACCTATTAGGTTAGCTAGTCTGCCTCCCTGTCCATTCAGGATTGATCCTTATTGTTCATTCACAAATGTTTTGATGAGTTTAGGATCAGTTGAAATGTTCCATGCACTGGGGTTTCTGGCGTTTATTACCTTTGGGAGGTTTTTGTCTACAGTCTGATAGATTTTTCTTTCAGGAAGTTTTATTAAATGTTCTTGTCTTCAAATTGGCATATTCTTTTTCACTGAAATGTGGTCTTATTTTTCTCTCTAGCTTTAGTTGTTCATGTTTAAATCAAGTCAAAGACTCTAAGTCACCTCATTTCCATTTAAACACTCTGTTTCCTTTGAACGTTTAATATTCTGAATTACAAAGCCTAGATGTAATGGCTTTCATTTTTTATTTTGTAATAGAATACTCTCCCATACTTTCTTGTGTTGTCAGTTGCTCCAGTTATATTCTTTACAAATGTACTGTCCTTTATTTTCACTGATTTTACAACCACTTTATCTCATATGTTGTCTGCAACAGTTTGAGTTACTCAGATTCACACCTCCCAACTGGACTCTGACAGTAAGGACTTTTGCAGTCAGTCTTAAAAGCAAAAAATGGAGTTCAAAATTTCAGAAGGTGCTGATAGGACCTTCCAAAGGTCTCGTGCTGAGCACTCTTCACAGGCTTTAAGTAGTTAGTAAAGAAAGCTGTAAATCTGGGGAAATTTTAATGGCAGAATATAAGCTTTATTTGTCTTTTGAAAAAAACCTTTTAGTACAATCTCTAAAGATGTTTCAGCCAGGCAATGTTAAACTACAAATGTTCCTTACCTTCCTCTCTTTAGTCTGTGGTCTTTAAACGGGATGCAATTTGAAAGGGACAATACAGCTATTTTTCAGGAAAAATGCATAATGACCTTTATGACTTAAGGATTGGGACAAAAGAAACTTCACAACATTTAAAAAGGGAAACATGGGGAACGTTTTGCACCATGCTTCGGTATAGGCTGTGAATCAATTAGCTGAGTACTACCACTGGTGATAGCACTCGGGGGTGGTTTTGGTGCCTGCCAGGCTTAATATGAAGCAACACAAAACACAGACAGTGGTACTTTAGGAGGGGTGTGTCCAGCAGATGTAGAGAAGTTATTGTCCTCCTTTAGTCAGTGTTAGCGAGGCTGTGCCAGGAATAATGTATTCAATTGTAGCCCCCCCCGGTTGAAGACGAATGGAAACTGGAAAGGATCCCGTGGAGGGATACCAAGATGTTCAGGAAACTAGAGTACATGTCTGATGGAGACAAGATGGGAGGGATGGTCTTGTTTAGTCTGACAGAGAAGAGGGAGGCTGCAGAGTGATCTAATAGGTGCTTACAATTACCTGAAGGGTTGTTAACAGTGACGACGGAGAAAAAATGTTATCAATAGTAGCAGCCAAGATATGGTAACCACAAATTATTGCATGGAAGGTTCCAAGTGGACATTAGGAAAAAGCACAGCACCAGAAGGGTAATTAACTAGAAATTGTTTTCCAGACAGGCTGGGGAATCAGTCCCTGCAGTTTTCCAAGACTCATCTAGACATAGCGGTAGCTGACCTGGTCTGTCATTGGCAATACGTCTCTTTCAAGTAAAAGAGGACCTCCACATGTCATTTTTCCAAATAACACCTTTGTGATTCTGATAAATTCAGAATTTTGTGATTCTGAGAAACCTAGAAATTAGAATGCTGAAAGAAACAAGCTTTTTTTTAGGAAGGATTTTCTGTGTATTTTCAGCATACTCCTGTCCTGACTTACCTCTGTCCTCCTCCTCCTGCTCTAAAGTATTCCCTAAAATCACTGTATTGCTAGTGTGGTGGTCTGTCTTGAGGAGAATGGATGTGAATATGTTTGGTGCTCAGAATTTGACTTAGAAAAATTCAGCAAAACTTTGTTGCCAACATGAATCCCAAATTAACTGTGAACCTAACCTACCTATTCCTGATGGTAATTTTATCTTTCAACATAATTGTACAGGAAACTGTCATAAATGGAGATCATAATAAATATTGTTGGTCAAAAGCAAACTAATTCTGAAGTCAACATTACTCACCAGTGTATTTTAAAGCACGGCACTTTGCTCTCTCAGACTTATCCATTTCTACTGTAGCCATTAATGGTAAAACTCCCATTAACTTCAATGGTTTAGGATCAAGCTCTTAGGGGGAGTCATTAAAAAGCAATAATAACAGAGGAAGAATGGGTCAACTTCCTAGCACAGCATTTTGCCCTTTAAATTGCTCAACCTATGTTTCTCTTTAGCAATAAATGATATTGGCTTTTCTAAACATAACATAACCCCAGATGCCAGTGTTATTTTCAAGAAGGGGAAATTCTGTATTTTAGAGCAAGGAGGAAAATAAGGAAACGTATATGCTTTTTCTCTTTTTAAATAGGCAAAAACTTGCATTGAGCACAAAAACACCAACAGCAAGATAGTGTCACGGAGCAGCAGATAAGTCATATACTTAATTACAGAGTATCTGACACATATTTAGAAACCATAGTCTGGAGAAGGTTCTATGACGAGTCTAGAGTAATTAAATAACAGTACTGATCTCCTCATTATTGCATGCAGCTGTGACATATGGACGTTGCAAACCTCTGTTTGTTCAAGAAAAAAAAAAGGTATTTTCTGTAATGAATTTATAGATTTTTAATATCATTTGGAAAGATGAATTTGTTAACTAAATTGCTAATTTCCCTGTTTAGTGGAAGTGGTATATCCCTGGTTCACACCTGGACGTGTAGGTTATACAGCTGGGTATCATACTATAAAATGAAATGGTGACTTTATCAGGTAATAAAAATAGAGAATATTCTATAGTCTTAAACCTTTCTATAGATGCTGGCTAATTAATACTCAGAAGAAACTCGTTAGCAGGAAAGCATAAATATACTGAGGCAGAGACTCTAAATGACTTGCCAAAAGCCATACAAGAAGTAATTTTAAGAGCCAAGATTAGAATTCAAAAGTTTTTGGTTTTTTGCCCTGCACTGAGTCTACAGCCTGAGCTAGATTTGAAATATAATTGGCTTTTCTACTAAAACTGCAAATTTCAAGGTTTAATATAGCAACTGTTTGGAATTACATTGATTTAAAATATAACAGAAAATATTTTAATCTTTACCACGTTTACTTTGAGAATAGCTTTAATAGCTATCACAAAAATTCAAATATCTTAAGACCTTTTATGTAGAGGATGGTAAGAAACCATACAGAATACAGACAAAGTTTTAGATCATTTCTTTCCTTTCACTTGTGTCTTTCAAGCTCTAAAATAATAACCTTCCTTCTAAGGAACTTCTAAGTTACACTGAGCCATAATGAATTGGAAAAATATGATCCTTAAGCTCTTTATTAAAAATGTTGTTGAACACACAAAATGCATCGTGTTTAGAAACTATTTACATTAATATCTCTCTTCCTGCTTGCTATGGAAAAGATGTGGATGAGAAACTACAAAAAAATACTTGCCAAGTAGAACCTGAGTAAGATTTACACAGAATTGAGGCACATAAATTAAAAAGTATGATAAATGTATAAAAATGCCTTATGGTTTATGGCATGTGAAATTAATTTTTATATTCAATGGATATATAAATATAGAAGAGCAGTATCCTTTCTGAGCCAACTGCCTTGCAGACAGAAAAAACAGCTGTATCCCTCTGAAACCTAATAATCATCGGACTCACAGTGCCTGATGTTCTGTATAAGATATCTTATAAAATACTCATAGAAAATCTAACAAGTCTGACGCAAATGCTAACAGAGTTACTTTTAATAATTATATTATACAAATGATGGTGCCTGTTTTCTTTTCTATAGAAGCCTAATAACCAGTAGGCAATGACCTGGTGTTTAATAAAACATTTCAGATTTCTTGGGCCAGTAATAAAGACATCTGAATAAATATAAATCTAGCAGTCAGTTGTGGAGAAATTTTGTATTATGGTTGGTGTTCTGGGAGAGACTTACGAGACAGCTTACATGCAACACCCAGTAATAACATGTATGCACAGTCCCATTCTGGTTCTGACCTTTTTTGTGCGACTTATAAACCAAAACTGCACTTTTATAAACTTTTATGCAATATGGAAAGAATGACCGTCAATTGTCTACTTATAATGGAAACTGGGTATGAGATCTGAGACTGCTCACACACTGTAAAATATTTGCCTGATGTTCCTAAGAGAATAAATATTTAACCTGACCTAATTATGGTTTACAACAATCTCAAAAGGTTCTGAGCCAGAGAACTAGAAAAGCATTCAGTCTATTCTCAGTGGATATCTGTGGATCACCATAGTGATTTTAGTATCAATTTATCCAAATTCTTACTGGCAAGAAAAAAATTCTGTGCCGCAGAAAATAATTCTCTTCATTTTGAAGACTGATCCTGCATGAGCATGTACTGTACTAACTGCAGGATTAAGACTGTCTTCTTCTCTTCTAGCTGCATTTCATGCAGGGCCTGATCTAGAATATGTACTTTGAAAATGGCTCTTGAATGCATGTGGTGGGTTGACGTTGGCTGGACACCAGATGCTTGACAAGATGCTGTATCACTCCCCCCCCTCAGCTGGACAGGGGAAAGGAAATATGAAGAAAGGCTAG
>Ga0181612_123952_pt1 | contig 16794 bp, 7 predicted proteins | sample HoacroProtozoa21_FD_119630 | JGI IMG/M metagenome (GOLD analysis project Ga0181612, IMG submission 119630) | Hoatzin crop microbial communities from Cojedes, Venezuel. Combined Assembly of Gp0051906, Gp0051904, Gp0051908
AGGCAGTTGTGTAATTTTTTATTTAAATCATAATTTCAACACAACACAATCTCTCTTTTAGTCATCGTCTATTTACAATCCAAAAAGAAAAATGCCCTAAAAAACAAGCAAGTCTTGTGTCTTTCAATTATCACCTGCTATTATCTCCATTCTATCCAGATGTTAATGCGACATAATTTTGCTTGTATGAACAACATTATGTATGCATGGTAAGCACAAATGTATTCTAGGACTGCTTATTTCCATGATTTTTGATGCTCACAAAAAAGTTTGCACATGCAGTAAGGCCTCTGTAAAGACCACAAAGACTAAACAACAACAGGTTATACCGAATTTGGCATAAAGAATGTGAAACCTGGAAAACTTACATGCTCTATAAATCTGTAAAAGAAAACGCACCTCATTTTAATGCAACTCTATTCATAGCAAGCAACTACAAGTCCAAGGCTGTAAACAGGACATCTTAGTGGCCTTCATTTCTCCAGTGACTGCGTTGGTATAACAGGATCATCTTTAGAATTGGTTGTGTCTGCTTTGTTTTCCATGACTCTTTGGCATGACTAGAGGCTCATTTGTGCTATTGCATGTTGTATCAAACATCACAAGTGTTCTCAGTTCCTTTTCTTCTCTGCTTTTGTCTGAAAGGAAGAGTTTGCCACTGTCCTAACACAAAAATGGAACCTTAACTGGTCCTTCATTCAGGCTGTTGGTGCCTTGCAGGCCAGTGAGCCTAACTGGGAGCATTCAAACACATATACACAACTGCATTCTCTCCTTTAACATGCCAAACAACAAATATTAAAAAAAAAACCCCAACTTGTCAATGGAAATGGGGAGGGTGAGAAGGACCACTGACTCCAACAAGGCAAAGCCCAGGGCAATAGCAACATGATACACCCTCTGTCCGTGAGTCCAGTTCTCCCTCCTCCTGTAACCCACTCATCTGCTCTGGCCAAAGGGTGATCAGCCATTGAGCCACAATCCCTTCAAGCAAGTCCACGGTAACTGGGATTTTCACATGATCTGGCTGGTGGGCCTGATCTGGTTAGTTTCTAAGTTTACCCAAGATCAAACTCACTCACTATAGCTATACTCATATATGAACTACTTCTTGAATTTAACAACAAAGGATGAAACTTCACAGTCTATTATGTAAAACTGGACCAAGCGCCAATTTGTATAAATCAATATCACGCAGTAAAGGCAATGAACTTCCTAGGTCAATAGAAGACCTCAGCATGTGCATAAACTCTGACATTTCCAATGCCTGTGTTCACAAATTTGGCTGTGTATCGTGCATAAGTATATTTTAATGTGACCCCCTTGTATCCACTGTTTGCCACAACATTACACCATGCCACTGCATGCAAAATGCTAGGAGAGCGAATGCAAGAAGACCATTCGACTCATACTTGGAAAAATACATTGTAGTGTTGTGGTATTTTCAGGAGGGAAAGCAGAGAACGTGGAAAGGATGAGCATACACTAACAGAGAAAGAATATACGAGACGCCAAATCAAAGTTTTTCAACTTATTTTTAAAAGTACATTGGAGGCAGGAGATGATGCTCAACAATCAAGAAATGGTTGAGTCTTGCACATCCTTACAGGTACTTGTTGTGCTGTTTTCAATTGTGTTTTAGTTTACAAGGACAAATCTGGCCTTTGAAACTTAATGATTTCATTTTTAAGGGTGTCCTTGAAAGACTGCAGCCATATACAAATAAGTTACAGGATACAGAAGAAAGCCACGTAAATAACAAAAAACTCGGGGTGAATGTCAGCAATTGAAAACATACATGCAACAGCTGCAAAATAAATTACTATAGTCAAAGCCACTCTTCAGATTCAAGAGCTCATATGGCAGTCTTTTAAAGGTCAACACTGAAGTCAGTCACATTGGGAAAGAAGTCCAAGAATATGAAATCCAGCGTTCAAATGATTTCTTTGCCCAGGGGTCCTTATTAGAAAGGTAATCTCTTTTCTATCACTGTTTAATAACATATCATTACTTTGTGAAGTGCTTTAAAATACCTGGGGTACAAAAGATGGTATTTAAAACCAATTCATTCTATTCCATCCACAACAATACATTTAAAAAATTGAAAGAACAGGATAAAGATGTTAATTTTACTGACAATTTTGTAACACTCCTCGAGATAGAGCAAACAGCCATAACTCCAAAATTACATTCTAACCACAGGCCATTTTATCACGTGAAAAGTACCAAGTGATGATAATTTCTCCACTGACTTTAATTAAGCTTCTCAGAGACTCTCACACACTCTCCTTCCTGCTCTCTTTGTTATTAAAAAAAAAAAAAAGTGAAGTTACCCCCAGGTGATATTTGCCAGACACTCGTAGTTCCAGCATCAGAACCACGCCTTGCAGGATGGAAAGTTTGCATGAAAAGTCAAGGTTTTGATGAATGTCACACTTGAAAGCCAATTAAGTGGGCTGAAAGGAAGACACAATTTCCCATTGTCTAATTGCCTCACAGCACCTTCAAGGTAATAAATTTGTCACATTGAATTATTAATGAGAAATGAATATTTGACTTGCAGCCTTGAATAGAAAATAGTTCATTATCAGTTGGCATTGTTCCTTCCAAATAAAGAGAGGGGCACGATGGGAGTTAAGGAAAAGGTGTCAGAGAAAGCTTTTCCTCGCGTCGCTGTCTCACACATTGAAGGCGCCTTTTGCTTTAACATCCTGTAAATATTCCAGTAAGGGGGAAAAAATGATGGTGCATCTAATTCCTACTTCTCTTTGGCCTCTGCAGCCTGACCAATAAAGGTCCATCTGGATTCCCCAAAACACAATCTTTTACCGTATCACTTCAAACACAAAGGTTGTAAAATTTTTAAAATTGGCTACATAAAAGTACAAGGAGCACAATAAAGCAGAGGCCAGTTTTCGGTTTATGTGGCTCTTTAAGGCCTTCTGCCTTATCTCCTCTGCAAAGCGCTGCTCATACACGTGGGGGGAGACAGGTAGATCAAGGTATTTATTCTCACTCCCCAGTCGCTGAAGCAAAGGTAACACATGTGAAATACATTCGTTTCAGCACAGGAGATCTTTATAATGGTGAAGGACCCTCTGCTACACATCCCACGCACAATGAAAGAAGATGGAACAGAATGAAATCTAGCTCCTTGGTTTGGTGTTCGATCAAAGTGGTCCATAAGGACAGTGTTGACTTTGGGCGTAGCTTGACATTTAAGACCAATGTTAGTCTATTGGAAATCTAATTTAGGCTCCAGTCCAGAACAGTTGAGCATATCTTCAGCTTTCACTCCTTCTGTGGTGATACAGAATATTTGGTGGATCAGAACCTTACGGAGATAATGGCCTAATTTAATTTGTATTCTATGAAAATAAAAAAATAATCTTTAGCATATGGAGCCAGTGGCTGGTGTATAGTAACAGGTGAATTACTGGACCCCTGAGTACTTGCTGGTATTACACTCCATTGGAGTGAAAATGAGGTGGTACATCTGAAAAGGGAATTATAAACAAAGTTGACGCGCCTGTATCTTGGCCACCTCGACAGCCCCAGCTCTGGCCGCGTAATGCCCGGGACCTCCTGCAAACTGGGGATGGGCACACCAAGACAGCCCGAGAGCTACAGGAACAGAAGCATATTTTCAGTCGCACTGCTATCAGTCAGGAAGGCTCCACGTCCTTCCTCTCCCACCTGGCGTTACAGTGTCCGCGGCACGGCTATGCCAGCGAAGCGTTGGTGCAAGCAGCCTGTAGGCGCTGTGGCTCACATGGCACGAGGCGGGTAACACAACACTGGCGTGCTCCTGCTTCTGCCAAATGGAGAAAGAAAAAATGCAGAAATGGAAAGGGGCAAAACCTTGGGCCTTTAAGAAGAAAATCAGAACAGTGCAAAATGATGCTTTCTCATAGAAATAATTACAGGTCCTGTTTTCTTTTTTCTGCTTGTAAGATGATTGAAAATATTAGCCAGAACAATATAGAACACCCAGTGCTGGTACTGGTTCTCCAAGAAGAGTCTGGATTCTGTTTACTCCCTGGATACCACTGTTTGATAAAGCGCACGACGGGCTAGTGCACCCCACATTTACTGCTCTGTCTTTTTTCTGAAAGATGTCATTACCTGGGAGGAGAACTCCTTGCATTCAGCAGGTGCTTGGGGGAAAGAAGAGAGAGGAAAGAGGCAGTGTCTGTATTCTTATCACAGAGGTAGAAGACAACACAAGGCCTGCAAACACATGGAGCCCAAGCACTCACATGTATTCAGCCACCACTCGAACAGACATTTTTGGAATAGTTTTCATTGCTGCCTAAAATCAGCAATTTGAACCACAGGGCTCAAGTTCACAAATTCGGGAGGATTTGTTCATAACTCCAAGATACAAAGCCCTTTCCTTTTTGATCTCAAGATCAATAAAATCAGCTGCTTTGGTGCCTGACCATCGCTGACCTCAAATGGTCCACCACAAGTGTCTTTAAAACATCCTCATCCTCACTTTATACCAGGATTCTCCCAGTGCTATTTAAAAGCAAGATTAATACACACTGAACAGCTGTTCCCATAAACAGGTAATCACAGCCAATGACTATAAACTCTCGCAGAGTGCAGAGGGTCAACAGGCTGCTTCCCACCTGAATTACAACCACTCACTCCCCAGAGAAGTCCTAGTAACAGTTCAGAGCTCATATCACTCCGGTCTGACCACAGCTCCTGTGGTTTGGGGAATGAAAGCAGAGAGGAGGGAGGACGGACCCTCGGCGAGACCCCGGGGGCTCGGGAATGCTGGGCAGCCGGCTGCTGCTGGAAGCAAATGCCCAACAACCAGTACCCAGCTCCACTGCCGTAACATTACAGCATCATTTGCCACAGTCGTGGTGCTCCGGTGCATTCATCATGGTGCACAGAAGAGCAATGGAGAAACCAAATGCTAGTTACAGAGCTCGCGATGAAGAAGCGTTGGACATGAATACTTCTGTTTGCGTGGAGCTTGGCTGCAGTCATGCGTAAAGCCCAAATCTTGTTCTCTTTGGGCAGAAGCCTAAGTGCTGTTAAGACTCTTTTGAGATGCAACATTTGCCACAGAGGTTTGTTGATCTAAACAGGTGCTTGAAGGGCCTATTCCAAACACTAGTGTGAGCCCTTAGCAAGAAATCTCTCAGATGCTGGCATTTCTGGCACTTTACCAGCACTCTGTAGAGATGAGAATGCCTTGGGGCTTCAGCAGCTTTAATTTTGCAATGAATTTGACTCAGTGCCTTTCATGTATGTACCAATAAGACCTGTAGTAGAAACCTTAGAAGTTAATGAATAAGACAGGGAGATTTAGAGATTTGGGCATATAATTACTACAGCAACATGTGCTCTTTCTTGACTACACTGTGAGATCTTCTATTAGGCATGCTGCAGTAAACCAAATAAATCACAGGTCACAAAACACAGCAATAAATCCTGCCCATATTAAATTGCAAAGTAATTAAAACTGGTATGGTATTTATATTTCAAATTCACTAACAACATCAGAAAAAATCCTGATTACAAGGGCATCCAAAGTAGCCTCTGTGATTTCTTCAACTACTCCTAACACGAAGCCCTGCTTTTTCCAGCAGGGCCAGAAATACAAAGGTATTTAGATACCTAGGTGTGCGGCATGCTCTTCCTAAGGCTTTACAAAAAGTTCCTTGCACGGGCAGATCCCTAATTCCACTGATACCTGTTAGTGAAATAATCATACACTCAAAGTCCACTCCACAAAAATGGGCAGCTTCATCTAATTAAGCATTTGTAGAGCAACGAATGGTACTATTTAAACTGCTTATTGGCAAGTTGATTTTTCATCCCCCAGCCCCACCTCCATCCAGGGTCAACCCAATAAAGAACAGAAGGAAAACCAGGTGTAGCCCTTAGTGCTACTGTATGTGTACTGTTCAAGGGCCTGAGCGGTGCCAGACCTCATACGTCCACTGTGCCTTGCAAACAGAAAATCTCAATCCCCCAAAATCTTCCAGGCCAGAATTTTTCATTAGTGCAGAAGCAACAAGCAAGAAAATTAATTCACTCTTATAAAACCTGACAAGACAATAGTGAAATACTCATTATTGTCCCTTACTTATAGGGCAATTCAAGCCCTTAGTCATCCCTGTCTTAATATATACTCTTACTACAGATAGCGAATGGTTTTCATCCTATTTCAGAGTAAAGTATCTACTACAGCTGATGCACTGAAATTAAGCTCAGGCTTTCACTACACGTGCGGTAGATTTTATTATTCCATTGCTTTTCATGTTGGTCACCTGGCCGTAGTTTTGTTCCCTCCTCAGAAACTCGGACGCAGCAATTAGATATCCTGTGTCAGACAATGACATTGCTCAACCCGGTGCTCGCACTCAGCGCACTGACTCCCAGTACATCACCACGCCGCTTCTAAAGAGCAGCCGACACCTCCCGGCAACCTGTGAAAAATGTCCTATTTTGAAACAATTTTGCCACTGCGTGATGTATGTTCTGTTTTTCCTCTCCCCTCGCTCTTCATTACTAACAACATTTGCATGAAAAATAGCAACCTCCTCCTTCAAAAAGTTCATCCACTCCTGCTGCTGCTATTTTTTTTTCTCTGCACTTGAACTCATAATCCTCTCTTTGTGTAGCTATAGCGGGATGCTGTGAAAATGACTGCGGTATCAGCAAAGAGAAGAAAACGCGGCTGCTGCTGAGTTCTCAGGAGGAAGGCTGGGTGCCAGCATTGCCTCTGGTAATCAGCGCAGAAACCACATGGGCAGCTGCCAACCTCTAAAATTTTGCCACCCTCAGTAGCATCCTCTGACTGTCAGCGCTCGCGGCTGTGAGCCAGTCTGGAATTTCCGCAGGCGTGCAACACATCCGTATCCGCAGCGTCACACGCAGCCCGGAGCAAGACAACCACTGCCCCTTCTCCCCGATGCTTCACTCTCGGGGACGGCACAGAGCACCAGGGTCTCCGGAGACGCGACTCCGGAGTCCGGCACAAGCAGGCACCGGCACAGCTGTGAGGGACCACCAGTGCAACACCTTTCCTCCAGAGCGCCTGCTCTGTTCAAATCCATTTGGGAGACTGGTGCAGACAGCATTTTTCCTAACCCATTGCTTTTTATTCCGCAGAAGTGGCTGATTCTGGCCCCTCGCCCCTTTCCTCCCTGTGCCGTGGGCCGCCTGGTACCTGTGCAAACACCTTTCTCCCACGCTGACCCTCGCCCTCTGAAGGCACCACCTCTAGAACCATCCCAGACCCCTGTTCGCTCATCCCAGCCCCTTTTTTTAATTCCTCGGTGACACCACAGAGCCTCGCAACAAGCACGTCGCTACTACTGGCTGCCATCGCCCCGTGTTTCCCCCGTGCTGTTGGGACTGTATCCGTCCGCTGTTTCCTACCCTGGACGGTGTCTTCGTTTGGGCAATCGCCATCTTTTTGTTCACTGGGATTCTGGGGCATGAGTAATGCTCCAGCTTGCTCTGGCACCACAAACAGTGCACACATAAATAATAAGCAGGGGTGAAATACGAAAAGCATGGGCATATGTTCATTTTGCTAATCTCCCACTGTTTTTGCTGGCCTTTAATCCCTAAACATCAAGCCAAACAATGAAATTACATTTATGGTGAAATAAGATCTATGGGACTCAGTCCAGCCATTTTTCCTTGTGTAAAACTAATACAGAAAAATGTTTCTAGCGTGGAGCTGAAGCATTCAACTTCCCAGGGAGAAATGTTATTTCTGCAAGAATGCGGCCGAGGAAATTTACCCCAGCATAGAGGGAGCAAGAACCACCTACGTGCGGGACAAAATTAGCCCAGAGCAATGTAAGCGGTGCGCAGACCTTGTGCTGGCCCTCAGCAGGGGCTGAATTTCTCCCAGCGTGCCCATTCCCACGCAAAGATACAAAGCATGTTGCCATCAAAGTGCCTGCCCCAGAGCATCACGGCAGCCATCAAATCGCTATTCTCTACTTTTCCTTTTCCAGGATGCAATTACTCAGATTGCATTATGGCTCCAGAACAAAGTAGGGGGAAAAAAAGTCAACAGACGCTACCGCATGCTGTAAATCCTCAAAAGACGCCCCTGTCAGTCACACTGTGCCTGATCCTTCTTAGGAGGAGCTAGCTGCCGACTACCATTTTTTTTTTGTCCCTCCCACCTTCTTATGGGGATTATTATAATCTTTTGATTATTCCTTTCTATTCAGTGGACAAAAACATCAATCATTTTAACCAAATGTTTTAGAAAGTTAAGTTTAGCTTTCAAAAGGTGGCTATTTCCATGAAATATGTTATTATTCATAATGGCTTTAAACAGAATCTGTTTTCTCCCAACACCTGAACACAAGTTGAGAGCTCTTTCATCTTGTGGTGTTCACCCACTTTATTTTTTTATACACATGGTGGGCTGTATTCATCCAAGCAGCTCTGTAAAATATGAGAAATCCATATAAAATGAACCTGATTTACTGAGCAAGCAAAGCATCCTCAAATCCAGTAATAGAAGAACAGCAAAGGTGGAGGGGAGAGGAGAGTGGTGGCTGAAAGCCAGCCACCAGAAAAAGCTAAAATACTGCAAATGGAGAGGGAAGAAATGGAGATGTTTGGACCTATGGCTTTCCCCCATGTGAACTAATTATGCCCGTGAATTAACAAAGCAATAAAGCAATCATGTGCCTGAAAGATGAACTGTGTCTTTGTCTCTTAAGGTGAAGGCGTAATTTCTGTAGCCTCAGAACTGCCAGCAATACAGTGCCGGTGGATGCGAACGCTTCCTGCGCCAAGGGGCTCCGCTTAGCCCAGGCCATCTCACTTTGGTCTGCACAACCATCTCACAGCTGGAAAGGCTGAGGCTGGGACCCAGGACAGGTCCCCCAGCAGCCTGGATGCGAACACAAAGCTAAGGAGCACACCAGCAGGCAGAGAACCGGCGCACTCATCACAGCCCGGCGAGCACCGTCACCTCCGGGGAACTCACAAAACCACTTGCTTTAACAAAACCAGCTTGGGTGGTGGGAGATGAGACTCCAGCTCTGCCCATCCCTTCCCACTAAAGTTCTCCTCTCACTGGTTATTAATGCAATAAACATAAAGGCAGAAAAGATACTTTAAGGAAAATCAATGTTTTTAAGATAAAACATCAATGTAATTCCAACAGCCTGAGTCAACTGCCTATAGTAAATTAAGTTTAAAATTTTAACAAACTGTCATGTAAAACTGGTGGTGTCTGACAAATTGAATTACGATAGTAATACATCACTCACAAAAGTATTATTGATAGTGACAGGAAGATATTGAATTTAAATTATTCATTTTTATTGATTAAACAGTATGTCTTCACCAAGAATGGGGCAAAACATCTGACAAACATTCGAGATTCATATTTTAGCTCCTGGAATAAAGAGCTGTCAATCCACCCATGCTGGGCTTTTGCGTATTCCTCGGCAGTGGATCAAGTCGGCATCAAAACTTCACACGTGAAAAACTATTTGCCCACATTTCTTGCAGCAAACCCCGAGCCACAAAACACGCGTTCACTTTCCAGAGACCATTTTAAAAGCTGCTCCTGCAAAGATGCGCGGGCTTGTGCCTGCCTGCGAGCAGCTGCCTTCCCCTGCCCTGCACTTCAGGAATTCAGGGCAGGCACCCGACACAGGCTGGGCACCTGGGCTTGGTGGCACCCGGGCTTGGTGTCAGCAGCGAGGTGCCAGCCCCTGCCGCCGATTCCCTCGGGCCGCTGCTAGCAAGGAGATCTCAGCTGAAGACTGGACCTTCAAGTCATTCGCAAAACCGGTCTGAACTTTGTTCCTTGCCAGCAGCAGCGAGATCCCAAACAAAATGAAAGGAGTAATTGCCTTCCAAACTGGAAGACTGATCCAAGCCACACAGAGAATACTGACCCTAAGCAGCTCTAACACATGTTAGAAAGAAGAAAAATAATCAGGGAACAGAAAGGCAGGTCGGCTTCAATAACTAACACGCACTTCTTCCCCTCAAACTATTACCTGTGGAAAGTCCTGAGGATTGTTATTTCATTTAAGCTCCCTAGTTTCCTTGGCCAACTTCTGTCTTTTGAGGTTTTCACTACCCTCAAAAGGTTAGCTGATGGCGCTGAACTTCATAACTATAATGGGAAAAGAAATCCATACCAGCAAAGAAGGTGGAAGCAACACAATAAATTTTAAAATTTCACCCATCCCAAAACCAAGCAACAATCTTGTATGGGAAGGTGGCCTCTTACATCCAAACACACGTCTCTAGTATTTTTTAGAGACTTTCAGCCATGGGAGCTTTCACATGCCCACAAAATCCTAAGCTTTCCCTCACTATCACAAAGGAAACGTCAGGCTGAGAGTTCGCATACATTTGTGCTGTTAATATTTTTGCTTATCTGCACAGTTTTAAGGGCTGAAGGAAAATAAATCAATGTACTTATACACCTGGGTGATCTTAATGCATGATGACAGATGGCAGAGCTGGTGGATGCACAGCCTTCAGCTTTTGGGAGGAACTCACCCTCACATCAGAGCACAGGGAATAGTCATCTTCTCAAATATATGTGCTGGGTAACCCACTCCTGGGCTGTGCACATCATTAACTCGTACACGGATAAACGTCAAGTAAACCTTTCATCATCAGAATGCATTTTCAGTGCATTTGTAGGAGAATCTGAAGTTCTGTTGCCTTTGTCTATGTCCCAACATAATAACACAATGCTACAATGCCACCCTTTGGGCTGAATAATCTTACTTGGCTACAGGTGACTAGTTTTCTCTTCAAAACTTTAGGTTTGAGTCCTCATAGCTTGAGCACACATTGTTACCAACAATATTATCGTAAGATTAGCCAGCCTTTAAAAAGAAATTCTATTATTATTCCAGACTGGCAACATTTGCATGCAAGTGCCAATGAAGAGAAGAGTTTGCGTTTTCACACAATTAGGATCTCAAGCCATGATCAGTACTAGCTTTCTGATAAGCTGACATAGCAGACTGCTCCCCGCGCGCTGCACGCAGTGGAGCCCAAGGCACAAGAAATTCATTAGCTGGTCCTAGAACACACAGCCCAACACGGCCAAAACAAGTCTGGGTGATCAGTTTTACCGTTAGCCAGTGGTTCCTCCTGTGTTTAATGTTAATGTTTAATTTTGTCTTGCAAAGGAAGGTATTCGCTCCTGTTCCGAATTGTCAAGCGGGAATGAGATGTAGTGCGACAGCTACATGTCAATGAAATGTTTCACTGGAGCATTAAGACAGGAGCAGCACACTTTATTCTTTTCCCTGGTCTGCAGAACAAGACAGAAGTAAATAAGATTATATTAAAGAAAAGCTCTACAAAGTTAACAAACTTGTTTAGATACCAGGCTGATGTACGGGGCGAGTTTCAGAAAAAACAACCTCTTCACCTGCCTCCAGTTGACATTTTTATTTCTTTTACATGAAGAAAAAGTGTCTTTTGGTACAAGAAAGTTCAGACTACTACCCGGATTATTTCTGTCTACTTGAAATAAAAAGGAATTTGTTTTATATACTTGACCTTTGATAAACTACTACTCAATAAATCCTTTTCATTTCCCTCTCCCTGCAGAATGTGTATTTGGGCCAGTGTAAATACAGCACCTTTCAGCAGCTCTGACAAACTTCAACAGGAGACCATGGAAAATTAGTTTGTTCCTAGCATTACCATGCCCTTGTTTAAAAGCCCTCTATGATCCATCAGAAAAATACATCAAATAAAGAACAGCAATGTTTAAATGATTCACAGCCACTCTACCAAAAAGCAATGAATCCAAGATGTTTCAATACCTCTGAAGACCTTCACTTTCAGTTTCAGTGTCCAGTTCTTGAAAGCTCTAGTTTTAATACACTTCAGCTATTCAACTGAAAGATGCTGAACCATGAAATCAAGTGGAGTTTCTCAGTCCTGCTCTCCCACCATTTCACAACTCACCCCCTTCATACCAAATACACAGTGGAAACATACAGGAGAGGCTTTGGATCAATCCCTAAAGGTCTCCAACACCGGAATAAAAACTGGGACAAGATTTCTGGACACCTATTTAAATCTGGAGGCTAGACCCTCTATGTTGTGGGGAACACTGAATGAAATATGTGCCCCTCTGAATTCCAGTCCCTGGAGACTCCCTTAACAAGACTCTTCTATCAGCAAGAACTCACCACATACACCACTGCAGTTATACCACCAACGTTGGTCACTGCAGAAAAACTCACTCAGGAAATTTAAGAACAGACAGATAAGATGTTTTCTTTCTGCTAACAGGTGAGTAAGAGAGTCTGTAACTGCCAAGAAGGCTGAGCAAGAAAGACAAGATTTGGGAGGAAAGCAAAAAAGTTGCATCCCATTCCTCTAGCTGAGAGGAATCTCCTTTATTTTCTACACATTTCTGAACATCTAATTTTCAGCAAACAAACATGAAAGAATCTAATCGCATTGATAGTCCCACTTCTATCTGCTACCTAACCCAGAATTGCCTTGTGCCAAGGCTCCCGCACTCTTATAAGCGAATAAAGTCAGCGAGCCCTTCCTCTGCGACATTGTTTTGCTACCTGCTACTTAGTATTTCCTGAATCTTTATATTTCAGTGAAAAAACATGAATTTCACAGAAGAGCCTATAGGAAAGTTCTTAATTTTAGATCATTTTCCTAATTATTCAACACACTCTGCTTCTTGTGTTTAGCTTTATTGTTCTGCACATCTGTCCTATTATTCATCAATCAATGATAAAAATAAAAGCAGCTCTCCAGATCCTCAGGAAGGAAGTCCTATGCAGACAACCACAATTAAAAAGCCATCAACCTGCTGGGTGCAGCTCTCAGATGCAGAAATGTCCAGCTGAAAACATCCATATAGCCCAGCTACGCCAGTGTGCCTTTAACTACATCACCATCACACACAATTTCTGAAGAGACCCACTTTGTCTGGAGTTCAGGCAAGCGAAGAAGGCAACCTGTCAACGCTGACCATGATTATTTCTGTGCTGCTCCTCTTTTGCACTATGTGCTGTCCGGCCTCTGTAATAAGCGAGTCACATAGTTTGGGCAGTTTGTGCATGAACCACTGCTCTAAATCAAGGCAGAAAAAAAATGCAGTATATGACTTTGGAATGCAAACACCTAGAAGGACCAAGACTCTATAATCCTATGACCAGCTTTCCATTTTGCTTTAATCTCTCTACCTTCCCACCTCAAGTTTCCTTAGTGTCATCTGTTCTTTCCACAGTTTTTATTTTTTCCCCAGTGATAAAAGACTTTCCATCACACAGAGCTATTTCCTAGACAGCAGCAGATGCTCTGTCTTGCACTACGTGCTCTCTGCAAAGTCACTGAGAGCTGCAGGTCTCTGCACCAATTGGGGCTTTGCCTTCACTGTCAAAACCCAGCACTGCTTTAACGCAGTCCAGCTCCACTTTGTGGAGACCCGGCACTGTCATTTTATCATGAGGAAAACTGTGGGGAGGCGAATACAGCACTGACCTCTCCCAGCGAAGACCAGCCCCGCCGTGTCTCCATTAGGGTTTTACAGCAGAGCAGCTGATGCCCACAGAGCTTGCGCAGGGCACAGGAGGAGGCAGCTGCCAGGCTGCTGCCCGTAGCAAAGGGCAGCCTATTTGCTTTGTGTTTGCCAGAAGAGACCAAGATGGACCATTTCAAACCCATACAGCCTCCTGCTCTGTGAGAAGAGGGAGAGACACGCCAGGCTGGCACAGCGGACAGCTCTGCCCCGCTACAGCTGCTGCATCCTACCACTGCCCTCGGGACCCTTCTCACTAGGGTCTGGTTCCACTTCCCTGAGCCAGCCCCACACCACTTGTTTCCTTCCCTCCTCCTCCTCCTCCTTTCTTCTGCAGCTGCGGTCCCTTCCCCAGCAAGCTGGAAACACAAGCAGGGAGCAGGGAAGAATGCTACTTCTGCTGGAGACGGAGGGCTGGAAATGGGGGAACGCAAGGCAGGATTTCTGCAAGTCCCAGAATGAGATGGGGGAAGAAAGGAGAGAGACACTCCCTACCCAAGGCCTGCAAAAACCCAGTCTCCCCATAGCACCCTCTTCTTCTAAGGCACCTCCTCTATTGCTGCTGCAAAACACAGTCCCCAAGGCCAGGGAGCCATGAGACAGCTGTGCTTGCACTGCGCTGACAGCAAGCACAAGCCACACAAACACCTTTTCTGACAGCGAAAACGTAGCTCGTGCTATTCCTATTTAGAAGCATAAATGCAAGGATTGCGATTGGAAAGCACCAACAGCAAATGACTTGCCAACCTCCACCGCGTGTGTCAGCGGCAGCGCTGGGAGGTGATTTTGGGAGCCCCGAGCGCCGGCTGCAGGCTTCAGCAAGCAGAGAGTGCCCTTCCTGCACGGGCGGCAGGGCTCGCAGCAGCCGCGTCGGCGCACGGGGAGGCTGGATATACCCACGCAAAAAACTGCAGAACGGAGTTTGTGTCATTTGTCTTTCATCCTTGACACCCGTGCTACAAACTGCTTCACCTCTCGGGTAAAAGCAGCATGAAATTCAAACGGCCATTAGCAGCCTGCGCCGACGAAGCTGCAAGGCCCATCGTGCCAAGCTGACGATGAGAGGCGGTAACCCACACGCTCACCCCCGACTGCGTGCCTTCGGAAGGACTGCGATGCTCAGTTCGGAGGCTGGCTCAGAGGAGGGGAGCAGACCAGACCACTCTCCTGCTGAGGCTGCAGCAGCAGCACTTTCTAGTCCCACCAGCACTGCCTTTAGGGCTTCAGATTCGACCTTGCACAAAACCAACAAGAAAATCTTGTCATTTAGGTAAACAGGGAAGTGGCTTTGCCCGAGTACAAACAAAACTCAACATTCTCTAGTATTCTGGCCACATGCTGAGTTTTGGCAATTATTAGCTGGGAATGAACAGTAAATTGTTTTGGAAGGTAAGATTTCTGGAGGTTCCTCCTGTTCCTTCAAAAGAATCATGTGAAATTGCTCTCGATTCCACACAACACTAAAGAGAAGGGAATAGCAAGCACTGCTAAGAAAGCCAAATGACAGCTCGTCCACTTACAACAAATTCTCATTGCTGAGGGAGATACTCATGAATTTAGCCGAAAGTTATTTGCAAATAATCTCTATTTCTGAGGTTGTAGCGTTCACCATCATTTCTCTTAATTATTTCTGACACATTCCATATCATTTATGGCCCCCAATGACACTGGGAAATTAACTCTGAGTCTTCTTTAAAGAAAATGTGCCAAGCAACAGAATGAAATGCTGCACATTTTATTACAGCATCCAGACATCTGAAGCAATCAACCCAGTGCATGCAATGACATAGTGGGAATAATACTCCTATAAACACCTACGAGAGACAAGGGCGTCCTTAGGCAGATTTTGCTCTCTCCAATGTCCTTGTCTAAACAACCAAGGGAGATCCCGAACTTCCAAGAAGCTTCATTAGCTCATGCTGACAGAAAGCCAGCCCCAGCATGGCTTGTGCGAGGGACTTGCAGGTAGGAACAGAAAATAAACCAACCCTTTTCCAGGAACTCTCACCCCCAAATATCTGTCAGCCTGGAGGTTTATGAAAGGTCCAGCCAGCCCAGGACAGGAACAAAATGCCAGCCCTCATTCATCCTTTCCCCCTGCCTTTGCCCACACTTCCTACAACACAATGGCTATGTATGGTATTTTTTGACCCGCGCAAGAATTCCTAATACAATCACTAGCTTCACGTAGGAGCATCCATGACGTACTTCAGAAAGTTAATGAAATCTGCCCACCAGAAAGGCTGAGAAATTGTTGTCCTTCAGCTGTGTCATATTTACTCTCCAGTGCTATTTCCTTTTCAAAGCAGCATGGGGGCAGGAATAGCTTTTTTTCTTGTGGCAGGTGCAGCTACTAATTTACAATCCATGGGCAAATTTATAACAGGGATTTGGTACCAAAACATAAGAACTGGAAATTAACTCTTGCTGGCTTCAAACCCACTGCCTGCTCCTTTAGGTCTCTCAGTCTTCTAACGACCTGTCCCTGCTGGCCAGCCTAGGTGGGACACCAAAGTCTCTGCTGGGGAAAGAAAAATGGAAGAATTTTCCACTGGGAAAAAAAATAGAAGGCTGCTTCTTAAGCAGGCTTTCTTCAAAGACACAGTTACTCTCCTAAACAGGTCTCACATTTCACTAGGGCTTAACATCAGCTGGGCAGCTTCTTTGAAAGTCCACCCCTTCCCACAGAGAGCAGTGCAAAGATGACCGGACAGAGGACAAGACCCTAAAATATACTACCTCTTCACGTTCATTTGAATTCAGATGGTTCAGTCTGACTGTCTTATCTCCCTGTTTTATCTGCAACCTGCAAACATTTCCACAAGGAGATTCGTATGCACATAGATGTCTGGGGAATAGTTGTTCTTCAGACACATTTGAATGAAAAGAAGGCCATATTATGCACAGATCAGAGACTCTGCAGCTCATCAGCACCTATTATCACTAAGCAGGAAAGTGCAGACAAACGGAGGGACGCACAGATGCAGCTACTGCATCAGGACGAGGGTGCTGCAGTGGGGCTACACAGCCAGGACAGCGAGGGTACCCGCGCCGGGCACCATGCGCTCTGCACCGCATGGTGAGACATGGTGACCAAAGAGGGGCACAACATAAATGCAACCCTTATATTTACAGTGATAGACAGCTGCCATGGAGGAACAGCTGTTTCATAAGCATCATGGCACAGTCTCACTAAAATTCACCTTTTTTTTTCCCCCCCTTAAAAAATAATTTTCTTTTTTTTTTTTTAA
>Ga0181612_130225_pt1 | contig 16794 bp, 8 predicted proteins | sample HoacroProtozoa21_FD_119630 | JGI IMG/M metagenome (GOLD analysis project Ga0181612, IMG submission 119630) | Hoatzin crop microbial communities from Cojedes, Venezuel. Combined Assembly of Gp0051906, Gp0051904, Gp0051908
CGCGTCCCGTCGCGGTTCGCGTCCCGTTGGGAAGGCGAGGAGCGAGTTGGCCCCAGCTGCGTGACCTGGGGGTGCTGCCTGGGGTTTGTTTGCCTGCGTGGAGACGCGGGTCGCTAAGGGGAAAGCGAAACAAGTGATTAGGAGCAGAGCCGGCAGCGGTAATCCCTGAGGGGCTGCCACCCGTAAACGAGAATAAAAAGGAATTTGGGGACTGATTGTTTACCCGCTGGTGCTTTTCACTTGGGAACGTCTCAGGTGTGCCTGGAGGAAGTGCTGAAATCCAGCTATATTTCCTCAAGTTGGACAATGAAACTGCGGGTCACGTTTTTACTTCTCAGTGTCGTTATTCTGGCGGGTTTTGGCCTGTTGGCGAGCAGGTGTGAGTGTAACCTGGCTCAGGAGGATGTGGAGACGATGCACTGGAAGAACAGTTTCTGTCCCCGGAAGCTGGAACGTTTCCCGTTACCGGCGTTGCTCAGAAACGCTGCAGAGGAGTCGTGGTTTAGTTTACGTTTTTGACATTTGCAACTGGAGAAGGAAACATATTTATAAGACCACTTTATACATGAAGGCTTTGGCCGGGTAACCTGAGTTGCTGTATAAATAACCGTAGATCTGTTTGGGCCCCGTGCCTAGTGGCACATGGTAGTTCTTGTATCCTTGGAGAGGATCGGCATTTCATTCTGTAAGCATGTTAGTTATTAATACCTAGCAGTGGGCACTCCGATGCTAACCGTGTCTGGGACGCTGCAAGCCTTTCCCTTTACGTGCTGCTGAGGTTGTTTCTTCTGTAGTTACTGTGCGATGTGTTGCTTGGGAGGCTAAAGCTGGCTGCCGATTATTTTTGTCAAAATATCTATGGAGTAAATGGCATTAGACATAATTTTGGTTACTAGATGTAATAATTTTGGCTGTTTCCCGTGTGAAATGCTTTGAGAAGCATCTGAAAAGACATTTAGTTCTCACTGAAAGTTCTCCTTCTTATTCCTGATGGTTTGCCAATGAGCAAACAGTTGAATAACTGTCATGGAATCACACCCTTCAGTCACTCTCAGACTCTCCCGGATCTGACTGAGCAGCGTGAAAGTGGAGCTCTCTGCACAGTGTTGCTTGCCTTGTGTTCAGCCCAGTTGATTCCCCGTATGCGCTGCGTGTACGGTTGTGGGGGGAGGTCCCTTCCGCTCGTGGGACCTGGGGATCTGGCACGTTTTTGCTGTTTGACAGTGATGTGCTTGTTCAGACTTGGACTGTTGTAGTCTTGGTAGAAGAAAATAAATCGCAAGTGAAGTGTATGCCATACCTCAAGCAGCAATGAGAACGTCCCCCTTCCATCTCAGCCTCCAGCACCAAGTGTTTATTATAAATTGTTAATACTGTTTGATGATCCAAGTGATAATTTCTTGCTAAAGTAACGGTAGCTGTTCCAGTCAGCCCTAAAGGGACCAAAGGCTGATTCAATGAATTTTTTTTTAATATTCTTTCTTCTTGTGATTGATTTCTTAAAGAGGTAGGTAATCTATTGCAGACTGTCCACAAATAAAACTCAACGCTATTTCTAAGAGAAAAGATAATATTTATCAGTTGCTTGGGATCAGAACCAGTTTTTGCCTTTAATCAGAGGCCTAGCCAGTATCTGGCATCTCTGCGTTTAATCCCTTGGAATGATGCCATGTTTTGAAATTCCCTAAACTCTGTTTGAAATAAACTTGAAGCTTTAAAACCTTTTAAGGAAAGGAGGAATAAATGTATGCATATCTAAAAGAATGTACCATTTCTGGAACATGGACTTTGAATGTTAATGGCAGCGTTGGGTGAATCTGCAGCATCCATATTTTCTAAGTAGGTTGATTTTTAATCAATTAAATGAATTCCTGGGTGTGTTTTCCCCATTCTTTTTAGTCTAGTTGTTAGAGAAAATTATGTGAACGCTGGATCTCCAGACCTGAAGGGATCCTTTTTGTCTGTTCATGAGAAATGATCCAAAGTCATGATGTATCTGACGTGGCTGCGTGTGTGCAGGGTGGTCGGTGCCGTAGGGGATGGCTGATCTGATGGAGGAGCAGGGTGGGTGGAGGTCCATCTGTAATGAAAGAAGCAGTGTCTTCCTACAAGGAAAGGAAATAAACTAGGAAATATGAATGGATTTTTCTTCCTGAATGTATATATGTGTTTAAAAATATTAAAAGTCTCACATGAGAAGTTAAGCAGGAATGTTAAAGAAGCGATTGTGCTACAGTGCAGAAGCCTTCAAGTTGCCCAGTTGCTCAAGAATTTTTGCGTTTTTGATTGGTTGCCTTGATTTGCACACCAACGGCCTGCTCTGAATGCAAGTTCTGGGCTTGTCTGGTTTTTAACTTACAAGAAGATTCCAGTGGAATGGTTAAAGATGGTGGAGTTGGCCCTGTTCTCACGTAAGTGTGGGTTTGAGCATCTTTTCACGACCAATACAGAGTAGTTGAAACGGAGTTGATGTCTTCATCATTAAAGAATATTATTTCATAATATAAATTATTCTTGTGATTAATAACAGTTATGTGAATAATAGTAACAGCTGTAATAGAATCATCGATTTGTCCTTTTCTTCATGATGATACTTTCTAGGCCTTATATCTGCAAGTCATAGTGCCCTTAAAGTGAGGGGCAGCTCCCAACAGCGATAGTAGTGGAGAAAATGCAGTGTACTCTGTCAGTGTTTAACATCATCTGAGTTTTTGGTGGTGACTCTTTTTTGAAGTCATTGTTTTTCTCATTGCTTTTTCAGCAGCTGCATACATTACAGTATATTAATATTTAAATATATATCCCCAGCAGTTATTGTTAATGATCATGCATCTGTTGTATGAGCAACGTTTTGTGTGTGGGTTTGGTTTCTTTTTTTCTTCAGGAAGGAGTAAATTGCATTTCTCCTTTTTGAGTTTGATTATGTAATGGTATCGGAAATGTCACATGGGGAGTCTGGCTTAGGGAGAAGCAAAACCTGGTTCTCAAGAGTTCCCAGGCAGAACTCTCACTACAAAACCATTTTGCCTTATTTCTTACTCCAGTTCTCCTTCGCTAATCTCGACTGCTCCAGGTGCAGCTAAGAAATGAAAGGCAAACTTTTATTCTTGCCTTGCCTCTGGATCACCAAATATGACAAAAGTCTGTTTTGAGTAGTTCTCTAGTTGTTTTGTGGGGACTTAATGAAAACAGTGTCTCTCTGAGCTGTTCTTTGACACTGCCTGCCAAAAACGAATGTATGTTTTGCCTCTGTTAAAAGGTTCGCATATGTGATGGGTGAAAGAGGGCTGGGAGGCGGTACGCCGTAGCCAGCGCTTAGTGGGGTGTAAAATCTTGGTTTTGAGCACGCTGGGTGGGCAGGGCTGTGCAAGAGGCGCATCTGAGGGTGCGTGTTACACCTGCGCCGTCTCCGTCGGTCCTGTTTTGGTGCGGCTGGACTGGCTGCTGTCTAGAATCCAGTGTCAGTGAGCCTGAAGGAGAAAAGTGGCAAGAGCAGCCTGTTGATGAAGTTACCCAAATCCCATGAATGAGATGTTCAAAAATTACAACAAGAAAGCTCATTCCACAGATGCCGAGCATGCTTCTTGTATTTCCTATAGTTTTCCCCGAGACAGCATCTCTCTCGCTTTTTGTATTGTGAAATACACCGCATGATGGGACGGTCATTTGTTGCTAAATAAAGTGTGAACTTACTCGATCTTGAAATTTTAAATCATTTGAGTTGTAACTTCTGCTTTCATGTTCAACAGGGAAGCAAATGGATAATTTTTTTTCCATGCTGTAGTTCTGTAGAGCAGGTTGCTGTTTGGTGGTGAAGACTGGATGTTAAAATGTAGAGCAGAACTGAAGCAGGGTCCTTAGCTTCTTTAGGTTTATGAAAGTTGCGAAGTAAAAGAGAGAGAGAGACTTCCTCCTTATCCATGTAGATTGTGAATACTTTTTATGGTTTTAGGCTAATGCCTTGTTGCTAAATAAAAGGTAATGTTCCCCTCACTAATGAGTTTACAGATGTTGCTTAATGCTGACAGCTGCTTAATACCGATATGTGTAGGTAATGCATTTCCTTGGCTTTCACAGAAGGCCTGGAAATGACTCCTTGAATCTGGTATTTCCACTATGTAATAATAAACCTGTGGGGCAGTATCTTTAGGTAACTTTCCATAGAGGAACTTCAGAATGATGCATGATATAACATGTCCTTGAGGGTTATTATACTGGCATGTGACAGGGATACAAATTATAAATAAGATAGCCAACTGGCTTCAGAAGCTTTGCATAATTTCATAGAGTTCAAGGTACTGTGTGAACCAAAAAACTTACTATGCTCCACCACCTCTATGTTCCGTCTTACTTGAAGGGCGAGGAGTAGCACTGAAGACCCCATAGTCAGTGGAAAAGAGGACTGGAAACTTCAATATTGGTTCCCAGTTATTTTGCTGACTTCTGTGACTTTAGTCAAATATTGTGGATCTAAATTTGCACAGTATATACTATTATTTGCTATTACTCAGTTTCAAGGTTTGCAATATGTAATGACCGATCGGTCTCATTTCCCTCGTTATCGAAGGCGTGCACTGCTAATGCTGAGTTCAGTTGTGGGCGCAGTAAAATGCTTACTCACGTACCTGGTTGTTAAAATCACTGGATGTTGCTCAAAATCAAGGTTTTGCTTTATGATAAGATGGATTCTACTTAAAGTAACTGGTTAGGGTGGAGACTCGGAGACTTATGTCTTAGAATGGTCCAGTTTTGTTGTACAAATTGAATTGCAGGTGTGTTTGGTGAACACAGAAGACAATTCGGTATATAATTCAAGGTAGAGCTAAACTAAAAGCTCTAGATTCTTTAATGCGATTTCTTTCCAAGCAAGCTGCTGAATGCAGTCCGTTAGGTAGCAAGACTCCAGTCCTTGAAGCATCTGTGGCATTGATCCAGTCAGGATAAGGCTGGCATATCTACAGCACTGTAAGCAGGTATTCACAGTTCAGCAAAATGGGGAAGTGTGATCCTGAAGCAACATGCTTTCATCTAAATGTGAGAATCGTGTTTTTCCAAGCTTTGTGGGTGCTGCTTTGGCATTTCGCGCTTTGGACTTGTTAAAGGGCGGTGTGAGAAAGATGGACTTTGTGTCTCTACGGCAGGAATGTGGCGGCTGCGAGTGCCCGGTCTCAGCCTGGGACATCCCTGCCTGGCAGCGGGCTCCTGGCAGCCTGTTAGGAGTCGTAGCTGGCAGGGGGAGAGGCTTCCTGCGGCGTTATGAATGCTTCCCAGCGTGTCTGCGTTTTGTCGTGGTGCATTGATTTTTTTTTTTTTTTTTAGCTGTGTAGTATTTGAAATCACTAGCTCTTGTGATTTGCCGATTCTAGAAATGCCTTCAGTTGGTGTCAGTCCGTGACAGAGAACTATCACATCTGTTTGCTAAGCGTAAGGAGGCTTTGGCCAAGAAATGCTTTATAGAGACTTTATTTCATGTCCAGCTGGTGTTGCACCACAGCTTGTCTGACTTCCTAGACACAGCAGTTCTGAGAATGGTGGCTTTCTTAGATCTGCACGTGTGACAACTGGAACGTAAACCAAATTCTAAACGTCCTGTCACTGGGGTTGATAGGCTGTGGGGCCTTTGCATTTCGGTCGTTAAGGAAGTGTTGCTCTGACTTACTTAGACAATAACAGAACAGGATTTCTACTGCTGCCTGTTGGTCATTTTGCTAGGAAAAGCTGGGAAGGAGGGAGGCATTTGAGAGTCTGCACTTAAATGTTAGCATACTTAATTCTGTATAAATGTTACTTGGACCACATTCTGCCCTCAGCTATCTCGCACAACTTCTAGAGACTAGTGAAAATGAAAGCAGAATTTGGCTTTTAATTTGACTTCTGATCTAAGCCTAATGCGTTTGGCCAGAGGAATAGTGTGAAGAGTGGATTATTGCAAGGAATATTCAACATAAATGTCATTGTAGGCCCTTTCTGTAACAGGCACTTTTGGTTGTAAAAATCTAAAAATACCAATTTTCTTGCAGATGACTCCGATACTGGCCTTGGTTTGTGTGGATGGATCCTGGTGATCGCTTCACTTTTTTTCACTGTTATTACATTTCCTATATCAATCTGGATGTGCATAAAGGTAAAATCATTCACTGCTAAGTTTGATTAAAACTTTAAGCAATGCAGATGCTTCCTAGTGGTTATTACTGTTCCGTATATTATTTATTTGTTTTAAGCACAAATTAATCTTAACTATTCCTTCTTGAACTGTAGCAGACTTTATACGGCAGACCCCAACATTTCAGTGCGTTAATCTTCAAACAAAACAACAAAAAAACTGCTATTACAGTATTTAGTCGAAATGATTTTTGCATTGACCTTCTTACTACATCTACTCAGTTGTCATTAGCATATAAACTAGTTTGGAAAATCAGAATAATTGCAAGAACGGGTAATTACTCTTGGAGGACTGATACTTTGATTAATTTTTGTTTTAAGTAGATCTCTCCCTATAAATGTCATATGTGTAAATATAAATATATAAGTATGTATATGGATGTGGCTGCGACAGATTCAGAGAGACTGTGTCATCTGTGATCACTTTGAGCTTGACGTTTTCAGTTTCCAGACAGGAGGAAAGAACTCCTGCTTTGTTTTGGCTGATACGCAGCATCAGAATGGGAGCTGGGAAGATCTCTGCCGGGTCACATACGCTGCACTTGGGTTTGTTGTTGCCAGGATATTCCTGACAGCTGCTTCTGGTTCTCGGTCCTGCCCCGATGACGTGCTGTTGCTTCTGCTGTTGATAGGTGGTGCCACAGTCTGGAGAATGTTTCTTGTGGAATATTGTCCTGATTGTTCCTTTCGCTGTTTGCTTTTTGACAATAAAGTTTAGGCTAAAATTCTCAAAAGCAGCTAGTGTACAAATGTATGTTACATTTGCGACTCAGGACTGTCTTAGACTAGTGTTACACAGGGTTTGGAATCCATCATATGGCTTCTGGAAACCCTTGCATGACGATCAACTCTTCATTGCAGATTATAAAGGAATACGAGCGAGCCATCATATTCAGACTTGGACGCATCTTAAAAGGGGGAGCAAAGGGACCAGGTATGTCCTGGAGAGCATCCTTAATATTTGTTCTAATTAAGTCATCAGCAAAAGAATAGCTGTCTAGAGACATTGCATTAGACTGGCAAATGGATTTCTCAAGAATTTCATAGCTTCCAGTAAAAGGGTATGTTACCTTCTGTAGAAAGATAGTGAACAAATTATTTGTGAGCCTTACCCAGGTCTCAGTTAACACATGGTCTTCAGGTGAATCAAAAGCACAAAATGTAAAAGGAGGAATAATGGCATGAAATGGGCAATTTTAAAAAAGAAGTTTCATATGTCAGTTAAAACCCAAATGGTCTGAAAGCCTCGATGTTCTTCCAAAGAAATAGAAGCAATGAAACTATTTTATAGCTTTGGAAAATTTCCTGTGTGTATTAGACATTTGGATGAGATCTGAATGTGATTTTCAGCTGTTGCTCTGCTGCTCGAAGTGACAGCAAGGGGCCGTAGCTTCTTCGTTCATCTGCACCCAGGTTTTGCAATACTTCCACGCTGCTGTAACGTTGAAGAACGCTGGTGATCCACCGGAACAACAGGAGGTTGATAGCTTCTGCTTGCCAGAATTGGGCTCCACAAGTAACTATGTGGGACAAATTTTCAGAAGTATCTGTTAACAGTTGTGGGGTTTTTTTCCCAAATGTTGAGGATCTCTAAACAAGTTAGACCCAAATAAATTGATGTTTCTCAGCATACCTTTTTGAAAATCTTGTCTTGTTTTGAAAGCCACTAATGCACGTGCTGCTGAGGTGGTTGCAAAGAGGGCTGTACAGCTGTGGTTGGATTTAAGCTTATTGCGGTAGCAAGATTTGTCTGCTCTAATGACCCATTTTCACATCTCCTTGAATGTGTTTTTTTGTACAGGTTTGTTTTTTGTCCTGCCCTGCACGGACAGCTTCATCAAAGTTGATATGAGGACCATCTCTTTTGATATTCCTCCCCAGGAGGTGAGTTTGCACTTGCCTTTGTATCTGCTAAAGTCTTTGCAGAATTTTTTGCACTTTGTTTTTCCTTTCCCCCTCTCAGTATTGGGTAGCATGTCGTTTTAGTGTAGATTTCATGTGCAGGTTCAGTGTATTGTGAAGAATACATCTATGCTTTAGTAATATCATTCAATAAGAGAAGATCCCTGAAAGTAAAGAAATTACGCTGTTCTCTAAGGAACAAGTAAGATCACCTAATGCTGCCTAAGAGCCAGAATGGGAGGGGTTTCGAACGGAGACTGCTGGGCTTCATGCAGCATCCTCTAATTGTCTCTGTGAAATCTGGAAGCTTTCCAGAAGCAGCAGTGATCTTTCTTATGGCAATTTATCTAGATGTATGAAGCAGCTAAAATAATGGGATGCAATTATTACATACATCGAATGCTATTAATAGCAACTCAGGGTAATGCGCCACTCTCACGTGCGTTTTATGTGCACGTTGCTTCTGCGTCCTGCTGTGCGCAGGAACACGGTGAAGGTGACCACACCCAGTGCCATCCGACATCTTTCAGTTTGAAGGTCCTAAAGAACAAAAAAATTACTTTCATTTCTAGTCTGTTTTTCCTTGGACATCTTAATTTTTTAGCAGAATCTCTCCACAGCATTAAGCTCGCTGAAGTCAGTGATGCCAACTTGATGGGTAACAAAAGAATGAAAAACTACTAGCCCTCTCAAAAGAAGTTAGCAAACAATCGTACGTTGATGATTATAACCTTATCCCTCATGTTTCTGCTGTATTTTGCAAGACAAAGATGCTTGACGCAACCTGTCCGGTGCATCTGTTTCCTGTCCATGTTTGCTGGCTAGGTTATTGCTCCTCATTAGTTGTAGATTCAGACAAATGGCAGCTGTCAGGGTACACTCAAAAGGGTAATTGGTAGAAACCTAATCACTGGCAGGCAAGATGTGCTTGCAGCTGCTGATGGGCCATTAGTGAAGACATCGGTTCTACAGTCTTGCTTTTGACTTGATTAAATTATGCTTATGGATTTAGGTTTGTTTGTGTTCTGTAGGTAAAAGCAGAAATTTTTATTTGTACAACACGAGTTCTGTGCATGCTGCTGATTCTTTGTTTATCTTATGGTATTATGAAAAGCCTGCTAAAATGGGTAGTTTGGGGAAGGACAGAACAGGTAAGTCTTGAAGGTTAAGTAATGTCGCGCTCTCTTGTCAGATAACGTAATAGGAATTGTCTAACATGGAATTAGGACACCTCATGGTCATGCGGCATACTTCAATCTCTTTTCAACTTTAAAACATAATTAATATTAATGTTTCTTTTTGGTGTACTCTCTTCTAAACCTTCAAGAACATCTGTCTTTATCTTTGCAAGTACATGCTTTGCTTAACATACAAGTGTTAAATGCAGTGCGTTGCTTGAATCTAGCTCTGAGGATGTTCACAAATTGGATTTCCTCTGCAGCTTGTCTAGAAATCACCACATACTCATCTAGTTGCACAGGGCGGCCTTTCAATCAGAAGTACCTCCAAGCAGGACAACGAACCGCTAGGGTAGTAACAGAGAGATTTCTCGTTAAATGTTGAAGTCAGGCTGACACCCATGAAGCTGAAATACATCAGGCCGCTGGGACAGGCAAACCCAGTTTTGTAATAGCTGAAACCTTCTGGTCTGTTCTAGAATACCTCAAGGGCATGGCTCTCTGTTCCTCTAAGCTTCATTATACAGTGACATCTTTCTTTACAAAGTTTCTGCAATTCAGTGAAGTAACTCACACAGCCACTGCTGTGCTGGAGTCTCTGGCATTGGCCCGTCCTGTGCTGGGCAATGAGCAGTAACTGGGAACGGCCTCCAGCTGCCCTCACACCTGTAGGACCAGGAACTCTCCTATTGGATGTTTCTTTGAAAGCGCAGCTGAGATACACTCCCTCTTCCCTCACCTGCTTTTTAAATAGGTTGCCTGTTTTTCCCTTGTTTTATAAACTGACACACCTGCAGAGATACATCTTGCTAAATCAGTAGTCTTGTGACTGAAGTTAAATTACAGTGAATCTCTGATGTGTCCTATATTAGCAGTGATACTCATTATCAGCCCTTTTTCTCTATACAGAAACATCAGATGAGCCCCTCTCATAAATGTTTCCAGCGCGTGCTCTTAACTGGAGCACTTGAACCCATTCGGAGTGTTGTGGTCCCATATCCCCATCTCTGCATTAAAACAAAACCACATGGAGTGCTGATGGTCTTGGAGCCCTTTCTGTTGCCCCCGTCCTTCCGTACGCGCACCTCCTGCACGCCTGCGCAGCCGTCAGCCGCTTGCGCGTCTTGTTATAAGCCTCACTGAAACACGGGGGGGACCTACCTGGTTGTGAGATGTTGCTCGCTTCAGAGTAACAGGTTAAAGTTTCCCAGGTGAAAAGCCTATGTATTTTGGTGTAAACAATTTCAGATTTTTTTGTCTGTCACTTGTATGAAGTGCAGATCCCGATCCCTCTGTCAGTTTGAAGAAGTGAGTCAGAAATAACATTCTGGGAAAGGTAACGGAATTTCTTTTTCAGTGAAAAGTGTTCTAATCCCATATTTGGCCTTAGCTTTGCAGAGCTATACTGGAAGGTTTGTGCGTCTGTACGTAGACATGTTCACGTGCGGCTATGCGTAGAAGACCTTTTGTTTTCAAGACAGTTGCTTTACCCTGGAAAAACTAGGAGTTTATCTAGTAAAACAAATATGTAATTATGTAATATTATTTATATTCAATAAATATGTGCTTAATTATTGTATGCTTTCCCCATTTCTTTTTAGATCTTGACCAAGGACTCTGTGACAATTAATGTAGACGGAGTGGTTTATTACAGAGTTCAGAACGCCACCCTCGCTGTAGCGAATATCACCAATGCTGACTCGGCCACCCGTCTTTTAGCACAGACCACTTTGAGGAATGTTCTGGGGACCAAAAACCTGTCTCAGATTCTCTCTGATCGTGAAGAAATTGCACACAGCATGCAGGTATGAGCAGCTTTACCTGAGCAATCCATCAAACAATCGGTTGAGCAGCAATCCCGTGGATAACATACAGGTCAGGATGTATTGTACCTTCCAAGTGATTTGGAGCTTTAGGCACAACCCTATCGAGGGCTGTCGGGATGGCATTCTGTGTAGTGAACATGAGTGACGACACCAGAAATGGGCCAGGGGGGCCAGCACGAGGGACTGAGGGATACAGGAGAGGAGGGCTTCCCCGGATGATGATGGCAGTACTCTGCTGTTGAAGGAAATTGTGCCACAGAATTCCTTTGGTATATTAATCAAGCTTTGAGGGGTTTTTGTTAGTTTACAACAGTTACGTTTTGATAGTTATCAAATCATAATATAAATACAAAAGCCCTTAAAGTCCAAGAATTGTAAGAGAATTGATTTGGTTATTGGTCATTCTTCAATTCTGGACATTTGTTTGCAGCCAGGTGGATGGCTTAACGTAACTGTCCTGCCTTCTGTAGGCCACCCTTGACGAGGCAACAGACAACTGGGGCATTAAGGTGGAGCGTGTGGAGATCAAGGATGTGAAATTACCCATCCAGCTGCAGAGAGCAATGGCTGCAGAAGCAGAAGCTGCCCGGGAGGCGAGAGCCAAGGTAATAACATCAACGTGTGGGTTTGGCGTTTATTTATTGACTTTTTCTTCATGACTGATTTCATGTGGTGATGTAGAGGATGAAGGTTCTCGTCCAGACTGTGTTGTTTCACATAGGAATGCGGGCAGGGGTTTTGTGAATTTGTGTCTGGGTGCTTGCTCTGTTTCATCTCGGATCATGCAGGTGAGATTTCCTTCCAAAATGCAGAATCTCAGTTTTTTACCACACTCCAAGAACAAACCATAAACAGGGGAATTTTGAGGTTATTAGCTGGAGCCTGCAGTGAATTAGAAGCCAGACTTGCTTCCGTTTTTTTCCTGACTAGCCCTGATTTTAGGCGTCCTTTGTTTTCTGATTGTTACCTCATATGATGTATAAAGCAGGTGTAGTACGTAGTTGTGTCACCTGTAAGCTGACCCATGATCAGTTGGGTCCTGACATCTTGCTCCCTTCTGAGGTGGGAGAAGGCGACTGAAGATTCAAATACAGAGTACGAATCCCCAGGGGCAGTTAGAGCTGCCTTTTTCTGGGACCAGGCAAGTTGGTTCGTCCTTCAGCATTCTCTGCCCTGCAGCTTGTCTCCTCTGGTGGTTTGTTCCTCCTGTCTTGAAAACTTCCTTTGACCTCCACAGATGCAACTGTGGAGTCTGTTTTTAACAAACCAACCAACCAACCCGCTAGCTGTCCAAAAAACCCTTTTTGGTAGACTGAGCTGATGGATGAGGGTTTCTGGTAGATATTAGTGGTCTGTTGAGCTGCCTGCCCGTAGAAAAATGGAACTGGCATTCTGAATACTAAAAATTTGTCTGCACAAAGGGAAGTTTACTAGAGTTCATCTAATGCCATGAAAATGGCATCTAGTCTTACGACGTTCATTTCACACACACACGTGTGAGTGATTTTTATGCACATATATATGACTGAATTTCATATCCACCACTTAATTATGAGTTTCATTACCTTTAAAGTATCTTTAGGTTCTAATTAAAAAATTTGGGGTTTATTTTCCTGGGAAATAAATGCTAAACTGCATTTCATTAGACTTTGGGGCTAGCAATTATTGAATGTGAAGTTGGTGATGCACCTAGGAAAAGATCTTTAAGCCTACATTATTGCTCCAAGTATTAACTCCTACATACTTTTTTTTCTTAAGCTTAATTACTTTGTGATTATTTTTTAATTATTATTATTTATTCTGACATCTCAAAGAATACTGTGCCCTTGCAGTAGAACTCTGTAGGGGAATATGCACTTGCCTGCACTGACAGGCCTGTAAATTGCCTCACCAGTAACTTAGCTGCTAAAACAGTGCCATCCTCCAATCCAGCCGGCCTTTACAAATACTCAGAAAATATTGATATTGTCCCAATGCAGAAGGGCCCTGCTTCTAAACAAACGCATGACCACAAATCTGTCCCTAATGAGCTCAGAATTAAAAGGAATGAGTGAATAAAAAGGTATTTCCGCAGTAAGAAACATGCTGTTCACCTGCCAAGCCCTTGTAGAGACAGAAAAATACAGCTTTAAGTAAAAAGTATTTTCAGGTCTGTAAGGGGAGTGCCTTCTGGTTTTGAGACGCAGAGCTGAAAGAAGCGCAAAGGAAGTTTTTGAGAATAGACCAAAATCACGCATTGCGTTTTCCAGACGTGGCACCAGCTGTTGTGATGCGATGTCCTGATCCTGCACGGGAGGGAAGCGGGCACACGGGGCCCTGGAACCAGCCGGGAGCCGCTTGTGTGCGAGCGAGAGAAAAGGCAGAACCAGTCAAAAAACATGGGAAGGAGCAGTCACTCGACCAAAGCGATGAGCGGTGTCTTTGGTTTATGACTGAAGGCTCAAGTCGTTCTACACATTTCTAGTTTATTACTGTGCCAGAATTAATTGAATTTCATTCACTTTGCTTCCCCAGGTAATTGCGGCTGAGGGTGAAATGAATGCTTCCAGGGCCCTGAAAGAGGCATCCATGGTTATTACGGAGTCCCCTGCTGCTCTTCAGCTTCGTTATTTGCAGACCTTGACCACCATTGCTGCAGAAAAGAACTCCACCATCGTCTTCCCACTGCCCATCAATATGCTGCAGGGCATCATAGGCGCCAATCGCTAGGTAGAGCGGGAGGAGAGCGCTCGGGGTGGGGCTTTTTGCTGCTGCGAATGTTTGCAACCCTGAATTCCCTGTGTGTTGTAGCTTATGGCGGTGTTAACAAAGTGCATTTGCTGAGGAACCTCTTTTGTTATACAAAGTGTGTTAACAAAACTTACATGTAATGTTTGTGAATACAGGTAACCAAACTCTTTGAAATTGAAAACCTTACAAATGAGCACAGCAGATTGTGATCTGAAACAAGCACCTATCTGTCCTGGATGGGATGCTTTTAATCTATAACCTCCCATTTTCAAACAGTCTATAAAACCATCTGTGGTGAAGATGAGGTGATCCAACATTTGGAAAGAGAATTATTCCTTTGAATAAATGGGTCTGTAGCCCTGCAAGGGAAGAGGAACAGCCCAGGCACTGGATGGCTGTGACGGGGACTGGTTCTCTAGCATTCACAGGGAGGAGTAATGGGAGTTGATACGGGGGCGAGACTGCTGTACTGGGTACTCCTGAAAAGCAGGCTCAGACTCCCTAGAACAGTCCCCGCGCAGGGGAAGCAGTTGTTAGCTGATGTTCCTGAAGCAGAACTTTCCACCTCTGTTGCGGCACACAGCGATGGCGTGAGCACGCCGGAGGTACGGATACAAGCCGCTTGCGGTCGCTGATGGGCTGTTCTGTTAGGGTGGTGTGCCTGTATCGATTTATGCTGCCTTAACGCGTTGAAAAGTTGTTGGGTTTGATTTTATCTGTCTCTCTTAAAAATGATGTAAAAAAGCTAAAGTACCGACTCCTGCATTTTATCCAGGTCTAAAACCCGCTTCTCTAGGAAGCGAGATCTCTGTAGTCAGCGGGGGCGGTGATGTTTGTGCCTCTGTCACTGTTAGGAAATGATGCCTGAGCGCTGTGAGGGCGTGAGCTGAGGGGTGCTGTTTCTCTTCTGCCTGGTCGCTGTGAGCTTATTTTCCCTCTGCATCATAAAAGCAATACACCAGTCTGTACGCGTTTGTCAGTACTTCAGTTAATGTAAGCCGAGCTCGGCTTTTTGCTGGGAGGGGGAGGAGAAATATGGTGAACAAAGATGTAATAATTAGTGCTGCTGTGCTCATGCATTTGAAGAGGGAAACAGTAACTGCACAGCCTGACGTTACTCCCAGGGGAAGACGCGTGAAGCTGCAGCTCCCGCTGTTGTTGCTGTAGATGGGCACCCCTGTGAATTCTTGTTGACACCAGAAGCACGCATTTTGCTCTCAGCTTGAATAAAAAAACATTGTTTACTAATGAGTGACTTTCTGAAAGAGTAGACTACTGTTAACGTATCAGGGTCTTAAATACTAATAATTCTGTCAAGGGGAAAGCAAAACAATCCCAAAACCCCCAACATTATTTCTGTAACCACTTAGTAAAAACTGCACATGCAAAAGATGGCAGAAAGAAGGTTTCGCTTTCTAAGGTGTGTTTGTGTCAAGCAAGTTCAAATGTGAGACCTGCAGGTTCTGTTTAATGGTTTCTTCTTAGTAACAATCCCCACCACTCGCGTTGCTCACATATTCCATACAAGCTTTATTGTATTAAATATAATCAAAGCAAGGAGGAGGGTCAATGACTGGTCATGATTGTTTTTGTTATTGCACAGCTAATTGGCTATTAACATCATTGCCTTGTTGAGATGCGTCCTGCAGGAGGAAGTAGCTCTTGAAGGCATTGAAGGCACTAACCTTGCTCCATGTAAAAAAAGAACGAACTTGTTACTTAGACATCCACATCTGCCATCGCTCTCTCTAGCGGATCAACTGCCCAGTAGTCATCGTCCCAGCCCAGGAACCAGCCGGAGAAGGTTGGCGGCTCAAACCCTTGCTTAATGACGGTGACAGGAGTTCTCTTGTCTCGGCTGGCCGGGTCGGTTTCAATGTACCGTTTAGCTGAAAACACACAGGTAGAAGGAATCTCATAGAGTACAAATCTGCTGGAGGAACAGCTGAAACAGCTTAATTGCAGCTAAACCATGGAATCATAGGTTGGACAAGACCTCTAAGATCAAGTCCAACCATCAACCCAACACCACCATGCCTGCTAAGTGGATGCTACAGAGACATTTTCAGATTGCTCATTTAACAAAAACAAACCCAAAAGTTTTCACTCTATGGTTTATCTACTCCTGTTGGCAGACTGGCACTTGTTTGTAGAAAACTGCCCTTGGGATTATAAAATGCTGCAATACCGTGGCAGCCCTCGCCCGGTTACCCCCCCACGGACACTTCTGCGCTGTTAGGGGCTGAGCGCAGCGGGGCTGGATGTGACACCTCTTTATGCTGATCTTGGGGATCCTCTGTTCTTGAGAGACGTGATCGCTTTGACGGATCACAACACTGAATCTTAGGTTGTGATTCAGATATGTTTCTCAGTATATTAAATTGCCTGCCTTATGATTGGATAGCGGGAAGATAAAAAAGGGGTAGTTCAGAGAGGAAAGCGTGACATTACCAGATTTCAAAGCCTCAGTCTTTTCTTCTTCTTGGGCATCTTTCCCAATCCATACAAAGACCTATAGATAAAAAAGCCCACATGAATTATTTCAGCAACAATCGATCCCTTTATGAAAGCCAGGACAATTTAGACCAAGCCTCAGTGAGCAGACCATGACAGAACAAGAACATACTCGTGTTGGGGTGCCTGGGTTGTTGACCTACATGGCTAAAGCTACTGGTAGATAACAAGGAGCTTTTTGATTGCGTTTTAGCTACATAGATTCCAGATACATGAACAAATTATACACTAGCTTAACCTCAGGAAAAACTAGCAGATGATTGAACATTTTTACACAAAACATACAAAATTCATCTCTAAGTTGCCTTTTGGCTGATTTATGCACAGTCTGTTACTGAAAAATAACAGAACATGTCAGTATCTTCACCTGCTGACTCCTACCAATGGCCCAGTGCCCTCCAGCCAGGCCAGGGACGCTGCCCGCGAGAGGCGGACAGGCTGGGGCAGGCCATACGACACACGGCAGCCCCCCCCCCGCAACC